>MDTG01318441.1_pt1 | contig 20703 bp, 15 predicted proteins | sample 811421 | NCBI WGS metagenome assembly MDTG01 (sample SAMN05326645, study PRJNA326480) | marine metagenome | isolation source: seawater | place: Pacific Ocean: South East | collected 2011
AAAGGAAGCAACTAAGCACATGAAACAAAGAATTTTAGTGGTATCTCATGGTCACCCAGACTTTAGTTTGGGCGGTGCTGAAATTGCAGCTTATAACTTGTTTGAAGCATTCAAGAAAAATGTAGATGTTGAAGATACATGGTTTCTAGCTCGCGCTGATCGCGGCCGCGGCATTACTGGGCAAATTCACAAACGTCGTGACAATGAATACTTGTGGGAACAAGGCGTTGCTGACTGGCATTTAATGAAATCTGCGCATCAAGAATCGGTAACTACATGGTTTGTGGATTTGCTTAAGTCACTTAAACCCACGGTCGTACACATTCACCATTATGCGCACATTGGCCTTGAGTTCATTCGGGCTATTAAAAAGTATGATAGCAGCATTAAAGTTTATTTAACCCTTCACGAATACATGGCTATATGTAAACACAATGGCCAAATGGTGAAAACGGGTAAGGAAATGAAACTATGCAGTAGCGAAAGTTACGATGAATGCAGAGGCTGCTTTCCAGAAAATACAGCTGAAGACTTTTGGCTTCGCAAGCACCATTTTAAGTCTGCGTTTGATCTTGCTGATGGCTTTATTTCCCCTTCTGAGTTCTTGCGCCAACGATATATAAATTGGGGTATTAACCAAGAAGATATAGTGGTCATTGAAAATGGCCAAAGTGACTTGCCACCTTTAGCCCCTCGTCCAATTGCAGAGAATGAAACTAGAAATAGATTTGGTTTTTTTGGGCAAGTTAATCCTTATAAGGGAATAGATGTCCTTTTAGAAGCGCTTCGTAGCATGACAAAAGATGAAAGAAAGCGCGTTATGGTTGAAATACACGGGGCGAATTTGGATGCGCAATCTGGTGAGTTTCAAAGCAAAATTAAAAAATTAGCTAAAAAACTGATTGCCGAAGGATGCTTGCGCTGGGTGGGTCCTTATCGGCCAGATGAACAACGTAGTAAGCTTCAAGAAATCGATTGGGTTGTGGTGCCTTCAATTTGGTGGGAAAATTCCCCTATGGTAATCCAAGAAGCATTTACTGCTGGCAGACCACTGATTGTTTCGAACATCGGAGGCATGGCTGAAAAAGTAAATGAGGGAGTAAACGGACTACAGTTTAGTGCCAGAAACCCTCAATCGTTGGCTCAAACAATGTTAAAAGCGACCGACACCTCGCTTTGGAAGGAACTACGAGACAATATAGAAGCCCCAATCTCTTACACTGAGTGTGCAATCGAACACCTAAACGTTTTCAATTAGTCTTTTTAAAAGGCGCTCAACTGTAATTGGGCGCTTCACCCATAATAGCTTCGGCAGCAAGGAACCATGTAGTTTATGTTTATAGAAATTTCGGGCACATGTAATGTAGACCGCAAATATAAAAGTGCAGTGATGGCGAGGCTGTCTTCTGGTCAACTTCTGGATATAGTCACATATGATTGTGACGAAAATATGTCAAAGACTGCAGTTAAGTATTCTTTGCGCCTGCCTAGTGAAACTCTTCTAGAAAATAAAAACGAGTGGGTAATAATAAGCTGTGTAAATAAAACTGAAGAGATAGTTGATGTTAAAGATATTGCATCTTTAACATCTAACTTTGAAATTAATATTAAGACTGACTTGGCTTTTCCTTCCATTGGCTTTTTTGGAAATGCGAAAGGAAGCAAGTTAAGTGTTGGCGTAAACCGCACGCTAGATGCGTTTATTGTTAAAGTTGATGAGAATCCTGGTATTTTGAATATTGGCGGGATTGAAATCTCTTGTGACGAGAACTCTACGTTACAACCCGGTGTGGATTTCGATATTGAGTATAGCTCCAGTATTCCAAACGATGCTGACCCCTATAGAGTTTTTAGCGACAAAGGCTTTCATTCATCGCGTGAAAAAATACCGTTTTTGAAAGTAAATTTTAAAAGCTCGCAGAACGTAAAATCTATCTCTATAAGGAACAGAAGTGATAAGTGGGGAACCCGCGCCAAGAACCTTAATATTGAGGGCATATCTCTAGGCACAGTTTTTAATCTATACAAGCCAAATGACTCTCTTCCCTTTTTATCGAGAAAATTAATTTCGCTTGGGTGGAAAGCTTCAGATGAGTTTTTATCAGATTCCGACAAGCGCATTCATTTTCTAACGTTCCTATCTACCAACCTAGATATAAAAAAGGTTTTACAAGATACTAGTATTGTCTCTTTTCTTGAACAGTGCCTTTCATCTTGGACTCTAGAGCCGCTTTCTTCAGAACAAGAAAATGTAGAGCTTAATTTATTAGCTTTGATTTTCACCGCGCAGATGCAGAAGGGAATGAGCCTCAACCTGAAACCTTTTGCTTCGATTTTAAGCACACGTGACGCAGTCAACAAACTAGAAGATAAAGTAAACGAAGAGCGTCTCAAACTTAAAAATGAAACGATCAAATTTACCAAGCATGGTGTTGCAAGAAAAGGGTGCTTGGTAGATGACATCCCCGCGGTCATGAGCACACTCAGCGAAGTCATGGCTATGTTAGAAGATATGAAGTTACAGCCCTGTTTAGCCTATGGCACGCTCTTAGGCGCACAAAGGGATAAAGCGTTTATTTCCCACGATGATGATGTAGATATATTAGTCCGCCTTTCAGAAGAGCAAATTTCAGAGCACAGAGCACGCCAATTGCGTGATGACATTATAAAATCACTTCCCCAAGATAAGTACCGTATTGATTATGGGCAGCAACATAATCTGAATATTCATCTCTACAGCAAAAAAACGGGAGTAATGATCGACATATTCCCTTATTGGATTTCTGGAGACAAAGCCTATTTACACATGGAAAATATGACAATTCGAGGGATTGACAGGAATATTTTTGATGGTAGGAAAAAATTAGAGCTTTACGGAAAAGAGCTTCCTGCACCTCATAAAATTGAGGATTTTTTGTTTGAGCGCTACGGCAGTGGATGGACGATATCAGACAAGTTTCACGAGTGGCCTTGGAAACTTAAAGAAGAAGGTTTGGCTTGACGTATAAGCATTTACAAAGCACGCCTTATATCTATTTAAAAATTTGTGGAATTTATGATTAATTTGAGAAAGCTAGTTGGGCTTCAAACTGAGCCCAACGAAAAGGTAGAGGAAGTAAGTAAAAGCTTAACTGAAGTGCTGCCTGTATTTAAAGGCGTGTTAAACAAGCAGCCACTTGTCATTGAATGTAATATTCGCACACGATATTTGAAGCTATCACTTCAAGTAACTGAAGTATTTCACTTAGATGAAGTTGAAGTCTTTGACGAAAATGGGAACAACATCGCACTAAACGCTAACATTTTAGTCAGCTCTCGTTACGAAGAAAAGTACAGTGGCCACGGCGCTGTGAATGGGACGAAGAATGGTGGTTCGGGGTTTCATACTGCTTTAGAATCTAACCCGTGGATTATTATCGACTTAGGTGAAGAGCAAATTATTAAGACAATATCGGTTTTTAATAGAGATGACCGATTCTTTACTCGCGCTTTAAGTCTTTTGATTGAACACTCTACTAACCTAGTAGACTGGACTATTGTTTACGACAATTGGGAAGCTTTGAAAGCGCTGCAAAAGCAGGCCGAAACTGAATTTGACTACGCAATAATCTCTGCATTAAAGCTAGAACCGCAAAAGTGCCAAGAGCACTTGAATAGACTCAAAGCCGAAGGGAAAGAAGAAGAAGCGTTAGCTTTTCAAGAAACGATAAATCAGCTAATACTCCCCCTAGAACTTGCTTTTGGCCCCCACGGTTTTAGCAGAACGTTTGCTTTACGAGGAGATAAAGAAAAAGAGCGAATACTCAATGATCTTGAACAGCTTTTGGCTTGGCTCAACGATGAGTTTGGCCTACCCGCGTTCATATCTTCAGGTACGTTATTAGGAATTATCCGTGACGGTAAATTAATTGAGCACGATGATGACATTGATATTTGTTATATAAGCAGGCAACCAACTGAAGCGGATGTATTAGCTGAACGTGAAAGGCTGGTTACTTTCTTAACCGGTAAAGGGTGCACTGTGCGAAAATCAGACCTTGCTCACTACTGGTGCGTGACACCAGCGGGACTAAATGTCGATATTTTCACTGGATTTGTTGAAGGCGATGCAGCGTGCATGAACCCCATTAGTAGGGGTGATGTTAAAGTTTCGGATGTTCTACCTCTACAGAAGAAAGGAGTGGGTGCCAACACACTTTATATCCCTGCAAACCCTGAATTCGTTTTAGCCTGCAATTATGGAGAGGGTTGGCGAACCCCTGATCCACTTTGGACATTTGATTGGGCTCGAGCCAGACAGCAGTTTGAGTTTTTATATTTTTGATACTTCTTTAGATAGAAGTAAGTATGGGATTAGCAATGAAAAGAGTTATAACATTTGGCACTTACGATGTTTTCCATGTAGGGCATGTAAATTTGTTACAAAGAGCAGCCGCTCTGGGCGATCAACTTATAGTTGGCGTATCTACTGATGCACTTAATTATTCAAAGAAGCAGCGCTATCCGGTTTATAATCAGAATGACCGAATGAAAATTATTAATAGTTTAAGATACGTTAACCTTTGTTTTGAAGAAGAGTCACTAGAGAGGAAGCGCGAGTACATATTGCGATACAATGCTGATGTACTTGTGATGGGAGACGACTGGAAGGGAAAATTCGACGAATTCAAAGACATCTGTGAAGTAGTTTATCTAGAAAGAACACCTTCAGTATCTACTACTCAAATCATTGAAGTTATTTCTAGCTCTCCCGAGCAGCCTTAATTAGCTCCCTAGAACTCACCCTTAGAACAGTGTTCGGCTTAACACTAAGCCGAACCGTCAGAAAGAACCTCACACCGTATGTTTCATTTTTGTTGTGAAAAACCAAACTGTCACATTACCTTTATAAAGGTGTCATCAAACTTTCACTCTTTCGACTGTACTCTTTACATAGTTTCATTATAAGCAGAGTAAAGCGTCCTGTATCAATTATGCTTCCTAAACATAGTAGCATTTTTTATAAACGCGACATTTCTGCACTGCTCAGCCTACGAGAGGTTGGCTGTTTATTGTAAGAAAGGACACTATGAAAGATTTCTCTAAATGTAAGTTAGACTCACTTACTACCACTTCGATTAACCTCCAAAAATCAGTCTCTTGCACCAAGCACTGTTGTTTATATATTAGTTTGGCGAGGGCGTAATATGAGCTTTCAAAATGTAGCCATACTCTCTTGCGTTAGCTTCAACGTTGATTGCGTCAAGCGACAGCTAACCAACTATTGTGCTAGCCATGGGGCACAAGCAAAGCACTTTCTGCATGTGGCATCAGATGGGAATATTGATCTTGCGGAACTAGAAGGTTTACCCAGTATCTTTTTAGATGCGAGTTCATCTTCTTTTAAGACTAGTGAACTGTGTAATTTTGGCGGCCAAATTGCTAATAGCAAAAGGCTTAAACGCTCAAAAGAAGAATTTGGATATGTTTACATTCATACAGATGCTGACCTAATTATAAAAGGTAATCTCGTTGAGCATGTGAACGAGTATCAGTGTGGCTTTTTAAAACACAAACCAAGCTCTGCGTGGCCTCATTATGAACGAATGATGGCAGACCCATGTTTTGCAGAAATGCGTAAATACTTAGATATCAGCGACGACGAAATATACAGCGGTAGACAAGAAGGCGCTTTTTTCCCCATAGACTTATGGTTCGAAATGGCCAGCATTTTTGAAAAGTTTTATCCGGAGTCATTTTTCGAGCAACGCCACTTACTCTGGCCCATTGAAGAGGGCATAGTACCCACTATCGCGTCCAAGCTTTTAGCGTCTCGTTATGCTTATGACTCATCAGCTAACAACATAGTTGTAACTAAGCCTCTTAAACCATCGCCAGACAAGAGAAATCCAAGAGACCTATCTGAAAACTGTGTCAACATTGCCGACATTGAAAAGACACTTGAAGAGAAACCAAACGAAACTTGCATAGCAATGAAATGGTTTTCTAGAAAGGGTGATGACCCTGCCGCAATAGTAGCAAGCAACAACTTGAAGAACCTTGAAAAGAAGTTGGTAAATGGAGAAGCTGAATGTTTATCTTAGATTGTACGCTTCGCGATGGCGGTTACTACAACAGTTGGAACTTCCCAACTGAAGTGGTAAATCAGTACCTTCATGCTATGGCATCTGCAGAAGTAGATATTGTTGAATTAGGACTTCGATCGTTAAAAAATTCTGGATTTAAAGGCGCTGCAGCTTTTACGACTGACGAATATTTATCAACGCTTGCTATTCCTCAATCTTTAAAAGTTGCAGTAATGGTTAATGCATCTGAACTGCTACAAGCATCGTCTATAGAAGAAGCCCTTGCATCTTTATTCCCAGCCCCCTCAAGCGACTCTAGAGTCGATATAGTAAGAATAGCTTGTCATGTTCATGAATTTGAAAGTGCGCTTCCTGCTAGTACCTGGCTCAAAGAGCACGGATATTCTGTTGGCTTTAACCTCATGCAAATTGCTGACCGTACGCAAGAGGAAATCGAGTCGCTAGCTAAAATGGCCAGCTTGTTCAGTATCGACGTCTTATACTTTGCAGATTCTATGGGTAGTATGAACTCTCAGAGTTGCAAGTCTATTATAAAATGGCTACGCAAACACTGGAATGGTGATATCGGTATTCATACTCATGATAACCTTTGTAAAGCACTAGAAAATACCCTTACTGCCCTCGATGAAGGTGTAACTTGGCTAGATGCTACTGTCACTGGTATGGGCCGCGGGCCAGGTAACGCCAGAATTGAAGAGCTTTTAATTGAAATAGGTGAGCGCAAAGGCAGACCAGCAAACTTGGTACCTTTATTAGAGATCATTAAATCCTATTTTCAACCCCAAAAAAATAAATTCGGATGGGGCTCTAACCCATTTTATTACCTATCAGGGAAATATGGCATACACCCTACTTTTGTACAGGAAATGTTATGCGACCCCCGCTATAGCAATGAAGATATTGTGGCTACACTCGAGCATCTGCATAAAGAAGGAGGCTCGAAGTTTTGCCATAATGCACTAGACGCTTCAAGGAATCTATTTCAAAAAAAATATGAAGGCTCTTGGAAGCCCAAAGAGAAAATTGCAGGTAGGCCAGTTCTCATTTTAGGGGCGGGCACTAGTTTGAAGGAACATCAAGCTGCAATAGAGGCGTTTATTGATAAGTATTCACCTGTAGTAATAGCATTAAACACTCAAAACTCTCTAAATGAAAAGTATATTGACTTGAGGGTAGCTAGCCACCCTATTCGACTATTTGCAGATTGCCAACAACATTTACTTCTACCTCAACCTCTTGTGACTCCTATATCTTCGCTACCAGAACAAGTGAAAAATTTACTGCAGGACAAAGAGATATTCGACTTTGCGCTAGATGTTAAAGAGGGTATTTTTCAAGTAAGAGAGTCTTCTGCAACGGCTCCTAATACGTTGGCTATTAGCTACGCCGTAAGTATCGCCTCTTCTGGTTTAGCTACAAAAATTAACTTGGCTGGCTTCGACGGCTTTGGACCGGGAGATAAGCGAACACAGGAAATGCAAAAAGTATTCAACGCGTTTGTAGAACAAATTCGTATACCTATTTTTTCAATAACGCCTACAGAATACGACATTCCTACAACTTCAGTTTATGGAGTTCAATGTGCATTCAATTAGTAGAGCAGTCATTCTTATACCAGCTAGGTATGCCTCTAGTCGGTACCCTGGGAAACCTCTAGTTAAGCTATTAGGTAAGCCCATGATTTTGTGGGTGGCGGAACTGGCAGCGCAAGCAGTTGCACTAGAGAATGTATACATTGCGACTGATAATGATGACATTAGAGAAATCGTAGAATGCGCAGGGTACAATGTTGTCATGACGGGGGAAGCTATTACCGGAACAGATAGATTAGCAGAAGCGGCGAATAAGATTGATGCGGATATCTTTATAAACCTCCAAGGTGACGAACCCCTTGTTGACCCTGAAGATATACTGAAAATATTAAGTGTTAAGCGGGTTTACCCCACAAAAGTCATCAATGGTTTTAGTTATCTTGAAGCTCAAGAAAAAGCAGACAACGTAAACATACCCAAAGTTATAACAAATGAGAAAGATGAGCTTGTTTACATGTCCAGAGCACCATTACCTGGATTTAAAGAGCCTGAAAAAAAACCTAAAAGATATAAAAAGCAAGTGTGCATCTACGCATTTAATAAAGAGGAGCTTAATCTTTTCCGTAATTTCGGTCGCAAAAGCGAACTTGAAAATGCTGAAGACATTGAAATACTGCGCTTTCTAGAGTTAGGAATTGCCGTCCAAATGGTTGAAACGAAAGCTGGAACGTATGCTGTTGATACGCCAGAAGATGTGAGCGTGGTAGAAAAAGAAATGCGGTTTCAAGGACTGAGTTATGAAACTGAATGATTACGCAACCATCGCATTCGACTGTGACGGAGTTATTCTAAATTCAAACCAAATCAAGACACGTGCTTTTTACACTGCCGCTTTACCTTATGGACACGAGGGTGCACTAGCTCTTAAAAATTACCATACAAACAATGGTGGCATTTCTCGCTATAAAAAGTTCGATTGGTATGTGAAAACCTTTATTGAAACTGAGAAACAAAAAGAAGTTTATGATGCTTTACTTGAAAGATATAAGTCTTCGGTAGAAAGAGAGCTTGCAACGTGCGAGTTTAATGAAGATCTCATATTTCTCAAAGAAAAGACACCCAATGCAAATTGGTTAGTTGTATCTGGAGGAGCACAACTAGAGCTTAGACAGGTATTTAAAGCTAGAGATCTAGATGATTTTTTTGAGGGTGGTATTTTCGGAAGCCCAGATACCAAAGAAGCAATATTTTCGAGGGAAATAGAAAAAAGCAATATTAAGTTACCAGCCCTCTTCATAGGCGATAGTAAGTATGATTTCACATCCTCTAGTAAATTTGGATTAGATTTTTTATTTTTGAGTCAATGGTCTGAAGTTAAAGATTGGCGCGAGTTTTGTGCTGAAAACAAAATTTCACACACTCCATCGCTCTCATTAATAGAGAATACGCAATGAACACAAAGCTGACAGGGATAGCAAGAGATGACGCTGCCTTCATTGCGGAGTGGACTTTTCACCACCTGTACTTTGGCTTTGATGAATTAGAAATAATAGTAATTAATAGTACTGACTCAACCTTGAGTATTATACAAAAAATTACTCAAACATTTCCGCAGATTAATATTGTGCTTCGACGCTCACTCTTGGATATGCCTTCTTCTACTTCTGAATTATTTCAATTAAGCAACTCTGGTTATTCACTTAAACTGAATGTAGATGAGTTTTGGTTTCCCATTGATTTTAAGAGTAATGTGAGAGAGATACTTCATTCTAAAATTGAGCCGCACTTCCTTAAATTGCCGTGTTTTCGGTCATTGGAAGACAATGCGTTTTCCATGTTAAGACGTAAGATTAGCGTGGAACCTATAAAAAAACAATTTGGGCTCATATTTGAAAGTTCACGTTCAAGCGACACCGCTTTTATTTTAAAACGAGACATGCGTTCTGAGGTTGAGTACATAGCTGCAAAACGTGATTTCCTAGACAACTTTAAAGTGTCTAGCGTGGAGCACCATAACGGCTATAAGCGCCCCACGAAAAATGCGTTAGAGATGGAATTTGACGAAATTGCATACGAAAATTATATGGACGCTTACTACAGTTTCTTGACGTTAACTGGTATCAAGCCTTTATTAAAGCGAGCTAGGTTAGAAGTTTTTGAAAGAGCTCAACAAACCCTACTACAAATAATACAGCTTTCTCAAAATGTTGAAGAAAAAGAAAAAAGTGCGTTACTTAGCTTATTTTCAGGGATAAAAGATAAAAATCTAAGGCTAGCACTAGCTAAGCTGAACGTTAATACGTATCACGAGTCTATGAAAACGTCAGCCTAGCAGCTTCAAATACAACTTTCGGTTTACGGATACTAAGAGGCAAACCTAAGTGTTTTTACCTCCTAACTTTTAGGAAGGGTAGGCAAGAAACGTTCTACGGTCTGACATATTACATAATCAGGTTTTTCATCTTCGATGATGTTACTCAGCATAGCGGATGACCAGCAGAAAGTTGACTTCTTGAAAACTCTAGAGAGCCACCAACTCAAACCAAATTGAGATGTTCCCCTTTCTGAAACAGAATTACCCATGATTACTATATTTTTATCTACTGGGGCGCTTTCGTTTACCCATTTTCTTAGCGCACCTGAGTGGCCTCTGGCAGGATCAACCTTTTCAACTAACTTTGGACTACCTGATGCCTTAAACATTTTTTGACAATCAGTGAGATGAAGTTCCTCGCAGAATGCCTTACCGTTTATTAGTTTATTCCCTAAGTCTCCACTTCTTCTTTTAAACTCAACTTCCCCAAGATCAATTTTATAATTTAGGTCAAAATGGTTCAATACAAGTTGAGCTAAGCTAGAAACACCAACAAGGGATAAGTGTGTATCTGCTTTTTGATATGGTGTATGGCCAGAATGCTTATACAAGTTTGAAAAGAAGTCATAGACCGAATGGTAAAATTTTTTCTCTTTAAGCGCTTCTTCAAGTTCACGAAGATTCGCCGTTGGAGTAGTAACATCTAATGGATACTTATCTTGTAATATTGACTGTTTTTCAGGAACGATTAGCTGTAAAAAACCTATATTTTCAGAAGCTAAGTACCTATTTCTACTCTCGATCAAATTTAACCAATTACTAACCAGCTTTGGGCTTTCTTCTTTACAGTATTGGAGATGAAGTTTGTTGCTACCCTCGTAAAGAAAAAGCTGACTATCTCGCCCTACTATCACATTTGAATCAAAAGTGACGGCGCCTACTTCCAAATCAAAATTTGAATACTCTGGGCCAATCACTTCTATGGACGGCTTTGCGGCCCTTGCCGTTTGAAGCATTTTAACAAGCAAGTTAGACTGAAATTCTTCACCAGTTTTACCGACAAAGCTATTTATCAGATGCTCATAAATTCTCTCTTTAAGCTTGGCCCAAACACCCAGTGTTTTAGTTTCACTTTCATAACTAGCAACCAGGTATGATTTGTTTAATACCAATTCTAAAAGTTGATATTCGTTGTTTAAATGAAAATAAAAACCAAATTTATCTGTATCTGAAATGTCAGGTCTTATTGAACGATGAACTTCAATGGTTTGGTCGCTGAATTCGATAGTTGAACATTTTTTTTTATTTGCTTTGTCGAAAAAAGCCCAACCCCCTATCATAACCCTACCATCAGAGAGCACTCTGAAATTATCTATAGACCCTGAAACACTCGCCATAGTTAAGTCCTTTATATTTAAATTGCTAGCGAAGCTATAAGTTCGTCAAATTGGAAAGGTAGCTTCGATGCGGTATTATACTTGGACAACCTAAGAATACTACATCACGTTATTGATAAGAGATTGTTTTGACTATAGATACTTTTAGTTTTTTACGGAATAAGCAAGGCATTCATGACATTGGCATGACTGAGTTACCGTTTTCGTACTTTGATATGGATTTTGACGCGAATACTTACTCTAATGAAGTATCTCAAACCTTTACAAGTACGACAGAAGCATATGAGCATTGGGTGAAAGAGGGAAGAAAGCTTGGTGTTAGGTTCTCAAAGAAAAGTACAAATACTCAATTAAAAATTGTTTTGAAAGCCAAAGATGAAAACGATTTGATTGATTACTGGATTCAACACCACGTATCAATAGTAGGTAAAGAAAACCTTGTTATTCTTGACTGCCAATCTACTTCTCAGAGCTATTTGGACAAACTTCACAGTTATTCTAAAGATATCTTGATATTAAATTATAGGAAGTACTACGACAGTATTCACACCACTAGAAGCAATAAGAAGTTCTATGAGTTTTTAGGTCGAGAAGCGAAGTATGTAGCTGTACTCGATGCAGATGAGTTTTTAGTTGGTAAAGATAAAGACGCCCTCTCAGGTGAGTATGTCCAACGTATATTAGGCCAGTTTACAGGTAAAGTTCTTCCCGCTTCATGGTTAGACGCTATTTTACACTTACCCCCTGAAAGTATCTGCTGTTCTGACAGCCAAATTAGCCTAGACGTCAACTTTGGAAGAATAAAAAACAATACGGTAGCAGGTAAATCAGTTGCTGATTCACGCTCTCTTTTTGATATCGATCATTTAGGTCATAACCTGCATGTAAAAAAAGTTAAAGACAACATTAACCCTAGCGATTTTTTTAAGTTATTTGTCTTACACTGTAAAACAGATAGTGTTTCTCAAAATGCTAAACGCGCGGTACACCACTTACTATCGCGAAACGCTTTAAGTAGTGAGAGCGATGCAACTGAAGACACTTTAAAAGAAATTATTAGCAATAATGACTTCTCTCCAACTACAAGACATTACGCTACTGTTGCTATAAAGACTTTCGGGGAAGCACACGTTCCTTTTGCCGAGCATGCAAGAAAAACAACCTTTTTAGGTAACTGTAAAGTAGAAGTTCCTGAGCTAACTAGAAAAATTGAAGGCTTCGATATCAATGAACTCCCTCTAAATTAACCTTTGCATTTTACGTTCAAGGACTTATCGCTCGCGAAAGGGATAGAGAGTTCTATACAGAGAATACTGTTAAATTAAATCCCTATTCCAAAAAATCTTTTGGAAGTATTAACTTTTTAGGTTCATAAGGAGACAAATTAGGCAATGCCGCCTCGAACTGTGAAATAAAAGTATCTATACACTGAAAATTAAGCGAAGGAAAGTCTGTAAATAAGTAGTTCCACCATTGCAATGCCTGTAACGCTTTTATCTGCTCATCTGTGAACCTGTATTTTATTACTTTGGCAGGATTCCCTCCCACAATCGCAAAGTCTGGAACCGACTTAGTTACAACAGAATTAGCAGCTACTACAGCGCCATTCCCAACCTCTACCCCCATAGATAGTGTAACGTTTTGACCAATCCAAACATCATTTTTAATAATCGGGAAAGGTTTATAACCGTTAATAGGAAAATGTGCTTGTTTGGGAAGGCTTATGCCTTCATCAGCGCATGCTGCTGCCACTGCAGGTGATTGAGTTCACCAAGTAAAATGGGAGGTTGAAATGTTAGTTATAGGGTGGTGACTATCTAATACCTTTAACCCTTCGCCAATACTACAATACCGACCTACCTTCATACCATCAGGTAAAGGAGAATGGGAATACGACAATGTACCTATTGAACACAACCCAGAAGACTGCCCAGCTCCCTTCGAACCTTGATATAAACCATTATAAATGCAGCATAGGGCTCTATCTCCAAACCACTTCTAAAAAATAACTTAGAGTTAACTTTTATCCATCCTATTGTGTCATCCCTGTTGGCTAGCTGGGGAAGAACATGAGGGGGGCTGGCAAGGAACCGATGCCTTTTTAAGTAGGCGATATGTTATTTTGTAATTGTAACTGTCGGCATAATGTAAGAAATTAATCCACCCTAATTATTATTAGTTTTATAGGAGCTTAAAAGCTAAACTTCGCACTTTCTAAATCACCTTCTCCGCTATAAAACTACTCACCAGAAAATACTAACTAGTGAGCCGATATCCTTGAGGTAAATCCAAGTTAAGCGGTTCGGACTTTTCTGGAAGACACTCTATACTATCGACTGACGATATCGCTCATCACCAATTCGCCTGTATCTTTAGCCACAAAGTCGACTCTACTGCCGTCTTTGAGCTTTTTTGGATAAGAAAAACTAAACCCAATAAAACCATTGCGATGAATATTTCTCTCATTGGCAGTACTTCTATATTCACTCGCTAATAGTTCAGCTACTTTTTTCTTACCGACACGAACGTCTAACGCTACGGGAGACTGACTATCATAATCGGCAGCCCAACCTTTCATCATTTTCCCTTCATCACTTTTAGCCATGTTTGTTTTGCCGTACCGGATGAAAGGACTATCAGACTCTATGGCTAATTTTTGTCGCTCAAACCGAGTAAGTGCAAACTCATAGAGTTTAAAATCTTGCTCGTTATGCTTTTTAACTAAAGCGACTTCTTCTTCTGACAACTCATATCGAGATGACTTTTTTTCAGTATTCTTATTGATATCAAGCCCCTGAATATCTATAGAATACATTTTATTAATGAGTGCTAACGATTCACTGTAACGTTCTGTTAAACCTATAAAACCAATAGCATCAGGCCAAGTCCCCTGAAAAGCTTTATATTGAACATTTTTAAATCGTGGTTCATTTACGAACTCACTAAATGACTTCTTATAACGATGATGACGCGTAAAATGCTCGTAGTGAGAACGAACTTGTTGAATAGGGTCGCGGACAAAGGTTATTGCATTTTTAGCAGGAATAAACGGGGCATATTTCGGGTGATTTATATGCCCTGTAAGAAACTTCGCTTTTTCTACAATTTTCATTCCAGCGGCATAGCGATCACGTTTTTGATAGTCTAACGTTCGTATGTCTGGGTTAGTCTCATTTGCGTTAGGCCCATAATCATAGAAGACGTCCTCTTTGCCAAAATAACGCTCAGCGGCAACACGAAAACTAGAACCTGCAGTTTTAGATATGTGAATAAAAAATAATGGGTAATTTGCTGCTTCCATTTTGTCCTATCTAATAGAAAAAGTTCGGTGGGCATTCAAACATTTGTGTTGGCTAATATTAACATTTGCAGCCTTACTGACAACCGCAATGAGTGCACTACAATGATGTAAAACATGTTTTAAGGGACTTAGCTAATGTTTAAGCCCTTTTAACAACTCGGATATTTCAAATAAGGCCAAACAGATTTAACCTGCACCTTTACGTTAACGAACCGCTTCTCATCTAACGGCGATAATGAATAATAGTAAGTTACAAAGGCTCAACAGTGGTTTATTGAGCATTGATTGATTCAATTTCTAGAAGAAACTCGCTTTTCTCTTTGGCATCTACCCAAGCTTCACGTTTTTGAGACTCTTTACGTATTTTCTTCTTAAGCGCTCTGTTTTTTTCTAATTGCTCAGGGTTTTTAAAAGTAGGCGCGTCATCAGAATTTAGCCCGGTGTTAATTGCAGGGTAAACCCAATCTTTTTCTGTAGTGCCGTTGTAACCCTGACGAATAAATCTTTCAGTCCACTCAACGTGCCCGGCGCCATATCCACTGAACCTTGGATCAAGGTAGCCAACATTATCCATTGCCTCATTACTACAGGCTGTGCACTGCCCTGTAACCAACTTGCATAAATATGGCGTTATACTCGAACCTGTACCCGAAACTACCGCGCCTTCTTTTTTTATAATTCGTTTGTGAGCATAGTTAATGTGCCCCCATAAAAGCGCTGCAATCACCCATTCTTTTTGCCAATTTTTTTTATTCGGGCGACAATCATCTTCTAACAGAATTAAAACATCTACTTTTTTAACCTCATTAAGATAATACAAAGCTCTGTTTTTATTCCGAACAACACCTTTATTGGCACAATTGGTATGCAATACATTATTCTGTTTACACCAATCTAATGTATCGTCTTTACTGCCATCGTCGGCAACAACTAGTTGATAATCACCTGTTGTAAAAGCTTTAACAGCATCGACCGTTTTTGCCAAATGATCTTTTCTGTTGTAGGTGATAACCCCGACACCTACATTTAGTGTGGCTATATATTCGTCTGTTATCGAATCGAAAAGGCTTGAAATTACTGGGCCTTCAGGGCGTAGCATTTTTGCTCTTGCAATCAGCCAGAAGCTTGTACACTTATTGACGTCTCTAAAAAGTATTGCTAAGTCTCTAAACACCTCAGGGGCCAGTTTTTCGTTCATTATAAAATGACTAACGGGAAAATCTGCATGATTCAATATTAAGGTGGCTAATACAGTTATGTTTGAGGACGGCAAGCTACTAGTAATTATTGCTTTAGCGGTATTTAAGGAAACTCTTATATTAATGAGGTTATCAAGTTCGTCATTCTTAAAGCCGAGAAGCTTTCCAAGCTCTGTATTCCCCTTGTTTATTTCCTGCTGAACAAAGGTCAACTCAGTTTTCGTCAGGCAGAAGCTACCATATTTTGCATGGCTTTGGGCATTGCCACCACTATATGACTGAACGTTACTGACCTTTCGACGTAAAGCTCTAACGAAGCGTTTAGCCCGTTGTTTTGTTGCACCGGCCCCCCTTAGAAGGCCTTTTTTTTGTAAACTTTTTTTCATTTTGAGATTATTTTCATAAATCGAATGATACAGAGGTCATGCTTTCTCGCTAGCAAATGTTATTCAGTTAACTATCTCTTCAAAAATTACTATCTGCGTTTGCTTTTCTCTTATCCTAATTGTTTGACCTTTTCTAAAACTTGCTGGGTACTTATAGGACTTCCCAATATAGCCATCACGATGGATCTTTCTTTCTGAAGCCAAAGCCCTGTAATCAGATAACCTAATGCAATCAACTACTTTATCGTCTAGTAAAATATCGGCTTCTATTGCTTTTTCTTGCTCATAACAACACGCCCATATGTTAAGTTGCTTTCCTTTATCTTTCGGCAAAATATTCATCTGTCCAAACCTAACTAGAGGAAGCTCTTTACCTAAAAGCTCTTTATGTAAATTAAACCGGTTCAAGGCGTAATCATAAAGTTCAAAATCTTGCGCATTCATTTTGCGAATTAGTGAGATTTCATCGTCAGTGAACGTGTATGTGCCTGACGGTTTGGCAGCATTTTTATTTATATCTAGAACCTTGATATCAGTGCCATAGTATTGGTTGAACAACCCTATAGAATCATTGTATCGTTCAGTGATACCAATAAATCCGATTGCATCAGACCATACGCCATTCAATGCTTTAGACTGCATATTGCAAAAACGATTTTCTTTTATAAAGTCTTCGAAATTACCTTTATAACCATGAAGTCTCGAAAAGTGTTCATAGTGTGAGCGCACTTGTTGAGCAGGATCTCGCACAAAAGTTACAACGCTCTTTGCTTGAAAAAATGGGGCATATTTTGGGTAAATGACGTGCCCCGACAAAAATTTCGCGTTTTTCTTGATGCACTTTGCAGCAAGATACCTGTCCTTTAACTCGTATTCGAACTTTAAGATATCAGGATGCGTTTCGTTTGAGCCTTTTCCGTAGTCGAAATAGGTAGCTTCAGACCCAAAGTATTGCTCAGCCGCGACCCTAAAGCTTGAGCCCGCAGTTTTAGGAATATGTATAAAAAATAGAGGAAAGTTCATAATGCTTCTAATTGTTCAGTGCCTAACGCAGTGAAAAGTTCTCATGAGTATTGGACAAATTAGGGTTATAAGCAGTGTCATTGGACAACAGCTTTTTCCATTTATCCTTCATGTACTCACTTTCTTTATTAAATCGCGCCACCTTTTCAGGCGTGTCTTCTTCACCGCGACTTATCGATTCATGGTGGTAAAGCTCGGCCCAAGGTGTAAACAGGTTACGATAGCCCGCAGTGTGCACTTTTAAACAAAAATCTACATCGTTGAAAGCGATGGTTAGATCTTCTTCATTTAGCCCGCCTACTTCTTCAAAAACGGACTTTCGCACTAGTAAACAGGCTGCAGTTACAGCAGACATATTCTGAACAAGGTGCAATCGCGTGAAATAACCGGGTTCACTCTTGTGGAAGTACTTATGTGAGTGCCCAGCAACGCCACCTATTCCTAATACAACACCGGCATGCTGAATAGTATCATTCGGATAATAGAGCTTGGCTCCTACACAGCCTATTTCAGGTCTTAACGCATGGGAGACCATTTCTGTTAACCAGTGCTCGCTGATAACCTCGATATCGTTATTTATTAAGCCAACAACTTCACCGCTTGCTTGTGACACCGCAAAGTTATTAATTGCCGAATAGTTAAAAGGCTTATCCCACTTCAACACACTGAAGTTAGTTTTCGCTTCAGAATATTCATCAAATAGGCCTAACGTTTTCTCACACGTCGTTTGATTATCAACAACAATAATTTCAAAGTTATCGTATGTTGTTTTGTCATAAATAGACTCTAAGCACTGCTTTAAAATATCGTAGCCGTCTCTTGTCGGTATAACCAAGCTGACTAAGGGCTGCTCAGTTGGCAACGACCAATTGACCTTGTACGTATTAGGGTATTTTCCTTTTTCAACAGATGCACTTTGCTTTGACTGAGAAAGATAATGTTTTATAGACTCAATTCCTGCATCCGTTGTATATGATTTAGCTGATGCATTCGATGCTGTCGAGTTCTCAATAACTCGCCAATGGTAAAGAATGAAGGGTAAATGCACCACTTCTTCACGACTAAGATTAGCTGTAGCTCTTAATAGCAAATCGTGATCTTGTGAACCTTCAACACCAACTCTAAAGCCACCAATTTTTTTAAGTAAGCTGGCTTTATAAACTGCCGGGTGACAAATGTAATTTTGACTTAGCAGCAAGTCTGGATTCCAGTCCGGTTTGAAATGGGGTTGATGCCGATTTCCTTGCTCGTCTATTTTATCTTCGTCGGCATAGAGAACTTGCGCTGATGCATTCTCGGTAATGGCCTTTGCGAAGAAGGATAACGTATGTGCTGGTAAAGTATCATCGTGATCAAGTAAGAGTACGTAATCATTAGCCACTAAGCCTAATGCTTCGTTGCTTGCTTTAGAAATATGTCCATTTTCGTCAAGCAACTTCACCTTTAAATTAGAATACTGCTGTTCATATGCCTTCAATACTTCGATGGTTTCCATGTCAGTTGAAGCATCATCTGCAATACAGAGTTCCCAGTTTTTATGAGTTTGTTGTACCACAGAGTCGATACATGCTTTTAAGTAAACAGGGTCGGTATTGTACGTCGGCAATATGATAGAAAACTTCACTTGAGACTGATTTGCAGTGAAAGCTCGTTTCATTTTCTCTATGGCGCGCGGCTCGTCAAACTCTACCCAAAACGGATAGCTTTTCTCCATTGCCCCATGAGTAAACGTATTATTGTATTCTTCGTAAACTGTATCTATTAACCGTCCACCATTGAGTTTGCAGTTGGCGGCCAGATATTCTTCAATGTTATCTACATGACTAAGTAACTTGTACAAGCGCTGTTTCATGTGCCTCATTGCAATGAAGGATGGCACTTTTGAAATCATGAAAGTATTTATTGTGAACTCTGTTTCTGCTTCACAAGGGTCAAACCTGAGCATAGCGTTTGCACTTTCAAGGTAAAAAAGTCTATTCACGAACTTAGTGCTATGCCAAGGAACATCGATAGACACCAATTCACCTTGTTGAAGATTAGAATAGAGCTTGCCTACGTGCGACTGATGATTTGCCTCGTTAATTTTTATACGTAGCAAATACCACCCTTTACTAAAGCTACGAGTAGGGACGCGACGTGCAGGATGGATAATGAATTGCGGGTCTTCACCACTAGATAACCAACTAGAACCGCGATTGCCTTCCGAGACAGGCTCTAACTCATGATGGGGGACAATAATTAACTTTTTGGCTAGCCGATACGCTAATCGCTTTAAAGCTACAGGCTTGAGAATTTTAGATAACAAAACGAGTGAACACCTTTTCCTATATAAAGCTTAGAATGCTTTCCTTAAACTTCACGTGTTACGTAGAAGGTTTACTACATACTTTTACGGCGCTAATCATACCGCATTTAATAAAATGGAAACACACGAGAATGATGATATTGGGTGAAGATATAAATCCAAAAAAAGAAAAAGGCACCAAAGGTGCCTTTATAATGATTTAACTGTCTAATTTACTTAGCTACACGTCCATATCTATCAGAAAAGCGCACTATGTCATCTTCACCTAAATAGGCGCCTGACTGAACTTCAATAAGCTCCAGTTGGATCTTTCCCGGGTTTTCTAGAGCGTGAACAGACCCTATAGGAATGTAAACCGATTGGTTCTCGGTGACTAATGTAGTTTTATCGTCTATGGTTACATTGGCACTGCCCGAAACCACAATCCAGTGTTCAGCGCGGTGATGGTGCATTTGAACCGACAGTTTTTCGCCAGGCTTAACAGTAATTCGCTTAACTTGGAAACGAGCTCCATTATCGATTGAATCGTAACTGCCCCACGGGCGGAATACTTCTCGATGGAATTGAAATTCAGGACGTTTTTCAGCTTTAAGCTTGTTTACTACGTTCTTGATACTCTGTGCATCGTCTTTATGAGCGACCATAACCGCATCTTTGGTTTCAACCACAATAACGTCTTCCAGACCAATGACAGATACAAGACGTTGCTCTGCGTTCACATAGCTATTTTTAGTATTTTCTAAAATAGTATCACCAACAGAAACGTTGCCATTTTCGTCTTTTTCCGCTGTTTCCCACAACGACGTCCAGCTACCTACATCACTCCACTGGGCATCAAGTGGAACCATGGCAGCACTATCAGTTTTTTCCATTACAGCGTAATCGATAGAGTCATCTGGGCAGGTAGCAAAAATATCGTGATCGACGCGAATAAAATCTAGGTCTGGGGTTTCAGTGTCGATAGCGCGTTTACAGACATCTAACATTTCAGGGCTGTATTTCTCAAGCTCCTCTAAGTATCTGCTAGCTTTGAACATAAACATGCCACTATTCCAATAATAGTCACCAGAATCGACATACGCTTTTGCGGTTTCAAGCGCAGGTTTCTCAACAAACTCAGCAACTTCAAATCCATCTGCTAATCCACTTCCTGCTTTAAT
>MDTG01331533.1_pt1 | contig 20697 bp, 21 predicted proteins | sample 811421 | NCBI WGS metagenome assembly MDTG01 (sample SAMN05326645, study PRJNA326480) | marine metagenome | isolation source: seawater | place: Pacific Ocean: South East | collected 2011
CGCGGCCAGGTCTATCCCAGCGGCTGCGAAGGCCTCGTCGGTCGGTGCGAACACCGTGAACGGACCGTCGCCCTGCAGGGTCGCGAGTAGCTCGGCCTGAACCACTGCGGCGACCAGCGAGTCGTGCACCCCTGTTCCGGAGGCTATGGTTGGGATGTCTGTGATTTCGCCAGGGGGCATCAGTACCTTGTCGATCACGTGGATGATTCCGTTGGACGCCATCAGATCGGACTGCGTCACAGTAGCGTCGTTGACCATCACCGTTCCGCTCGAGAGAGTGAAACCCAGTGAGTCGCCATTGTACGCATCGACGGCCATCCCGTCGGTGATATCATCGGAGGCTACTGCGCCCAGAACGACGTGGTAGGTCAGTATGTCAACCAAGGTCGCGTTCTCCTCATCAGTGTCAAACTCCGCTAAGTCGAAGCCCGCGTCAGCGAACGCCTGGTCCGTCGGGGCGAAGACCGTGAATGGTCCGTCGCCCTGCAGGGCACCAACGAGGCCTGCATGCGATAGTGCCGAGACGAGGGTGTCATGCACCCCAGTTCCCTGGGCGTTCGCGGGTATGTCGGAGAGAGAGTCTCTCTTCATGCCGTCAGCAGCCACTATCGGCGATGCTAACAGACTGGCTATCACTAGTATGGCTAATGTGGCATTCTTGTTGCTCATGGGGTCCCTGAACTACCTACCCTTATTGAAGGGGTGTTTGTCCTTCTCACATTCCCAATACAAGAGTTAATATGGAATTCGAAATGGTCGAATACTCTCATTTATATTCTCAACCTTGTCGGCATGTGCATGGACTCGAATCCATACAAGAGACGCAACAAGATAACGAAAGCAACTCTGGGAATCCTAGCAGTGACTCTACTGTTCGGAACCCAGACGGTTAGTGCCGAGGCAACCGCCCTCGCAACTAATGACTGGGTCGGGATAAGCTTCTGGATCGCAACAGCGATGATGCTAGCTTTCACCGTCTTCTTCCTAGTTGAGAGGCAGAACGTACCGGACAAGTGGAAGACGTCCATGACCGTAGCCGCCCTGGTTACCGGTGTGGCATGGTACCACTACACGTACATGAGGGAAGTATGGGCAATGGGGGACGGTTCCCCACTGGTCTACAGGTACATCGACTGGTTGGTCACAGTACCACTTCAGGTCGTTGAGTTCTACCTAATCCTCGCCGCTATCGGCGTCGGTACCTTCGTGATGTTCAGGAACCTCATGGGTGCATCCATCGTCATGCTAGTGGCTGGATTCTTTGGCGAGTCCGGAGCTATGGATGGTACGCTCGAGCTCAGCTCGACCGTTTGGTGGTTCATCGGAATGCTTGGTTGGGGATACATCCTCTACGAGCTATGGTCCGGGGACGTCAAGGAGGCTGCAGCATCTGGCAGCCCGGGAGTGCAGTTCGCATTCAAATCAATGAGGATGATAGTTACCTTTGGCTGGGCAATATACCCACTCGGTTACCTAATGGGCGCTGGAACCATCGGTGGCATGGGAACAGACGAGATGAACATCCTCTACAACGTCGCTGACTTGGTCAACAAGGGCGCGTTCGGAATGATGATCTGGTACGCAGCAAAGCACGATGAGTGATTTCATCGGGTAGCACTGAATTAACAGACCAGAATTACGTAATCCGGGTGGTCGGGAAACCGGCCATCCGGACCAATATTATGACCACTACTTATTCTCTGAGATCCTTAGGAACATCCCACGAGAGTTCGGGAGTGTGGGCTTGAAGCCCCATCTCTCATAGAACCCGTCGACATCGGCCATGAGATTGATGTAAGACTGGGATGAAGCTTCTCGGGTAATGTATTCCATGAGAGAATCCATTATCATCGTCCCTGCTCCCTTTCCCTGCCATTCCTGCTCAACCGCCATATCACAGATGTGGAATACGGTTCCGCCGTCTCCGACAACCCTCCCCATCCCTATGATCTGGTCGGAATCGTCATGCCTGAGTAAGACTGAGAATAGCTCGGAGCCTAGGCCCTTGGTAGCCCCGCTAACTGTTCTTGACCTCATTCCTGCCTTTTCTCGTAGTCGCAGATACGTTTCTACATCGGGAACTGCGGCCTCAATGGAAAACAGCCTATCACTTCCGTCCGAACTTCCTCTTCCTCTGCCCGCCTTTCTGCTTGAATGACTTCCGTTGGGCCCTCTTCCTACGATCGCCCTTAGCGGGCCCAGATGAGGCATCCTTCCGCCCCTCCTGCTTTGATTCCATCATCTCGGAGCGCATCTTGAGCCCGATCTGTCGCATCACTGCTTCTTTGCTGTCTGATGCTGTGGCCTCCATCGCGTCGTTGGTGTCTAGGACGAGCCTTCCCTCAGAGGCATGGGGACGGGATGGATGGCTAGCTTCGGGCTGCTTCTTCATCTTCCTAATACCGGCCTTTTTGGCGGCCCATGCAAGTGCATCGAGAGAGGGCTGGGGGATACTGGCATCCTTCGCCACCCTGCGACCGGATGACCTAGTCAGCTTGGAGTCGAAGTAGCCGGTCCAGAGGGTCATCTTGCTGGGGTCGCCGGCCATGCTATCACCAATGCCTCACATGCGGGGTGACTTGAGGGCTTCGTGCCTTCAGTCCTCTAGGAGTACGCCGGAGACGACTCCGTGCATACCAGGGCGGCTGGTCACGCGGACATTTCCGAGGTCCGTATCCACAACAGCTCCCTTGGTGACGATGTTACGTCGGACGAAGTTGGGGTCTGCCCCATTATCTACGACGCTCTTGATCGTGACCCTAGAGGTCTTGCCGCTCTTTGGATCGTTGACGTTGATATGGTTCGCTCCTAGGACCCTGACGGTCTGGGAGTTGCCCCTCTTGCGGTAGTTCTTCCTCTTGTCCTCAGCGGATACGTATGCGAACTGGTCCTCGCTGGAAATCTCTGTCCTGCGCTTTCCCCTGTAGCGATTCGGCCTCTTCAGGCGTCCGCCTGATGGTTTGCGACGGGAGATGCCGTGCCACTTCGCCATGCGTCCCGCCGACCGACCACCCTTATTTCAATGGATTGGAGCGTATCGGGGCTGTTTCCCAGCGAGCAGCATTACGTTCTTGTCATAGTCTCTGCCACACTGGCACATGAGCGGGCCGCGGATGCGCAAGAGGAAGCCGGTCAGGCACAAGCAGGTCCGAGAGGTCGAGAGGCAGCTTGAGGAGGTCATGGGGATGGATGTTGACTTGTCGGGGGGATTCATCGAGTTGGCTCACTTCGAGGGCAGGGACATACTCCTGCTGGATCGCACGATAGTGGGTATCAGATTGGAAATAGGCGACTCCCAAAGATGGGTTCCAACAATCAGGGGGATACTCCACTGGAATCCCGATAGGTGCTGGGCAGCGGTCGATGATGGGGCTACCCCCTTCCTCTTGAACGGGGCGGACTGCATGGGGGCGGGCGTCCATATCGCTGACCCATCAGTGGAAGCTGGTGGATTTGTCTGGGTCAGGGACCAAGACAGGGGCACTCCGATTTCGATAGGCGTGGCTCTGGTGGATGGCGACGAGATGATGGAGATGACCAAGGGGAAGGCGATCTCGACGATTCACTGGGTAGGCGATGAATTGTGGATGATTGAGGCATGATGCCTCACCATTCATGAGGAGTGATGTGCACGAGTCATCCATGCGCGTGGTTGCTTGTCTGCTTGTGTGCGCTGTTTTGATAGCCCCAATCACCAGCGCTGGAGAGAGTGGCGTCAACGAGGATACCACGGTCGAAGGGACTGAAATCCAGGAAATCATTTACCCTAACGAGGCCTCTTCAGGGACTGATTTCGAACTGACTTTGGCCCTGACTGAAGAAGCGAGTGGGAACGGGACCAATGTTAGTTGGATAACTCAAATTTGCATCAACTCTGGGGTGTGCTACGCCCCAGAGTCGCATTCGATGCTTCGGAACTCAGATGGAGGCTGGGAGGCATCTATTGTCCCTGATGATACCGTCACATACGTCAATTGGAGAATCGAATTGAACTGGGCGGATGGTAACAAGACCAGCGTGCCGGACACCGGATTCGGGTGGAAGGTATGGTCCGACTGCTGGTATGATAGTGGAGAATGGGGAGGTTCGGACCAGAATTGCATAGATGAGAGCAGCTCCGAGGAAGATTCCGGTATACTACCGGGGTTCGGCGTCATGGCGTCTCTTCTCGCTATTTCGATGGCAGGCTTGATGGGTAGGCGCGAGTGAGCCATACCATGGGCGAGGACGAGGGGGACCAGGGTTTCGTACGGCTGATTTTCGAAGAGTTGCCTCCAGGAGAGATGGAAGAGCGTGCGGGGTCTTTCTTCGATTTGATGGATGGAAGGAGGACTACACGCCACTTCTCTGACAGGCCAGTTCCCAGGGAGCTTATCGAGACGGCGGTTAGGACTGCTAGTACTGCCCCATCAGGGGCTCATCTCCAGCCATGGACTTTTGTAGCAATATCTAACCAGTCCCTCAAGTCAAGGATAAGAGAGGCAGCAGAGGAGGAGGAGCGGAGATTCTACGAGGACAGGGTTCCTGAAGCATGGAAGGAGGTGCTAGACCCCTTGGGTACTGATCACGTGAAGCAGCACATTACTGAGGCGCCTTGGGTTGTGGTTCTTTTTAGGCACTCCCAAAGGCAGAGGCCATCGGGAGAAATGTCTCCGACTTACTACTCCCAGGAGTCCTGTGGAATAGCTGCTGGACTCTTCGTTGCTGCGATACACAATATGGGCCTAGTGACCCTTACTCACACTCCATCCCCTATGGGTTTCCTGAAGGACATACTGGAGCGCCCGGAGCACGAACACGCCATGCTCCTCCTCCCTGTGGGGTTCCCAGCGGGGGATGCCATGGTTCCCGATATTAAGAGGAAGGACGTAGAGGACGTGCTTGTCTGGAGGGAGTAGCCTACTCCCCTTCACTGGAATTCGGTGAGACGAATATTAGCGCAATCCCCGAGCCTATGATTAGGGCTCCACCGATCCAGTCTGCTAAAGCCAGAGTCTCTCCAAATATCAGCCAGCCGTAGAAGGTTGCCACTATGACCGTGAGGTATGAGAACGCACTAACCCATGCAGCATTCGCCTGGTGGTACGCCATGGTGATGCCTACCTGCCCACATCCCGCGCCCACCCCTATCCCAACAAGTGCAGCAGCCGCCTCCAGTGAGAGGTCGGGGATATCTGGTGCGGCTTGGAAGAAGCTGCCTGCCACAGAGAAAGCTGCGAACCAGAAAACCACGCTTGACGCCGAGTCTGTTTTCCTGAGTTCTCTGACGTAGATGTAGGCCAGGGCGGCGAACAGTCCCGATCCAAGTGCTAGGAGGGCATCTGGCTCGACCGATCTAAGGTCAGGAGATACGATGAGTACGATGCCTACGAATGCAAATACCACAAGCCCCGCGACGGATGGTGAGACCTTCTCTCGAATAATCGTACCAGAGAGCAGTGCAACGAATAATGGAGCAGTGTATTGGAGGGTGACCGCCTGCCCTATCGGTATCCTCGAGAGTGCGGTGAAGTAGAGGATCATCGCGAAAAGCCCGACGGCGCATCTAAGGAGCATCGTCCTAGGGTCATTGGCCCTAAGGCTCAGGCCCTTTGCCGCGGCATAGCCAGCTACTGCGAAGGCGATGACTGCCGATCGTACGAGGATAATCATCCAAACGTCGGCCTCCGTCGATGTCCACTTCACAAGGGCGTTCATGGTGCCGAAAGAGAAGCTCCCGAAAATCATCCAGAGGACAGCGATCCTCGGGGAATCGTTCGGAGCGATGTAGGCTCGCCCACTCGAGATTTGTTCGGCCATCTAACCCAGTCTCCAGCGTCTCTCTAGTACTGATGTGATATCTTGGTAGTCCTGGCCACCTGCGCTGGTTGGATTGTGGAGGTGTATGGGTATTCCATGGCTAGGAGCCTCGGCCAGACGTATGTTGCGGCGTATTGCGGGCTCGATAACCAGATCTGGGAATGATTCCCTGAGTTCAGTGGCGACCTGCTGATTGAGTTTTGTCGGTGCATGCATGGTCATGAGAACTCCGTCCACTCCGAGATCGGGATTGAGGAATGCCCTGACCTCCCTGATCGTACCCGATAGGAGGGCGAGTCCCTCCAGTGCGAAGTACTCGGTCTGAACGGGAATCACTATGCCGTCACTCGCGACGAGTGCATTGATTGTAACGAGTCCGAGGGACGGAGGTGTGTCGATAATAATCAGGTCATAGTGAGGCAGGAGAGGGGTAAGCGCCTCAGTCATCCTCCTTTCTCTGCCCAACTGTCTGAGCATTTCCTGCTCCAAACCCACTAGGGTCCTATCTCCCACAATCATGTGCACGTTATCCACGGCCGTGGAGTGCCTTGCACTGACGGCTGTCTCTGGATTTAGGATGAGGTCTCTCGTAGTGGCTCTGACCTTGCTCTTGTCGACCCCTAGGCCCGTAGCGCAATTTCCCTGAGAGTCCGCATCGACTACCAGGACCTTGTGTCCCCTGAGTCCCATTTGTGCTGCCACGTTGATCACTGATGTGGTCTTACCAACCCCTCCTTTCTGGTTGATTACGGTGACGACTCTGGCTCTTCCGACGGGAGTGGGTAGGGAAGGTGGGAGCTCCATTGGACCGCTGGCCTTCGTAGTGCTGACCTGCTCGGCCGCATTGAGCAGGGGTGCGTCATGCGTTTCCTCTGTCTCCACGAACTCGACGTCGACCACCAAGGGAGCATTCTCTACTTCAGGAAGGGGATTGCCCTCCTCATCTGCTTCCATACGAGCGCCTTCGGCGCTCGGAGGGGTGTTCAACGTGCCGATGGATATGGTGCCAACAATGCCGAAAGCTCCACTACCCCGAGGGGCCGTGGGTGTGGACCCATCCTGCCATCCTTCCGGTCTCTGCATCCATGGCGAGCCTGAGGGTGTGCTCCCTCCCTCCGTCTTCCGGGCTTCCCCAATTCCTGTCGGCGAGGATAGTGACCTGTCCATCAGCAAAAATGTCAGGGAGGCTCGACAGTAGTCCATCGTCTGGAGAAGTAAGGAGATATCCTATCTCCACATCGACTAGCCATGTTCCCTGTGAGCCTTCCAGGTAGGGGTTCAGCTCCGCATACCTGAGGTCATCTAGGAGCCTCTGCTCCAATAGGGATATTGTATGGGTATCGGGGACTGCCTCCCTGTTCCAGCTGAATGTTCCTGATGCGTGAGACCCATAGTCAATAATGTCACACCCAGAGCCTATTTGCCTCACTACTGCCCATCCCGACCTGTCATCCTCATTGACCCATGACATATTCCACTGGGGCGATCTGGTGGGCTGTGACCAATATGCCTGCCAGATGTACCCAGTACTCTCCAGGGCGATGGCCAGCTCTGAGGTTGAGTGGTTGACAATAGTACACTCTATGGCTTCCTCCAGATCAAAGTCTCTGCTGGTCGACTCGTCTGGCATTGAGGAGACCCATTGCCTCTGTGACGAGCTACTTGGCTTGTCTTCCCCGGGGCCCGGCCTACTTGCATAGGTGGAGTACCACTCGACGTCCTTAGAGCCACTTCCGCTGGACTGCTCTGAGATTTTCATCTTGACCTTGATCGTACCCTCAGGCAGAGACAACGACGAAACGGTGCCAGCGAGGAAACCACAGTTGCTTGTCTCGAGACTCTTGTCGATTAGGATGTCAATGGTCTGTTCGACTGGCCATGGACTGCTACTCTTCACTTTGAGTTCCATTGTAGCATGGCCCAGGCAGTCGTTAACGTCCTGGTTCCACATTGAAATTGGATACACATTTCCATACGATGACTTAGTCTCGGGCCCCACAGTCCATCTCCAATCTGAGTTCCACTGTGGATCATCATTCCAGCTACTTCCCTCAGTCAGGACCGTGTCGCCGAATATTTCGTGCAGCTCAATGGGAGTAAGTGGGAGCATGAGTGGGGAGATTCCATTCAGGCCCGATAGCTCCTCGAGATCATAGATGATCGCTTGGAGGTTGGAGGATTCCCCATTATTGTCCGTGAAGTCTACCTGTAGATCCGAGCGGATAGCCTCTTTCCCCGCTATCTCCACCCACCTCTTCAGGGAAATATCAGCCACATTATCGGGTGAGCTGAGCTTGCCTCCACATTCACCACTGGAGGTCACTGTCCTAAATGTCAGATCCATATTTAGATCATAATCAATTGACTGTTCGGCAGTCAAGAAATCTCTGCCATATGCATCTGGTGAATTGACAGCACCTACGAAATCTAGGTCCGATGCATGTTGGATATCACTGAGGGTCCCTTCCCTTACCCCTATGTCACCAGACCCATGATCTATGATAATTGACAATTCGTCGCATATTTCATCGAGGGCGCTCGGTGAGGCAGCGTCCCTCAGAAGCGATATCATCTCATCTCCTACTATGCTAATTTCTCCCTCACTCACCTGGAAGGACATCTCGTCTCCGTACTTCAGCTGTCTAGCTTGGAACGACTGGTCTGCACTGAAGAAGTAGAATGCACCGACTCCAGCCAACATGACAGCCGCCAAGACTGCTGAAATGGGCTTCCAATTCTCAAAGAATACGTCGAATGATGGAAGAACTATTGTCATCGATGCCTGATCCGCCGGCCCCGTGGTTTCCGAGATTTCGTCTTCGACTAGAGTCGAGGTCCATGGATCTGGCTCATCCTCAGGCTCTGGTGTGGGTTCTTCGGCCTCTTCCTCCTCTTCGGCCTCTTCCTCCTCTTCGGCCTCTTCCTCCTCTTCGGCCTCGATTACCTCAGCCTCGATTACCTCAGCCTCGATTACCTCCTGCTCGGGCTCGGATACAACGCCTCCCTCGAAACGTGCCAAGAGTTTGTCCACAGCATCACTGACATCGGCCTCGGGTTTCTCCTCCTGAGAGTCCTCCATGGATTGCTTTTCTGGTTCGCTAATTCTTTCAGAATCCAAGAGTCGGTCAATCAGATCTTGCTTCTTACCGGAGACAGTTAACCCTAGTTCCCTGCACCTCTCACGAAGATCGTCGACCTTCATCGAGGATAGTTCCTCGGGGCTTGGCACATCCCATTCTGGCATCTGACTCAATTGTGAGCCGAATAAGGAGGCTTTCAACCCCTTCGCCTTTCTGAATGCTCTAAAGGGCTCTAGCGGCCCTGATTGAGGATTCCAAGAAGCAACAGGCTCAAGAGGGGTTTGTGGTCGGCGGGGGTCATGGAGCCTCGTCTAGTGATACTGTCAAGGGGCCCCGAGTTGTACAGCACGAAGAGAATGTTCGAGGAAGCTGAGGCTGCTGGGTGGTCGGTACAGATACTCGATCCCCTGAAGCTGACAACAGTGGTCGACGATAACGGCGTCAAGGTATTCAACAAAGGATGGCCCGTAGATTGTGATGCTGTAATCCCCAGAATTGGCAACTCTATCACAGGCAAGGGGGTCCCGATAGTCAAGGCATTCGAGAGAATGGGGGTAATCGTCCTGAACGAGGGAGGGGGGATCAGTAGCAGTAGAGACAAGCTGATGGCTTGCCAGATGATGAACGAGCGTGGAATTCCAGTCCCCATCACTGCAAATGTTGGTACATGGCAAGATACTAGAAGGGCGATTTCCAGAGTCGGTGGAACTCCTTGCGTAGTCAAAGTGACAGAGGGGACCCATGGTTCTGGTGTGTTCCTGGCGCATACCGAGCAGCAAGCCAGACAGTTGGTTTACCAGATGCTGGAGAGGGACATGAGGCCGCTTGTTCAAGAGTACATCAAGGAGTCTCACGGACAGGATGTCAGGGCGTTCGTGGTTGGTGGAAAGGTAGTCGCTGCAATGAGGAGGAAGGCGAGGGGCGGAGAGTTTCGATCAAATTTCCACCTTGGTGCCAAGGTCGAGAAGCTTGAGATTCCCGACAAGCATTCTGAAATCGCGTGCAAAGCCGCAGAAACTATGGGGCTTGATATCGCAGGAGTGGACCTGCTCGAGTCTTCAAGGGGGGCTCTGGTTCTAGAGGTCAACTCGAGCCCGGGATTGGAGGGGATCGAGGCTGCCTCAGGCGTAAATGTGGCAAGCAAGATAATCCAGCATCTGAACCGAGTATGGGAGAAAAAGGTGAGTCAGGGTGACTCTTCCGAGGCCCCAATTGATCAGGAAGTCAATGGTGAAGGCACATCAGATGCTTACTAGGCCCCTGGCGGTCTTCAATAAATCGACAAACGTACCGCCTAGAACAGTCGGGGAGAGAAGCATTCAATACCTCGGTGGTTGACTTGGGTTCGTCCTTAGGGACAGGGATGCACCTCCTCTGGAGGCTAAAAGGCGGGAAACATGGTAGAAAGAGAGTTGAATGGTCAACAGACTGGGACCTGGACCAACATGATCGGCAGATCTGACCATGTTGCCCAGGACGGCTCTTACTCCAGCCGCCTTCCATCAAGGCTCCAGAGGCTGTCTAGTCTGCCTTGGTATGAGTGTTGGATCCAGCAACTTAGGACGGAGAAGAAGAGCATTCACACAATCAGGGCCTATACGGTCGCAGCCAAGACATTCAGCACCACGTGCCTTCCCGGGGAAACGGAAAGGGACTGGGAACAAATGCAAACGACTAGCGTGGAGGACTTCCATGACATTGCTAACCCGAACGGGGGAAGAATGGATGCGTGGATGAATAGCTTGGGGGAATTGAGGCCATCTTCACTGAATGCCAGGATAGCTGCAATATCGCACCTTCTGGGTTGGTTTGGCCATACTGTTCCTGACTGGATACAGAGGCCGACTCGTAGGAAGACCCTCCCTAGAACACTCGGACGATCAGAGCTCATCAGGCTGAGGAAGGCAGCTGGTAACTCGGAAGACCCTTTGTCCTCGCCAGTGGTGACAATACTCCTGGACACAGGTCTGCGGGTATCAGAGCTTTGCGGCCTGGACATTGAGGACTTGGACCTAGAGGATCTCTCTGCTCTTGTGATAGGAGGCAAGGGGGAGAAGGACAGGACCGTGCTATTCACTGAAGCCACAGTCAGAGCAGTCGAGGCTTGGATGCCAATTAGGACATCCAGGAATAAACTGAGCTCGGAGGGCAAAGAGGAGAGGGCGCTTCTTCTTTCAAGTCGAGGAAGGAGGATGAATCCGAGGTCGGTTCAGAAACTCATAGACAAGCTCGCAGAGGCGTCGGACATTCCGAAATCAAGACTTAGCCCTCATACCCTTCGCCACACATTCGCTACTGGACTTCTGGAACGTGGCGCCGATCTAGTGACTATCCAACGACTTCTGGGCCACTCCAGCATAGCGACGACAAGGGTCTACCTCGAGATAGGTGATCAGACTCTGAGGGAGATATACCATCGTGCCCAAAACAGTCCTCCCCTGACTGAGTTACTAGAAGAGGTGAATGGGGACTCGATCGATACAGAGTTACCAGTGCAGGAGACCGTGCAGAGAGTAGAGTGACTACTTGCTTGCAGGGTTCTTCTTGTTTGACCTCTTGTCTACTGATTCGGGGCCCTTCCACTCCCTGCTGGCTCCGGACTCGTTACCAGGGTGTCCCGGGATAGGACAATACTTACCCGATCTGCATCTGCTGCAGTTATCCCGGGGAGGATGGTCCACCACCTTCTGAAGGCGTCCATACTTCCTACGAGGCATGTACCCCGTTTGGCTAGGAGGGACTTAGCGGTTACGAGTACACGGAATATTCAATCAGAGTAGCTACAACAGTGGCACGTGGCAGAGGGTGGGCCGATTGGCATAGACCCGGTTCGAAGTGTGCTATATGCACAGGTGATGGACGGAAATCCAAGGATGAAGATAGATGTGGAGGGTTATCTGAGGCAGGCGAATTGGCCCGGCGAAGGGAGGGAGGTTTTCCTGGGCGATGTTGCCAAGGCATCCCTCAGATCGTTGGGCCCCCATGACCCTCCGCAATTCTCAGTTCAGCCCGGGTACGATGAACAGAGGTGGGAGTTGACGTCAGCTGCAGGGGAGTTGAGAATCACGATTGCTAGCGAGTCCTACTGGGGATTCGGACTGTTTGCTAAGTGCTTCCTTAACAGAATAGAGCTGACTGGGCCGCTTGAGCTCAGAGCAAGGTGCGTTCACGACATCATTTCTTCCCTGGGGAGGAACCCGTGGGAGGCAACTAGGGTCAGGAGGTTCGAGAAGTCGACCGGTGGACTCGTTGCCGAGCATGGATCCTCTTGGTTGGAACTAGAGAGAAGGGCGAAGGATGACATGAATGAGGAGATTTTGGAGTTAGACGAGGCAGTTAAGTCCCTCAGAGGCAAGGAAGAGGGGATTGGTCGCATATTAGATTCTGCATCGGAGGCCCTTGATGAGGCTAGGTCGGCATTGTCCGACAGGAACGCTCCCGCTGTTGAGCGGGCTCTAGGTAGGGCGGCAAGTGCGATAGTAGAGGCTGATCCAAGTACCGAGGTTCGCTCCTCAGAGTACATCGCCTCAAGACCCGGTAAACTGACGAAGAGCCCTGTTCCTTTGATCGATGAGGTGGATGCTGGAGAACTCCTGGAGGATGAGGTTCCTTTCGTGGATCTCTCCGAGGAGGAGTGATCGACTAGAAGAGCGACCCGATCCACGATAGTACGCCGTGGTTAGCGAGGTAGATTGCCACTGAGAAAACTATGCAAGCAGCATAAATCGAAGTCTTGGAAATCTGGATGGCGTCCTCGGACTCCTCGTCGAAGTACCTTATCAGGCCCGCAGCTTGTTGGATACCGCTGCCCTTCTTCTCCTTCGCCATCGGCCCGCGCACCTGCCCTCACTATTTCAAGCCCGCTAAAGGGAAAATCAAGGTTCCAATGTCTCAATTAGTACGCACCCACCGTCTAACTCGACTATGCGGGAGGCGGCGCTGACCGCAGTTTCAAGGCCTGCAGTCATCAGTATCTCTCTTCTGGTACCCACTTGATTCTGGAATACAAGTCGGTGACTTAGCATCTCTAGCACGTCGTGGTCAACTATCTGCCATATCCAATCATCCCCCTCAATGGTGACTAGTGCTTCCACTGGCACGAGTGGTCCCTGCTCCCTACCATTCGCCTGTGCCCTTTCTACCAATTCTACCAATTTTCTTGTCGCTCCATTAGCGTCCATGCAGACCGGTTCGCCTGCATTATCTGCTATTCTCCTCCTGAGTATCCTCACTTGCATCCCACCTGCGACAACAGCCGCAAACCGAGAGCGTCTCGTTGGAGGTTTAACCGTTTACCATCCTGATTAGTGTCTGGAAGGGATAATCATAGTCTGCCCGAGATACCGTTGTCCGAGTGCTTGATGCACTGTGGGCGGACCGGTGAATCATGAGCGGGGTGGGTGCGACGTGGGAGGAGATGGCTTCCAACAGTGCTCTCTTACGTGCGGTCGGTAGTTGGAGGGGTGATCCTGATGTTTGGCTAGCAGGGTCCTTCGAGAGGCTTCCGGAGACAGTTAGGGTTAATCCACTGAGGAATGACGATGTTTGGGTCGAAGGTTGGCTGGAGGAAGTCGGGGCCGAAGAAATCGATTGGTTCAATGGTCCGGGGAGTGCTTGGGTGTTGCCCTTCCACAGAGGCAGAGCAGAAGGCAGAGTAAAGGAAATACTGGCTGCCTTACATGAGACTGGACGTATCACTAGACAGGAGGCAGTGTCTATGATTCCAGTGCTGGCCCTCGGTATTGGGAAGGGGGACCTAGTCCTAGATATGTGTGCCTCGCCTGGTTCCAAGACTACACAAATATCGGAGAATCTTTCGGAGAGTGGGATGGTGGTTGCTAACGAGGTCGTTAGTTCGAGGGTGAACACCTTGGTCTCGAATGTACAGAGGCACGGCTCTAGATCTGCTGTAGTCGTCAATCATGATGGAAGACACATACCCCGGATGCCAGACGAAGGGTTCGATGGTGTTCTGGTTGATGCTCCCTGTTCTGGTTCAGGGACCACTAGGAAAAACCCCGAGATTTGGGGGAAGTGGTCTCCTTCTAGTGGGAGGTCACTACAGGGGCTGCAAGTTGACTTGCTCTCAAGGGCTCTGCGAATAGTTAGGCCCGGAGGTCGGGTGGTTTACTCGACATGCTCCCTGGATCCAATAGAGAATGAGGCCGTGGTAGCAGAGGTTCTGAGGAATAATACTGGGGTGAAGCTGCTAGATGCTTTGGAAATTCTAGAAGGGGTTCCCGGGGAAGCTGGTATGTCATCGTGGCCTCTGCTGAACGAGGACGGGTCAATATCGGATGATTCAGAAATTGAAGGGGCGATGAGGCCCCCTGGGGAGAACTGGATTTCTGAATCCCTAACTTACTGCATGAGAGTGTGGAACGATAGGGTAGAAGGGGGTGGATTCTTCGTAGCGGTACTTGAGAAGTCTTCGGATATTGATGATTCGTGGGGAGAGCCACAATTCCACCAAAGTCCGAATGAAGTCAAGGAGGACCTTCCTAGCTCACCTCAACCGATAGGTGAGGAAATATCTGAGGCCGTCAAGGAATCATGGGGAAGAGTGCCCCCTGACCTCTGGACCAGGGGCAAGAAAATACTCTGGTCGACACCCGAAATTACAGAAGTTTGGTCTTCGGAGAGAAGGATTCGAGGAGGTCGTACGGTTGTCCCTGGTGGAAGGTGGAGACCTCTGAAGGTCATCCACATCGGACTTAATGCCGCTAGGATGAGGAAGGGAGAAGTAGATCGGATAGTCGCTAAAGCAGCTAGGCCTCTAATCGAAGAAGTTGAGTTCGGGTTCACGGAGGTTAGTCAGGCGGCCATAGATAGCATACTAGTCGGAGAGGAGCCTCTTCCTTCGGCGATTGAGGGTCTGGAAGACGTGCGAGGGGGCCACGTTCTGACTTGTGGCGATCTCTGCATTCCCGTTTGGATTGGCGGAAGGGTTAGTTTGATGCTGAGTGACTCAGAGAAAACTATCATTCACTCACAAAGAGGGTTAAGTGACCAAATAGAAGAGGAATAGGGGTCTCTGACTGAACAAACACCTATATTTCCCCAAAGCAGTATTGCATATGTTCAATAGCCTGACTGTCAAACTATGTTTCCAGGTGAGTGGTTTGATTGATGATACCGACCGAAAAATAATCTCAGTATTGGAGAAGGATGCCAGAGCATCGCTGCGAAAGATCTCGGAGGAGGTCGGGGTGTCCCTAGGCACGGTCAGCAACAGAGTGAACAAGATGGAGGAAAGCGGCGTCATACTAGGCTACAAGGTGAGTCTCGATCCAGATAAGCTAGGATGGGGGCTGAATGTAGTAGTGGGGCTTAGGATAGAGAAGGGAAGGCTCATTGAGATACAAGAGAAAATTGCCCGAGATAGGAGGGTTTGTGGTGTCTACGACGTTACAGGGGACTATGACTCAATGGTGATAGCGAGGGCTCAAGATAGGGAGGACTTGGACGACTTGACAAAGAATGTGATGTCAATTGATGGGATCGAGAGGTCGGTCACCCATCTGGTGCTAAATACGGTCAAGGAGTCTCCACCGACGCCCCCCGGGAGTGGTAAGTGATCATAGGAAGGAGGGTTTTGGCGTGTGGCAATAGGGACTCAATGGTCCTGCCTTCTGGCTTCATCACCCTCATCAGAGTTGTTCTCATCTCTTCGTCGACAGTAACGTCCAATGACATTAGCCGATCTCTCAGAAATTTCTGCAACTGACCTCCAGTCCGATCCCAGTCCATTGCGACAATAATCGAAGGACCCTTGTCGATAATATTCCTGGTTCCATATGTATCATGAAGATAGGCGATGAGTTTCGATCTTGTCCAGCCCCTATTCACTTTCTCAATGGTACCCGAGAACCCCAGCTCCCTCAGTGCCCTCTCATCTTTGGGCCCCTCGACAATAACTGGGCAGTGACATCCGCCCTCCTCTGGAGGGGCATTTCTAGAGATGGATCTTGCTATCGATTTAGCAGCCTTGCGGAACCTTATTTCTCGATCCGGTGGGCCTTCTCTGTTTGGCAAAGTGGACTCCCTCTTACCTCAAGAAGTAGGATTGTGATTTGTAGTTGTTCAATGCCATACCTGTATTTCCAAGTAACTGCTTTTCCGTATTGCTTATGAGGGGAATTCACACCCGTAGGCACGGGGAGCATCTTGACGATACAGAACGCTCTCTTCGATGGTTTGTGGGACTACTACATCTGGATATCACTACTGGTGTCCATATTCACCTTCACATGGCTATACCATCATTCGTTCTGGTATCGCTCTGACAAGGGGGGGGAGCATGACAATCCTGACGAGATTGAGGTAGGAGTTTTTCCTAAGCACAACGACGATATGAAGCTGGAAGTAGCTTGGACCGTTGCCCCGTTTCTGTTGATCGTATGGCTCACTTACATCTCTTGGTTGCCTTTGGCTTCTGTCTGGGCTCCAGTAGATGACGCTGACTTTCACGGTTACGAATGCGAGGAGGGCGAGTCATCCAATAACGCATTAGTCGGTGAAGGATATAATGCCATAGTGGAGTCAGAATGCTACCATGTTATGGAGATAACAGGAAAACAGTGGGTTTGGCAGTTCGACTGTCTAGAGTTAGCAACTGAATTATGCGACACGAGCAGCGAAACAATAGAGGTCTACGGGACTGTTCCGGTTCTCCATCTCAAGGAGGGTGAGACGTACCTAGCGATAATGACCTCGGAGGACGTCACTCATGCGCCTTGGTTCCTAGGCCTGGGGACAAAGGAGGACGTTCTCTACGGACAGGACACGAGTCTCTGGCTTACTGTGGTCGAGGGGACCTCGGACCAGATCATTCTCTGTACTGAGTACTGTGGCGATGCGCACTCGGTAATGGCAGCGATGTTGAATGTTCACTCATAGGTGATTAGTCATGAATACTAGAATCAGTAGGAGCTTGGCCGTTCTTGCTGTACTTTCCATAGCAATGGTGATCTCTCCTGCAGTCGTTTCCTACCCCACTGGCATCAGTGGCGTGAAGGACTCAGGGTGCAACTGCCACGGTGCCGTGGTTAGCCCGGATGTAGCTGGATCGATTAGCGGCCTTCCTGACCAATACAACTACTCCGAGGAATACGAGATAGTGGTCTCTTTCACAGGGGGTCCTGCGAATGCTGCGAACTCGAATCAAGGAGGGTTCAACCTCTGGGTCAGCGATGGGGAGCTCGTTCCGAGCGATGCCACTGTCCAAGCGTACGGAGTCAACGAAGTCAGTCATACAGAGGCAGGAAATGACCAGACTTCATGGACTCTGACTTGGACAGCTCCCTCGAGCGACAAGAACGTCGAGTTCGTCTTGCACGTCAACTCGGTCAACGGAAACGCGGATGGGAATAACGGAGGCAGTTCTGGAGATATGTGGAACAGGCTCAGCGCGAAGGTTTCCCCTCCAATATTGGTTCTTGAGTCAGCAGATCCTTTCGTCGTACTATCTACCCTCATCCTCGTTTCCGCTATCCTTCTTGCAATAACACTGACTTATGTTTTCTACAGAACAAACCCTGAGTCATTCACCTGGGACAACTTTGCGCCTTGGATAGCCGAGTGGCTGACTACTACTGATCACAAGAAGATCGGGACTCTTTACTTCGTCGCTGGGATGTTCTTCCTTGGAGTTGGCGGGATAATGGCGATGATGATCAGGATTCAGCTTTCGGTACCTGGTAACGACTTCCTTACTCAGGATCAGTACAACCAGTTCTTCACCCTCCACGGAACGACTATGATTTTCCTTGCAGCGATGCCGCTGATTAATGGGTTTGCGAACTGGATGGTCCCCCTTCAGATTGGGGCTCCGGATCTAGCGCTTCCCCGAATCAATGCAATGTCATTCTGGCTGCAGCCAGTTGCTGCACTGCTGATATTCACTGGCGTATTCTCCGGTTCGGGAGCGGATACGGGGTGGACTGGTTATGCCCCATATGTGGTCAGTGAGACTGCTCACATGGGTACGACAATGTGGGTTGCGGGTCAAATCATGCTTGTGGCCTCATCCACTCTGACCGGGATCAATTTCCTGACCACTATAGCAGTAATGCGGGCACCCGGGATGGGTTGGTTACAAATGCCACTCTTCACATGGTCCATACTAATTGCTAACCTGATGCTTTTCCTATCTATACCAGCCTTCGGAATTGGACTGATACAAGTCTATCTCGACAGGGTCATTGGAACGGCATTCTACGATGTTTCCGCTGGTGGAGACCCGTTGCTCTGGAGTCACCTCTTCTGGTACTTTGGACACCCTGAGGTCTATGTTGTCATAGTACCAGCATTCGGTGTAATTTCAGAGGTTATTGCGACTAGCGCAAGGAGGTCTATCTTCGGTTACCGATCAATGGTCTATGCAATGGCCGGCATAGGGGTCGTCTCATTCATTGTCTATGGCCACCACATGTTTACGAGTGGGATGAGCCCGACCCTGAGGTTCGTTACCATGCTGACAACCATGCTAGTAGCAGTTCCCACAGGAATCAAGATTTTCAATTGGCTGAAGACGATGCATGGGGGATCCCTGGTTTACAGGACTCACACCCTCTGGACTCTGGGCTTCCTGGTTACGTTCACACTTGGTGGAATATCGGGGATGTTCTTCCCATCGATTGCTATGGATTTGCATCTGCATGAGTCGTACTTCGTGGTAGCGCACTTCCATTACGTACTGGTCGGAGGTACTGTGTTCGGATTCTATGCGGCAATATACTACTGGTGGCCGAAGATGACTGGAAGGATGATGGACGAGCGTCTTGGGGTTATTCACTTCTTGACTGGTTTCATCTCTTACAACGCACTGTTCTGGCCGATGCACAGGCTGGGAGTGTGGGGGATGGCTAGGAGGCATCACACCTACTTCGTGAGTACGGAGGAGGCAATGGGGGCACTCCCAATTGAAGCCGCTGGATGGAACATGTTCGTCTCAGTGTCTGCTTTCCTATTCTTCTTCTCGAACTTCTTCCTCATTGCCAACATGATCAAGACTGTAATTCGTGGGGAGAAAGCGCCTGCGGACCCATGGGGAGGATGGTCGTTCGAGTGGATGACTGCATCGCCGCCACCAACACCTAGCTTTGATCCGCACAACCTACCAGAGTTGAAGGACGCAAATGAGCACATAGCGAACGAGCCAGGTACCCTTGGTAAACTATTCAACAGGCTAATGATGAGTGAAGACGAGGAGGTGGCACATTGAGTTCGTACGATGACCATCACCCTAGTGGTTGGGGGCCTCATGACTGGGGTCACGGTGCTCCGCACAACTCATGGTCCCCATTGATCATGAGCATCGGCATAGGAGTCTTCCTGTTCTCTGTCGCAGGGGTGTATGAGTGGGGCGAGTTCATTGATGCCAGTTACATAGGCGTCTCCATAGCGGGTCTTGCCATTGTCTTCATCGGACTGACGGTATGGTGGAGGCAGGACTACACCTTCGATGGGGGATATGAGCCTCGATCCACTGGAACGCCGTTCAGGGGGATTGAGATCAGGAAGGTCGCCATTTGGGTCTTCCTCATGTCTGAGATGATGGTCTTCACCTCACTCTTCAGCACATACATGAGATACAGGTTCGGAATAGAGTCCTGTGAGTCTGTGTTCGCGTCAGGGGAGTGGGTAGAGGGGGCATCCGTGACATGCTTCGAGCCCGCCGGTCACCTAATCGCTTCGAGCTGGTTCCACATAGCCCCAGGGGCGATTAACACGTTCGCACTGATCATCTCTTCATTCACCATCGTCCAAGCCCTTCGTTACGCGGGGATGGTAGATATCGATTCGGATAGGAGGAGGAAGCTTGTAACTCGCTACCTGGGAACCACGTGGTTCCTAGCAGTACTGTTCCTGACCCTGAAGATGATCGAGTGGTTCCTAGGCTTCCCCCTGCCTGAGTTCCTACACGAGTACAACCACGGGGACTCCACCATCAAGTCCCTCTATGCAGAGGGGTACCTGATCAATGCTGATTCATATCAGCACAAGTACTACAATACTGACTATGTAGCTTCTCATGGCCATGGGATGGACCATGACTCGGCCCTCTATCTGATGATGGAGGAGGGGACGCACTCGGGCGGCCAGATGATGGCCAACATACGCGTCAGCGCTTCGACGTTCTACGTGACCACTGGTACACACGGGGCACACGTCCTAGGTGGCATCATCGGATTGACTTACATGACTTACAAGGCCAGCAGGGGAGGATACACCCCGGAAAATGCTGTTTCTATCGAGTACTTCGGACTCTACTGGCACTTCGTGGACCTAGTATGGGTCATCGTGTTCCCGTTCTTCTATCTGTATTGAGGTGAAAAAAATGGCGAGTTACAAAATCTTGGGACGTGATCCCTACTGGATGAACTTCTACGGACTGATGATCCTTACACTGATCGAAGTACTTGCTGTTGGCTATGAACTGCCGGAAGAGAGGATATTCATCTTCAGCAACTACACCCTGATGATTCTCACCGTGATAGCGATACCCAAGTTCATCATGATTGGAATGATATTCATGCACCTCTACGGGAGCCCTGACTCAGGCATCCTTACGGTTACCGCGCTCTTCCCAGCATTCTTCATCATAATCATGATTCTATTCATCGGACTGACCCACCCAGAGGCCACTACTGGCCTTCCAGAATGGTGCAGACCGGGTTACTACAACATCTGAACCCCAAAAGGATTCATGCATAACGTCGTACTCGCAGGGCTGCTGCAGACGTCGCTTAGCCTGGTATAGCGCCGGATTTGAAATCCGGTGTCCTCGTGACTCGGGAGTTCAAATCTCTCCGTC
>MDTG01111032.1_pt1 | contig 20696 bp, 16 predicted proteins | sample 811421 | NCBI WGS metagenome assembly MDTG01 (sample SAMN05326645, study PRJNA326480) | marine metagenome | isolation source: seawater | place: Pacific Ocean: South East | collected 2011
CAACAACCGCCGGCTCCTCGAGCCGATCGGCAACATTCCGCCGGCCGAGGCCGAGCAACGCTGGTGGGACGAACAGGAGCAGGCGGCCATCGCAGCCTGACTCAATGCCCCGAGCCTCCGACGAACCCGGCGCGGTTCATATCGCCGTCCCGATAGCCGAAACTTTTACCGCCCCACGTCCACAACCACTTCATCTGAACGTCTCCGTTCCTCGGGCGGACCGCTATGCCTGTTGCGTCTGCTTGCGCCATCCGCTGACAGCGGCCGGAATCGCGCCAATCGGCGCATCCTTCGACCACTCATCCCAGAAATCGACGGTGCCGCTGTTCGGATGAGCAGTTGGCTCCGCAATCCGGATGCGGCTCGGCAGCAGGCTCGCATCGCCAACGACGAGCGCTTCTCCGGTGTCTAGTATCGGCAGCAGGTCGCTGAAACCGCCCAAGCTATCGGGCAGCAGCCGCCGGACGACACCTTGGTCTTCTGCGTTGGTCAGCCGCATCGCGATCAGGTTGTTGCACTGACTGAGCACCGTCCGATTGACCTCTGAGGGACGTTGGCTGATGACAACAAGTCCAACGCCATACTTTCGGCCTTCCTTGGCGATGCGCTCGAAGATGGAAATCGAGATCTCGTTGGCGGCATCGCCTTGGGCACGTTCCGGGATGTAGAGGTGCGCCTCATCACAGAACAGGGCAACCGGGTGCCGTTTTCCTGGCGCGGTCCACTGCTGGAGGGAGAACGCCAAGCGCGCGACGAGGCTCACAATCAGCGGCAGCACGTCTGACGGAACCTCCGAGAAGTCGATAATCTTCACGCCGCCCTTCTTGTCAGGTTGGTCCTGACTGCCGCCGACCAGCGTTGAGCAGAGCGTTTCCAGCCAATCAAACTTGAGAGTGTCTTCGCCGCCGCGAAAGAGGAAGCCGAGGCGGCGGTCGGTCCGCTTGTTCTCAAAGCGCGCGATCATTCGGCTTAGTTTGTCGAAATACGGTCCCTGCTTTTCTGATTTAGCGCCCGGCACCATTTCTGTGTTGAGCCTGTTCAGCTCGGTAACGACGCCGCCAATGTCAAAGGGAACTGGGCTGTCGATGGTGAAATTATCGAGAACGTCCTGATGCTTCCCGTTGGTCAGGAAGGTCCGCTTGGCGTCGGTCACGGTGCGCGACATCAACATCGCTTGGTTAGGCGCATTCTGGTCGCTGCGATCGACGAACATGGAAATCATGGCCTCGTATCCCAGCAGCCAGAACGGCAGGTAGATTACGCCGTCCTTGAGGCTTGTTCCCTTGTCGAGATCGCCGGGTCCGGCAATGCGAAAGTGGCGAATGCCATCGCCGACGAGTGGCGTGTACTCGCCATGAAGGTCGAAGACGAGGGCGTTGGCGTTTGGCAGGCTGGCCACCTGTTCCAGAACGCGGGCGGTCGTCCACGACTTGCCTGAGCCTGTGCTCCCAACGACGATGGCGTGGCGTTGGAAGAACTTGTTGCCGTTGAGGTACGCTGTCGCGTTTTCATCCAAGGTGTAGGAGCCGAGTGTCAGCTTCTGGCCGTCGCTGGCGACACGGGCGATGACGCGCATGAAGGCCGTCAGGCTCTCTCCCTCAATCGCGAAGCAGTTCGCATCAATCTCAGGGACGGTTTCTAGCGTTCGCCGGAAGAGGTTTTCCTCGGTTCCCTTCTTGTCGATGTGCGTGCCGATCAGGGCGACCCGCACGACGTTCTCCTCAGGTAGAACGTCTTCGTCAGTTGCTTCGCCTTCTCCGATGGCCTTCGCCTCCTTCATCGATCGAACAATCTTCTGTATCACCCCAATCAGGTGCTCACCCGCCCGGCTGCTTTGAAGAAAGACAAGGCGGCTGACCTGCATCCGTCGCAGCTTCTCAACATCCGAAACACGAACCACGACCGTTGCTGTATCTACGGCGACGACTGCCCCTAAGGCATCCGCATCCTGATAGGTGAAAATCCCCATGATAGGCCCCCTTTATGTCGTCTTATCGAGGAAGTCGGGCAGCCGCCACAGATGGACGCCATCCAGCACCACGCCGGCCGGGTGCTGGTGCGACCACATGCGTGTGCCGTTATCTGCCTCTTCCAGTGCCAAGAAGTGCTGGCCGTTTGCTCCCTCCAGCATCTTCTTAGCGGTTTTGCTTAGCTCCTTTGCGAGCACGACCAGAAAGGCGTCGCCCCGTTTCCAGCGCTCCAGCAGTTTCGGCTGGATATGTGTGTCATTGAAGCCAAAGCCGACGCAGAGATACGCGCTTGCGCGCGCTAGGGCGCCATCGGCCCCGGCGATGATCGAGCGAAACGGCTCAAGGTGTGTGCGTTCGTATTTCTCGATACCGGGTGTCACGATGGCCGGACGGCGGCCGGTCGGGATGGATCGTGCCGACGTGAGCGCGATAACCTGGCCGTCTTGATCGATGAACCAGTCCAAGCAGCCGTGCACCTTCCAGATATCGACGGTGCGGGCTTGTTGGTTGTCCTGCCTGAATGATAGCCGCGAGCCAGATTGCCGCTGGCGCAGGTATCCGTAGCTGAAGCCCGTGTGGTGACAGTATCCCGCCCGATCGGCGGCATACTCAGCCAGCCGGTCATAGTTGGGCGTCACCACTGAAATCGTTCGGTTTGTGCTGTTGAACAGATGACGGTAGAGCCGGGCGAGAGGGAGGTGGTTCACGTCGCCGAGAACCGCTTCAAATACGCGCGCATCTGCGGCGCTGATCAAACTCCATGTCTGCTCGACAACATGGTCAGAGAGTTTTTCACTCAGCTTGATTGCGTGCAGCGCGCTTTCGAGGTCTTTGGTGGCGAGTTCGTTAATGAACTGATCCCAAAGACCCTCGTCCGAACCGGACAGCACCCCGTCCCGCATAGAGCCTTTCAGGTGGGCCGCCAGTGCGCCCATGCTGGGCAATCCAGCCGGAATGGAGGCACCACTTCCGAGCACGATCACCGGAGATGCCTTGAGGCATCTCTGGCCTTCCTCAATCGCAATCTCGACAGTCGTTTTCGGCAAGATGCTTCCTCATGCGTAGTTTTAGGATTCCAGATACCAGGAGACGCCGACCAAGACGTTTCCGATCGCGATGCACGCAAACCCGATGGTAAGGAGCCAAATCCCTGCCTTTTGCTTCCGGGCGACCTGCTCGTCCATGCCGACGATCAGCGGAACCACCTGTTGCTGCCCGGCGAGGATATCCATGAGCAGGCGAATGTTCACATCGGTGGCCTGGTGGGCAGCAACCATCATGTCCAAGATGCCCTTGACCCTCCAAGCAAGGATGATCGCGCCGATGGCGTTCAATCCGATCCCTGCAATTCTTAGCCAAACGACCATCCTGTCCCCCCGATCTCTACGGCTATGCCCGTGCCGCTTCAGCAGCAAGGTGCCCGGCAAGTTCCGTCACAAATGTTCGGAGTCCTGTCATGTCGCTCATTTCCGCGAAGTCGCCCGTATTTGCGGCAGTCCGGGGAGACGTGAGAATGCAAGCCGACGAATAAAGCTGTTCCTGCACGAGCTTCTTGCAGAGCACGTTGTAGCGCTCAGCATACGAGGCGTTTTGAAAGTCCTGGAAAACTGGGAAGTGGGGCGAGCGATCCCGTACAGGTGCGCGTGAGGCTGGCGCGTCCTCCAGCAGCATCAGCCAGCCGACGAAGGGGCGTGGCTGCTCGCCGAACGCACCCTCCCGGTAGGCTGTCCAAAGATCGACAGCCGTGCCGATGGCTTCCTCGGTTCGGTTGTTGAAGTTGTTTCCGAAAGAGGGGCCGACCTGGGATTTGAACTCCAGCGCGGCGACGAGGTGGCCTTTCCTCAGGATCAGTAAGTCCCAGAGTTTGGTGGGACGAAAATAGCCGGGCAGCGTCAGTACACGGCCGTCCTGAAGAATGGTTGCGTCCGTTAGTCCGTTTGCTTCGGCAAGGTCGGCGACCAATTGAAGGAAGCCGTTCATATTCTTTCCGGCGGTGACGCCGGCGCGCTCCCCCTGATCCGCCTTGCCGGATTCAAGTTGCTTGAGACGTGCGGCTTCTCGGTTCCCCCAAAACAGCTTGACGGCCTCGCGAGCCTTGTTTTCGTACTCGGCAAGATCCAATGCCATTAGCGCATTACCCCCCATTGCCGCCGAGGGCAGTGCGCTCGGCCTTATCCATTCGATAAAGCCGGAAGACGGCCTGGTTACAGCTTGCAATGTCGCCGCTGGTGGCCGCGTCAGCAAGTTCCGCGCGCAAATCCTCAGATACGTCGCACCAATGTGGGACGCGGATACGCCGGAGATACTGCGCTTGGAAGCGCAGGTAGCCGCCACGCATCTTCGTCGAGTACATGGAAACAAAGAGCTTGGCGATGCCCGACAGCAGCACCGCTTGCAATGCCCTTAGCTCCCACTCATCGGATGTGATGAAGTAGAGGTTGTGATGGGGGTAGAGGTGGCCGGCCTCATAGACGATATGCGCCTCACCCTTGATGTCGGGGATAAGCAGCTTCGGGCGGCTGGCCAGGGCCGGATAGATACGATCGATAGTCCGGTACCAGCCATTCGGGTTCTTTTGGGAAACGTGGCGCTTCCTGATTTCCTCGCCATTGGCTTCAAGGTGGGCGCGGAGCTTGGGATAGGCGTCCAGAGGAACGAGGCCGCCATCATTCTTGAACGGGTTGATCACGCCGTAGCCGCGCCATTGCACGGTGCCGGCAAGAATGTCCCGCGTCATGACGAGGGGCAGTTTGCGGTCGGGCTCCACGTCCAGAGTATCGAAGGGGGCAATGAAAACCCTGTCTGCGCCGGTCGCCACGCCAATGCCGACCTTGCAGCCGGTCTCTTCGAGCGTCGGGAACTCACGCTCCAAACGGCGAACGACTGCGAGCTGATCGAACGACTCAAGAATCCAAGGATCGGCGCCTGCGGCGACGCCCTTGATCTCCTTGATGTCTGCGCTGAGTGTGTCGGTATCGTCCAGCATCGCGCGTGAGAGCGCTGTTAGCGCCTGAGGTGTAATCGCCGGTCGATGAGCAAGCCGCGTTGGGCCGGGACGTTCTCTCGTTATGACGGTGATTGCAGGGTATGCGATGACCTCCGAGTGGAAGGCAGGCGTGTCCACCATGTCCACATAGAATTTCAGGCGATAACCCTCGGCGACCATCTTCCGCAGCGGACCGCCGTAGCGGTTCTTCATCCAGCGATCCGCGCAGATGAAGCCGAGTGCGCCTCCCTCGGCGAGCAGCGAGAGCGACCGTTCGATAAAGGGGATGTAGATGTCAGCGCGATCAAAAACTGTCGTGAACTGGCGCCGGTATTCGGCGATCAGCGCATCCGGTATCAGCTCTTGGCGAACATAGGGCGGGTTGCCGACAACGTAGTGAAAGCCATCAGGTAGCGGATGCAGCAGAAAGTCGCCTTGGACCAGCCACGCATCCAGCAGCCGGTCGCAGTCAACGTCCGGCAAGCCTTCTTCTCGGAGTAAAGCGGCCAGGCGGGCGCGGGTTGCGGTGAAGGTTTTGCGATGAAGCTCAATCGCGCGAACACTGTCGATTAGGGATTCCAACGGTGCGTCGGCGGTATGCCACGCCCTCAACAAGCGCTCGACTGCGGCAAGGAGAAAGTCCCCATTGCCAAAGGACGGTTCGAGCAAGCGTTGCGTATGGAGGGGCTTGTCGTCGGTATAGCCCGTCAGGTCGAGGATGAAGTCCACGACTTCGCGTCGGGTGAAGATGGCACCGCGTTCCTCGATACCGCTTTCAGCCATCTGTGCAACGGCTGCATCGACCGGACACATCCCAGGTAGGGATACGTGGCGCATGGGGCGAATTGCTTCTGCCATGTGCTCAGCCTACCCTGCGCTTTTCCGAGCCGCCCATTGGGTCGGGCGCGTCGCCACGGTGGCGATCCAGAAACTCACGCATGGAACGACGGATCACCCACGACGCAGAGACGTCGTGGCTGCGTGCCAGACGGTCTATCTCAGCATAGTCGTCCGGGTCGACGGTGACCGTGATTCGCTTCATGTGCTTGTCTTTCTTAGGGAATGGCATCCTCACACCCATGATGCATAGCTTCGCATTTGATGATACCATATCTAGCGTCGGAGGCACGATCAAACGCAATATGGGTTGGCGGCAAGGGCGAAGGTCATGCGGTTCAAGAACTTGGAACGCTATCGGACGGGAGGGGCCAGGAATCGAATGGAATTGTCCATCCCATTGCCAAAGACGCCCGAGGGGCGCGTCTATCGCTATTCGCCAAATGAGAAAGCGTTGCCGCGTCATTTCGTATTGGGTGATGTTGCCGAGAACGTGATGGTCAGTGATGATGCGCGCAAGCGCATGAAGCTGGAACCCCGCTCGAAGCAGACTGTCTGTCCCTATAGCGGCATTGTTGCTGACGACCAGGATTTCATGCACCCGGATGACGTGGAAGCCGCGAAGAAGATGGTGGCACACGCCGCCAAGGCCGACATGGCAAGCGCCTTTCACGGCATGTTTCGAGACATGGAGCGAAAGTTTTCGTCCTCGAAATTCGTCAAGATCAAAGCTGGTCCGCGTCCTACGGCAAAACCACGGCTGAGATTTTCTCGGCGTGATCTCTTGCGAGAGTTGGTGTGTGATCACTGTGGTCGGGACTACGGCGTCTTTGCTATTGGCCTTTTTTGCCCCGATTGCGGCGCCCCGAACGTCCGACTGCATTTCGCGCGCGAAGTCCAGATCGTTGCGCAACAAATCGCATTGGCGGACGCGCAAGAGGGCAATCAGGAATTGGGATACAGGCTCATGGGCAACGCTCATGAGGACGTGCTCACGGCATTCGAGGCAACCCTCAAGGCAGTTTATCTTTATGGCTGCGACCAGCTTGGCCCTGACGCTCCCAAGCCAAAGCCAGTGCGAAACGATTTTCAGAATGTTGAAATCGCACAGCGCCGGTTCGCGGAATTGAACTTCGATCCATTCTCACCCTTGTCCGAGGCCGAGCTTGCGGCGCTTAAGCTCAACATTCAGAAGCGCCATGTCATCGGGCATAATCTCGGGATCATGGATGATAAATTTGCCGACCATGCTAGGGATGCGCGGGTTGGCGAAACCATTCATCTGGTCGGTGAAGATATTCGACAGTTTGCAGCGGTGGCACAGTGTGTGGTGGACGCCCTTGATGCTTGGCTCGCCGGCGGCATTCCCGCAACCACCGTACTGGCCGAAGTGAACCGCATCGGGTTTGCCGGAGGCTCCAACTCTTGAGAGGATGGAGCCATGACCAGCAGGACGACGAACAAGTTTGCCCCCGAAGTGCGTAGCCGCGCGGTCCGGATGGTTCTCGAGCACGAGAGCGATCACGCCTCCCGCTGGGCCGCCATCGCCTCGATCGCCGGCAAGATCGGTTGCACACCGGAGACGCTGCGGCTGTGGGTGAAGCGGGCCGAGCGTGAGGGCGGTAAGATCGACGGCGTCGCTCCGGACCTGAACGCCCGCCTGAAGGCACTCGAGCGGGAGAACCGCGAACTGCGGCAGGCGAACGAGATCCCGAGATGGGACTTCAAGGCGTTGTTCGTGGTCGACCGATCCGGACGACCATCTCGGACAAGGCAACGCCATGCCCGCGTGACCTCGTCAATCGACAGTTCAGAGCGCCGGGACCGAACCGGCTCTGGGTCTCCGATTTCACCTGCGTGGCGACCTGGGCGGGTTTCGTCTACGTCGCCTTCGTGATTGACGTGTTCGCGCGGCGTATCGTCGGTTGGCGGGCGAGCCGAACCGCGCATGCGAGCCTCGTGCTCGATGCCCTCGAGCAAGCCCTCCATGCGCGCCGGCCGGCACCCGGTGGCGGTCTCGTCCATCACAGTGATCGAGGCGGCCGATACCTGTCGATCCGCGACACCGAACGCCTCGTCGACGCCGGCGTGGTGCCCTCGGTGGGCAGTGTCGGAGATTCCTACGACAACGCCCTCGCCGAGACGATCAACGGGCTTTACAAAGCCGAGGTGATCCATCAGCGCGGACCTTGGCGCTCCTTGGAAGCCGTCGAGTATGCGACCCTCGAATGGGTCGACTGGTTCAACAACCGCCGGCTCCTCGAGCCGATCGGCAACATTCCGCCGGCCGAGGCCGAGCAACGCTGGTGGGACGAACAGGAGCAGGCGGCCATCGCCGCCTGACTCAACGCGCCGAGCTTCCGACGAACCCGGCGCGGTTCAGAGAACCATCTGCTTCGGCAAATTGGGAGTCAACGACCCGCAAATTGGTAGCCGAAAGACAGCAATCTGGGAAGGAATAAGAAAGATCGCCATCTGCGATCGAGCTTTAGCAGGTTGCCGAAGAACGATCAGCGCTAAGCCTTCATCCCGATCCGTCGCCCGTGATGGAAGCCGACCTCGACCCTCCAGGTCACCCGTGGTGCCGGTAGCGGCTCTTCCTCTGGCCGATCACCATCTTGATCCAGCCGAACGCCTCCTTGATGCGCAAGCGCGGTCCGCCAGAGAGGCGCCTCATCCAGTTTCACCACTTTTCCGCAGCCGGCCAAACATCCCGGCACTATCTCCCTCACCTAGCGCCTATATCTATGATAACGTCCTTTATCAGTGTTTTGAGAAGACCCCTCTCCCTCACCCACGGCACCCGCCCATGCCCCTGATCCCCGCCACCCCACCCGGCCTGCCCGTCACCCCACCCCTCATCGCCGCCGCCGGCGATCCGGCCCAACTGCGCTTCCTCGAATTCTTCGTCGCCCGGATCCGCAACCCGCACACCCGGCGTGCCTATGGCCGGGCGGCCGAAGACTTCCTCACCTGGTGCAGCGGCGTCGGGCTGACCGCGATCGGTCAGGTCCAGCCGCTGCATGTCGCGGCCTGGGTCGAGCTTCAGGGGCGGCACTTCGCCGCGCCGACCGTCAAGCAGCGCCTGGCCGGGCTGAAGCATCTGTTCGACTGGCTGGTGACCGGCCAGATTCTGCCCGCCAACCCGGCCGCGTCGGTGCGCGGCCCGGTGCATCGGGTCAAACGGGGCAAGACCCCGGTTCTGGAGGCGGCCGAGGCGCGGCGGATCCTGGAGGCGATCGACGTCTCAACCCCGATCGGGCTGCGCGACCGCGCCCTGATCGGGCTGATGGTCTACAGCTTCGCCCGGATCGGTGCGGCCCTGGCCATGCGGGTGGAGGATGTCTATGTCCAGAACCGGCGCCTCTGGGTGCGGCTGCACGAGAAGGGGGGCAAGCGTCACGACATGCCCTGTCACCACAATCTCGATGCCTGGCTGCACGACTATATGGAGGGTTGTGCGCTGGCGGGTGACCGGCGGAGTGCCCTGTTCCGGACCATCGCCCGCGGCACCGGCCGGCTGAGCGACCGGGCGATGCAGCAGGCCGATGCCTATGCTATGATCCGGCGCCGGGCCGCGGCGGCCGGGATCGAGACGCCCATCGGCAATCACAGCTTCCGGGCCACGGGGATCACCGCCTATCTCAAGAACGGGGGCACGCTGGAAAAGGCGGCGACCATGGCCAACCATGCCTCCACCCGCACCACCCAGCTTTATGACCGGCGGCCGGATGAGGTGACGCTGGATGAGGTGGAGCGGATCTTCGTCTGACCCTCTGGCTAACGCTCTGCGATCTCCGGCATCTGATCAAAACCCCGGCCCCTGAAGATGGGGAACCCAGGTTCCCCGCGGCGCAAGGGGCAAGCGCCGGCGGCGGTGCCGCCGTCGTCGATCGCGGGGTCTCCCCAGCCTTCGGCGGCAGGCCGCCTGCAGGCCGGCGCACAGCGCCGCCCCGGGCCTGGGCCCGGGGTGGGTGATCCCCCTCCCCGCGATCGACCCCTCTGAGCTGCGCCGCTTCCCCTCCTTCGTTCGCCACTTGGGCGTTGTCGGTCGATGAAATCGACCGACACATCAAGACGGAGGAGACCATGAAGCAGGATCTTCACGCCGAGGTGACCGCCCGGATCGTGGCGCAGCTTGAGACGGGTGTGCGGCCCTGGATGCGCCCCTGGACGACGGGGGAGAGTGTTGCAGGTCGGCCGCTTCGGGCCACGGGTGAGCCCTATCGTGGAATCAACACGCTCATTCTGTGGGAAGCGAGCCTCATCCGGGGCTATCATGCGCCGACCTGGATCACCTTCCGGCAGGCCCGGGCGGAAGGCGGCACCGTTCGTCGGGGGGAGCGCGGGACCACGGTCGTCTACAGCTCTGCCCTCACCCGTACCGATGTCGATCCGGAGACGGGCGAGGAAGCAGAGACCCGGATCCCGTTCCTGAAGAGCTATACGGTGTTCAATGTCGAGCAGTGCGACGGACTGCCGGACCGATTGACGGCACCGCTTCCGGCGTGCCCCGAACCTGAACGGATCGCTGCCGCCGAAGCCTTCATTGAGGCGACGGGCGCTCGCATTGAGGCCGGGGGTGGGCGTGCCTTTTATGCGCCGGCTCGGGATATGATCGGCATGCCGGCACGCACTGCCTTCCGCGACGCTCATGGTTGGTACGCCACCCTCTTGCACGAGCTGACCCATTGGACCGGTCATCCCGCCCGGTGCCATCGCCAGTTCGGCCGGCGCTTTGCCGATCAGGCTTACGCCCGTGAAGAGCTGGTTGCCGAACTTGGCGCGGCCTTCCTGTGCGCGGATCTGGGCGTTGCACTCACGCCGCGGGAGGACCATGCCGCCTATCTCGCGAGCTGGCTCGATGTGCTCAGGGTAGACAAGCGTGCGATCTTCCAGGCTGCGAGTTTTGCGGCACGGGCGGTGGACTATCTCCATGCGTTGCAGGCGGCGGCATCGGGGCAGGCTGTCGCGTAGCCATAAAAATGCACTTACATCATTGTATATACAGTGATGTAAGTGCAGTTTCGCGTTATATTTTTTCTAAAGACCTCCGTCCGAAAGACCCGTGTTGATCGGGCGAACTCTGGTCGTCTGAGGTTGTCATGGCGGTGTCGTGGGTGCATGCATATGAAATGCATATAGGTGACGCCCCACCCCGTGTTGTAGCTCGCGCAATAGCGTCGAGGTCTCCGGCATGTCTGGCCAGTTGTATCATGCTGCGACGACGGGAAGCATGATGTGTGGATCATCGCCGAGAGGAGCGATGGTCTCAAGGGTCATGTATCGGGCGCGCTGGACGGCCCATTCATCATTCTGCTCCAGGAGAATGGCACCGATGAGCCTTGTGATGGCGGCCTCGCCCGGAAAGATACCGACGACCTCGGTACGGCGCTTGATCTCGCCGTCCAGGCACTCGATGGGATTGGTGCTGTGCAGCTTGGCCCAATGGCTCTTGGGAACGGTCATGCAGGCAAGCACGTCCTCTTCGGCCTCGTCCAGCAGCACCGCCAGCTTTGGGACCTTGGGCCGGATCTGATCGGCGACCTGACGCCACTGCGCCCTGGCGGCGCCGGCATCATTCTGGGCGAAGGCCGTGGCAATGAAAGCCAAAACGACCCTGCGGCCCTGCTTGCCGGCATGGGCGAGGGCATCGCGCATGAAGTGGACCCGGCAGTGCTGCCATGTTGCCCGAAACACCTTGGTCACCGCGGCTTTGATGCCTTCATGTGCGTCAGACGCCATGAGCTTCATGCCGGCCAGGCCCCAGGGCCTTCTCCGCCATGCGCCGGGGCTCCAGGAAACCCGGAAAACAGCTGCCTTTCGGGAGCTTGGGAATGCGCAGCTCTACCGTCCCCACACGGGTTTCCCAGTCCCGGTCCGGTAGCCGTTGCGCTGCACAAGCTGGTCCGGCGAACGCTCTCCCGGTGTCGCCCCGATCAGCGCGTGAACCTCCAGCTCCATCAGACGCTGGGCGGCAAAGCCGATCATCTCGCGCAGCACATCCCCATCCGTCCCTTTTCCAGCAGGCGCTGCAGTGCCATCATCTCGTTGGTCATTGTGGTTACCCTCGGTTGGGCTTTTGTTGTGGTGACCAAACTTTACCGAAGAACCACGATAACCGCCCGCTGAGACACACCTTCCAGCCGGCTACGCCGGCCTACAGGTGTGACCGGGCGACTGGGTCACCGCATGGTGAGACTGCGGGGTCTTGACATCGATGAAGGGGGGAGCGGCCGTGAAACCGTTTCAATCCTCGTTGGGCCTAACGGGTCAGGCAAAAGCCGGCTGCTGCTGGAGATTGCCGAGCGATATCGCTTCGAGCGGAACGTGACGATCATCTGCAACACGCCGCATGACCGGTTCGTCGGACTGCGGCGCCCGAAGCGGTTATCGGCTCCAGCGGCGAGGTGTGCGGTGGGGAAGGCGACTAACAGCCCGAGATGGTTGAAGCTGGTCGCTATAATTCTGACTTTGATGAAAGGCAGCCGGGAGCGTGGCGCGAACCGACTACAGTGGCAAGCGAGGAAGCAACGCCGGTGACGACTATCACGAACTGTGGGCAGCGCGCCGCGCACTAGAATTGATCACACCGGGGACCGGCCTCATTGAGCTAACGGTTGAGGGAGTTCGTGCCGATGATGCCGAAGGTATGGATGAAGTCTTGTGGGATGGGGTCGATGCCGCTTTCTATTACGGCCCGGACATCGACACGATCGAAGGCGTTGACCTCGTCCAGTTCAAATATTCCGGAAGCGATCCCGATACGCCCTGGACCGTAGCGCGGCTCGCTTATGCGAAAAACAGGGAGAAGACCAACGCGCTGATCGCCCGCCTTGCTAGCGCCTGGAAGGGGATGCGTAAACAGCGGCGCGAGCTTGATGCTGCGGGCAATATTGTCGTGAAGCTCGCCAGCAACCAGCCACTTGCGCAGGAAGTGCTCGATGCGCTGGCCGCAGCACCCGGCGATGCGATGCGAACCAAGCTGCAAAAGGCGAGTGGCCTGACACTCGCCGAGTTTGCCGCTTTTGCTCCCGCCCTGGACTTCAGCGATTGTGGCGACCAGTCGCGGTTCGCGCATGAGAAGCGGGTCATTCAGATGCTCTCCGGCCTCACAGATGGCGACGTACGGGCCGAGTTTGCGGTATTGCGCGAGTTTATCCGCAAGCGGATGCGGCCCGAAGGCAGCCGGGAGACGATTACCGCGGAAAGCGTGTTCGGCATCTTCGGCCATGCTGACAAGCGCATCTTCTATCCTTGTCCGACCGAGATAGCCCGCGTCTCCGAGTTGGTTCCCCGCGCCGCTGCCGGCACGATTGAAACGATGTTCACCCAAGGCACGCAGAAAATCTGTTTGGCGGGTGCGGGCGGTCAAGGCAAGACGACGGTATTGCAGGATCTCGCACAGCGCTTGCCGACGGGCTCCGAGCTGATCGTCTATGACTGTTATGGCGGCGGCACCTATCTCAATTCCAACGGCTACCGGCATCGCGCCGAAGATGCATTCTTGCAGCTTGCAAATGACACAGCCGCTCGACTGCTGTTGCCGCCTTTATTTTCCGAAACGGGTGTCGATCATCCGCGCCGCTTTGCACGGAAGCTGGATGCGACGGCCGCTGCCTTGGCTTCGAGGCATCCCGATGCGTTGCTGGTCATTGCTGTAGACGCCGCGGACAACGCAGTTACCGCTGCATCGCAGTGCGTACCGCCTGAGCGCGCCTTTGTGCATGATCTCGCGCGGCTGGGCGGTTTACCGGCAAATGTCCGGTTGATGTTCAGCGCTCGGACTGGCCGCCTCGCTGATCTCGAACTTCCAGATGATGTTGTCCTGGTTCCGTTGGAACCATTCGGGCCAGAAGAATCCATCCGCTTTGCAGAAGCCAGGCTGGGGCCGCAAGCCGACGACTGGCATGAGGAGTTCCATTTCCATTCGGGCGGCAATCCGCGGGTGCAGCGTTATGCCATCGAATTTGCCGGTGAAGTAGCCGACGCCGCGCTCGACTATCTCAAGCCGAACGGTAAAAATCTCGAGCTGATCTTCACAACTCGCTTTGATGAAGCGCGGACTAAGTCTGGCAGCACTGCCGAGCTGGCCCGCTTCTGCGCGGCATTGATCGTGCTGCCAAGGCCAGTGCCGATCGACCAGCTTGCTGGCGTACTCGACGCTAAACTGGCACATATCCGTGACCTCATCGCGGACCTTGCGCCCGGCTTGGTTCTCGCGGACGAGCTGGTGAGCTTCGCCGACGAGGATTTCGAGCATTTCCTTCGTGAAGCCGGTGCATCGGCAATGTCCGAAATTGGGACGCGCGCCGCCGATCATTTGATGGCCCGGCGCATGGCCGACCCCTATGCGGCTAGCCATGTCGCCAATCAGGCTTTGCTCGCCGGTCGGCGCGAGGACGTCATTGCCCTAGTTCGTGAGCCGGTAGCCGACTATCCGATTGCCGATCCGGCTGCACGGGGGGAAGTCCATCGCCGAAGATTGCGCGCGGCAATGCATGTCTGTCGTGAAACTGGAAATGTCATCGATGCCGCCGCGCTGCTGCTCGAAGGTGCGCAAGCGCTCAAGACCGACGACGCGGTGCAAAACACCTTGTTCAAGCATGTCGAACTTGCCGCGAATTTTTCTCGGGATACGATCTTTTCGCTGCTGCTGAGAAACCGCGACAAGCGTCCAGGACATGGCGTCTTGCTCCTCCAGCTTGCCGGGATTGACGGAATTGCTGGCGATCGTATCGGCATGAAGTCCCATTTCCGAAGCTTTCTTGCCTGGCAGGATGGACGCGAGGATGCCCAGAAAGCCTTTGAGGATGAGAATGACGACGAGGTCGCCGACGAGGATGATCCCGATGCCGGTATGCGACGTCGCAGACGCGATATCGCCAGGGAAAATTTCGAGCGGGATTGGAAACTCGAGGGGGACGATGTCGCCGCATTTCTGACCGGATGGTTGCATGCCTACGGCGCGAGCGAGGTTCTGGCACTGATCCGGCGCGCGCAACCCGCACGGTTCAGGCTGGAAGTGCTGCGTTGCCTGGTGATGCGCTTGGCACGTCGGGGGAATCTCGCTTTGCTGACGCAAATGCGTGATGCATTACCGCTCCCGCATCCCGGCCGCCCGATAGTCGAGCTGGCAGTCGGCTTGTGCGGCGGAGATTTTGCTGCCGAACCGATGTTGCTCCACCTGGAGGCCATGGCGGCCCGCGGCGGATTTGACGAGCGCAATGTCGGCACCGACCACATGCCGGACGATGCGGCGAGCGAAGCACTGCGCTTTGGTCTTGACGCATGCGATCTGGTCGCCATGCAGGCTGGCGATCCTGCGCGCCTCGCCGTTGCACTGGCACCGGCGATGGCGACAAGCGCGAGAACGCCCAGCGCGCTGGCGAGCTATGGCCCCAGGAGCAGCGATATTGCGGCGCGGGTCTTTGCGTTGGCAAATGTACTCAAGGGCGAGCCTGTCACGTTCGACAAGTTTGTGGTTGAGCCACCACCGCCGCCTCCACCGCCCAAGAAAGTTCGTGGGAAGAAAGCATCCCAGCAGCGGCTTTCGCGTGATCGCGAGTCAGATTTGCGTAAAGTGAAGGAACTGTTCGAACCAATCCTGCAGCTTCATGCCACGCGCGCCATGGTGCTTGTTGGCACCATCACGCCGGGTGATGCACTACCGGCCTTGGTCGAGGCACTGAAGAAATTAGGCGCCGCCCGTCGCTATTATACGCGGGAGGATGAATGGCGTACGCGCGACGATGCTGCGATCCGCGCGCTGCTTCCATTGGGTCTGATCGCCGGCATGGACGCCGCCGCTTTGTTTACGGCGCTCCGCGGCGCTCTGGGTGAAATCGGTTCGCTAATGCGGTTCGGCGCGCTCGACTTTCTCAAACATGCGTCACTCGTGCCGGGCTTCCGGCCCGGCATCGTCGAACTTGCGGTTGAGACCTGCGATCATGTGCGCGGTATAAAAATCTCTGCCGACGAGAAAATCGACTATCTCGTCGAGCTTGCGAAGCTAGTGCTCCCGATCGATGCTGCAGCCGCCCGCTATTGCTTCAACGCCGCGATGAGCGTTGCCGGCGATGTCGATTATGACACGCTACACGCCCTGTCGGTGACGGCGGCGCTGGCAAAGCGCGCTCGGCCGGCGATGCGCGATGCCGACGCTGAGTGTGTGGCACTACGCCTCGCTGCGGTCCATCAAGATGCCGCGATCCGTCTCGGCAACGCCGATCAATTCCCCTGGAGCGACGTAGCGATCTCGCTGGCCGCGCTTGCGCCGAATATTGCGCTTGCGGCGGTAGCGCGCTTTGCAGAACTCGATCTGACCAGCGGGTCGTCGATGCTCGACAGAACGCTCTTGCAATGCGCTGCCGACAAGACGCTCGACGATAGGAGTTTGGCGGCCTTTTTACCGATCCTCGGCGAGGATGGCGGCCCCCTTGCGACGCTGCTGTTCGAGCATGCCGGTACAACTTCTGACCGGCTGCTTGCCGAGGTCGTCGCGAGCCATCTGCTGCGCGAACCTTGTGGCGACCGTGGGAAACAGATCGCTGCGGTTGCGCAGCTGGCCGAGCCTGGTCCGGCCGTGCACGATCTTATCGCCGCTGCAAATTTTGAGGCGACACTTCCCCAGAACCAGCCGGTCTATTCCCGCTACGATTCGCCAGCCAGCCCAGGGGCTGGACCGAAACCGATCGACCCGGCGCTGCTGTCCGTTGCGGGAATCGATGGCATCGCGTCGTTCAGGGCGCGGGTCGACGCCATCATCGCCGCTGAGAAGAGTCCATATGCATCGCGTAGCGCGATTGCGAACCGGTTACTGGCCAATGTCCCCGTACATCGCATCGGTGAGTTTCTCGACTTGCTCATATCGGTGCCGGAAGAGGACGGCGTCGTCCATGACATTGCTCATTTCCTGCGGGAGCAGCTCGACCGGTGGCACGACAAGCTCGCTGCAAGGCAATGGGCGAGAGATCGGCTTCTATCGGTCATCGAAGCGCGATTGCCCGAATTCCTATGGTATATTGACGACCGTACGCCTGATCTTGCGGCGTTGCTCAAGCGGAGCGAAGCAAACCCAGCTGTGATCGTCAGCCGGCTGCTATCGGCAATCGAGCAGCACATCACATCGCTGAACTCTCTGGGCATCTTTCGGCTAATCAGCTTGCTGAGCGACTATCTCACCCAGGAGCAAGCCCAGGGGATTCTCGATCGGCATACTAACGCGCTGCATCTCCGGCTCGAAGTCGCGGACCGTAATCTGCCGGGTTTCGATACCATTGGCGATTCCGCGTCGTCGGTCGCACGCTTTATTTATGCCGAACTTGGTCATGTCGCGCAGGCACGGCGGTGGCGGGCCGGCTATGGCTTGCGCATTCTCGCACGCCTCGGGAGTCGCGATATACTCGAGCAGGTGCGTCAGCGCTATGACCATCGTGCTGAACCCGCCTTCAGCCACCCTGAAGCGCCCTTCTACTTCTGGGCGGCAAAACTCTGGTTCATGATGGGGCTAGCGCGCATCGCTTGGGAGACCCCCCACTGCATTCAAGGATACCGGGACTGGTTGTTCGAGCAGGCCGAAAGCGCCGCATTTCCGCATTTGCTGGTGCGCGCGTCGGCAAAACAGGCGTTGCAGGGGCTGGCCTATGCCGATCCGAACAGCTTCAGCAAAGCCGATTGCGCGCGCATCGCGGAGATCAACACCAGCAAGCTCCTGGCCCAACAATCAACCACGCAAAGCTGGCACAAGGGGTTCGACCGCCATCGTCCGCTTGGCGAGGAGGGGCGGAGATTTCGATTCGACAGCCTGGATTCGCTGCCATACTGGTATTCACCGCTTATGCGGTGTTTTGCCGAACCCGATCCTGGCGCCTTCCTGGAATGGGCCGAACGCTGGATCGTCGATGACCTCGGCGTTACCGACGACATTTTGAGCTATGACAAGCTGCGCGGCAACCACCGTTTCAATCGGCGGGGCCGGGATAGTTTGAACAGCCATGGTTCGCTCCCGGCGGTCGAGCGCTATCGCACGCATCTGGAATGGCACGCGCTCTACCTAGCAGGGGGTGAAGCGTTGGCGGCGTGGCCGCTCGCGGCCGACGCTGAAGAGGATGCGTACGACAATTTCGACCATTGGCTTTCATGCCAGGGGCTAACGCTAGCGCCAGCCTGGCTCGGCGATCTACGCGGACCAAAGCCGCTTGAAGCCATTGCCTGGCAGGGACCGCAGCTGGACGATTGGCTGAAGATGCCGGACATCGACGCCGTTCGCAGAGCGCTGGGGCTGGACCGCTCGGATTGGCTGGTCGTCAGTGGGCATCACTGGCTGCACTATGGCGAGGCGTCGGGATCGACCCGGGTCGAGAGCGCATTGGTGTCGCGCGACATGGCGACTTCCCTGCGGCTCGCGCTCGAGGCCAGCGAGAATAGTCAAGATTATCGTCTCGCCGTGAATGACGACGACAGTTTGGAAATCGCGTCGGGAAGATTTGTGCTCAAATCACTCCTCGTTGATTGGAACGGTGGAACCGAACTTGACATCCATGACCCCCTGCGCGGCGAGGTGTCTGCCTCGGGTCAGTTGCCCCATCCGCGGATCGTCGCCTTGCTTGGCCTAGTGCGCGATCCATCCGGGCTGCCGGTCTGGCGCGATCCGAAGGGTGTCGTCACTGTTCAGCGGGTCGCCTGGAGCGACCCGCAACAACCCGATGAGCGCGCTTCCCGGCATTCTGCCCAAGGTAAGGAGCTGTTGTTTCGCAGGTCGGCGATTGTGCAAATTCTCGAAGCGTATGGGCTCGATCTTATCACCGAAATCAACTTCAACCGGCGAATTGGCGAAGCGAGCTATGCCCTCAAAAAAGACAAAAAGCGCGAGCGCGAATATAACCGGATCATCCTTTACCGGCATGACGGGAAAATCGAAGCGAGCACGCGCGGTCTCGGCCGTTGGGCGTGAGATCGAAGCTGCGCTGGGACTGGGGCGGAGCGCCGATGTCTTGACGCGCTGGATGGCGTTCCGCCTCGCCGAGGTGCGCGCAGCCGTCGAGGACGCGCCGACGGCTGCGGCACGCAAAGCTGCGCTTGCCGAGCAGGACGCCCTGATCATGGCGTTGTGGAACCAGCGGGGCACGCTCCCTGAACCGCTCGGCGTCGATCGCCGCACCGGGCTCGCCGCGCGCATCATCCAGAAACTTGTCAGTGATCCGAGCGTGTGGGACCGACCGGACACGCCCCGTAATACCGTCGAAGCTCTTGATAGCCTGAGCTATCATTGGGCTTATCTTCTCTCGGCAACGGCCGTGCTGACCTACAAGCGCGAAGCGATCGCGCTCGGCCCTGAGGATCCGGATATGCCCCTCACCGACGAAGAACGTGAAGATCGCAAGCAATGGGTGGAATTGTCCGAACGAGTCCTGCGCGAGGTTCGCATGCGGGAAGGATCGCTACACCGCGAGCCCGCGCTGTCCGATGATGAAGCGGTAGTGAATCTCGAACAGGATGTCGGCAATGCCATCGCCAAATTACGTGCCCATCTCGACATACTGGAAGCAACTCTACTTCCAGATGTTCAGAAAAATTCTTCGAAAAAGCGCGTGCCTAAGTAAAATATCTGTCCGTCTTGTTGAAGAGATAATCGTCGATAGACTTCATGCGTTTGTCTGCATCGCCTAAACGCACTGGTGACAGCTGTCGATAAATGTCTAAGCACGAATGAGTTATGCCAATCTGCAATAATAAGAACTCATGAGACCCGCGCTTCAACCCAATGGACATGATCTTCCAGGGATGGCTGATGAGCTTATTCCAGGCATGGCAGCACATAGCGATGATCTGATCGTAGATTCGAAGATGCGATTGGATAGTCAATTCTCACGCATGAACTTCCAGACATTCTCGACCGGGTTGAGTTCCGGCGATCTGGGCGGCAGGGCGATGATGGTGATGTTCGCCGGTACGATCAGCTTGTCGGTCATATGCCATCCGGCCCGATCCATCATGAGCACGGCGTGCGCTCCGGGCGCGACCTGGTTGGCGATCTCATCGAGATGCCACTGCATGCCACGGGTATCGCAGCGGGGCAGGATCAGGGCGGCGCCGGCGCCGCGTTCAGGGCACACGCCCCCAAAGATGTAGGCCGAGCTGGCCCGTTGATCCTGGGGTTCTACAGGACATGTCCCTTGCCTGGCCCAGCGCCGCGTGATCTTGTTCTTCTGGCCGATCCGGGCTTTATCCTGCCACCACAGCTCTATCCCGGTTCCCGGCGGTAAGGCGGCGTCGATTTCTGCCAGTCTGGTCTGGAATTTTTTTAAAGTCTTCAAGCGCTTCGACATCCTGGGCATGGTGACGGGGCCGGGCTGACAGCTTGCGGAACCCGTCGCCTTCGGCTCTCGTCCCACTGTCGTCTCGTCGATCGAGATGCCGAATTCCTCGGAGATCCAGTGCGCCAGATCCTTGAGCCGCCAACGCACCACACCGTCAACCCCCAGCGTCGGCCCGCCTGCCACTTTTTCCGCCAGTGCCTGACGCCAAGCAGCGTTCAGCTTCGGCACCGCACCAGGCGCCTTGCGATCGATCAGCCCGTCCGGCCCGTGGCTGTTGAGACGCAGAACCCAATCCCGAATGATCTGCAGGCCAACCCTGCCCAGGCTGGTTTGCCGAACATCTGCTGTCGCCATTGTAGATCGAGGCCAATGCCAGGAGGATCCAGGGGCCGATGCCTTCCTTGTAGTCTGATGGGCAAACCATATAAGCATATTTACATCTATGCATAGATGCGTTCTTAATATCCGTGTAGCCTACACTCACAAGGAGACCGCCGATGCCCGTCATCGCGCTCGCCAACAGCAAAGGCGGGGTGGGGAAGTCGACCACCGCCCTGGTCCTTGCGCAGGTGTTTGCGGCCC
>MDTG01162214.1_pt1 | contig 20696 bp, 11 predicted proteins | sample 811421 | NCBI WGS metagenome assembly MDTG01 (sample SAMN05326645, study PRJNA326480) | marine metagenome | isolation source: seawater | place: Pacific Ocean: South East | collected 2011
GTCTCCACCAGACGGTCACGCTGAATTCTTGTTAGATCTGTTTGAAAATAGAGTTCCGCCCGGTGTTGACGAAGCAGCATATGTTAAGGCAACCTGGTTAGCATCTTTACTTGAGGGAAAAGTTTCGAGCCCATTAATAGATCGTAAAAAGGCTGTTGAAATACTTGGAACAATGCAAGGAGGATATAACATTGCACCTTTAGTATCGTCACTAGATGATGATTCTCTTGCACCGATTGCTGTGATAGCATTATCTCATACCTTGTTAATGTTTGACTCATTCCATGATGTTGAAGAGAAAGCGAGAAACGGAAATCCATATGCTGCACAAATTTTGAAGTCTTGGGCAGACGCAGAGTGGTTCATGAGTAGAGATAAGGTTCCAGAGAAAATTACAGTTACGGTTTTTAAAGTATCCGGTGAAACTAATACCGATGATCTATCTCCGGCTCCCGATGCTTGGAGTCGACCGGACATTCCTCTTCATGCACTTGCTATGTTGAAAAATCCAAGGGATGGGATTCATAATGCTCCACAGCAAATTTTTGAGTTGAAGGAAAAGGGCTTTCCACTGGCATATGTTGGAGATGTCGTGGGAACTGGTTCTTCTCGTAAATCAGCGACAAATTCGATCCTTTGGTATATGGGTAAAGATATACCATTCGTTCCAAACAAAAGAACAGGGGGTGTTTGTATAGGTTCAAAAATAGCACCCATATTCTTCAACACGATGGAAGATAGTGGTGCATTACCACTCGAGATGGATGTATCAAGACTTCAAATGGGTGATGTAATCGATATATACCCGTATTCAGGGATCGTAAAAGCTCATGAAACTGGAGAAGAATTGAGTAACTTTGTCATCAAGACGGAGGTTTTATTTGATGAGGTGCAAGCTGGAGGAAGAATTCCTTTGATAATTGGGCGAGGACTCACAGATCGAGCCCGCGCATCTTTAGGTCTGGCTCCTTCAACAGTTTTTCGTCGACCTAGTGTAGCTTTACATGTTGCTCAAGGGTTTACCCTTGCGCAAAAAATGGTTGGCAAGGCGTGTGGTTTAGATACCGGCGTTTCACCTGGTACATATTGCGAACCAAAAATGACCACAGTTGGAAGTCAAGACACAACGGGTCCAATGACTAGAGACGAACTCAAAGATCTAGCTTGCCTTGGTTTTAGTGCAGATTTAGTAATGCAGTCTTTTTGTCATACTGCAGCGTATCCCAAACCTGTTGATATTGTAACTCAACACTCTCTTCCAGACTTCATCCGCAATCGTGGTGGCGTCTCTCTGCGCCCCGGAGACGGCGTGATTCATAGCTGGTTGAATCGAATGCTTCTTCCAGATACAGTTGGTACTGGTGGAGATTCTCATACTAGATTTCCAATCGGAATATCGTTCCCAGCTGGATCAGGTTTAGTTGCATTTGGTGCAGCTACTGGAGTTATTCCATTAGATATGCCTGAAAGTGTGAGAGTTCGATTTAGAGGAACTATGCAACCTGGTATAACACTTCGTGATTTGGTTCACGCAATTCCCCTCTATGCAATACGCCAAGGTTTACTTACAGTTGCGAAAGAGGGAAAAAAGAATATATTTAGTGGAAGAATTCTTGAAATTGAAGGATTGGAAAATTTAAAATGTGAACAAGCTTTCGAACTTTCAGATGCGAGTGCAGAGCGCTCTGCTGCTGGTTGCACGATCAAGCTGAATAAAGAACCAATTATCGAGTATTTACAGTCGAACATTGTTATGCTGAAGTGGATGATTGGCAATTCCTACGGTGATCAACGAACAATTGAGCGTCGAATCAAAGCAATGGAAAGCTGGCTCATGAATCCCACTCTTCTTGAAGCGGATGCCAATGCAGAGTACACTGAAACAATTGATATCGATATGAACGAGATAAAGGAACCTATACTGTGTGCACCCAATGATCCAGATGATGCTCGCACTTTAAGTGATGTCATGGGTGATAAAATTGACGAGGTCTTTATTGGGTCATGTATGACAAACATTGGTCATTTTCGCGCTGCAGGCAATTTACTTGAAAAAAATCATCACGAAGGGCTTCCAACTAGGTTATGGATTGCTCCTCCGACGAAAATGGATGAAGAACAGTTAACACAAGAAGGATATTATAGTATTTTTGGTGCTGTAGGAGCTCGGACGGAAATGCCCGGCTGTTCACTCTGCATGGGTAACCAAGCCCGTGTGGCTGAGAAGAGTACAGTCGTCTCTACATCGACTAGAAATTTCCCAAATAGATTAGGAAAGGGTGCTAATGTTTATCTGGCTTCCGCGGAGCTTGCGGCAGTATGCGCTATGACAGGGCGTATTCCTACTCCAATGGAGTATTTGAAGTACACTAAAAGGTTAGATACAGTCGCGGATGAGACCTATAAGTATCTGAACTTCAATGAGCTCGAGAGATATGTTCATGTAGCTAGGGAAGTTGAGTAATATATTTGGTAAGTAATATACTAGGGAAGTTGAGTAATATATTATAAGGCTTGCTTCTTTAATTTGAGCATTGTATTTAGTTGCACAGGCTATTTACTTTTTTATTTATTACTAGGAAAATATAGAATTCTGACCTGAATAATTTTGTCAGTTCCTGGTGGACCTTTGATTTCTGTTATATCTGGTATTTTTTTTGTGAATCGACTACGAACCCTTTCAGGGAAATTGCTCATTGTTTGATCGATAATTTTATCGTGAGAAGATCCATTTTCTTTTCGTGAAGGTGTTAGTATGTCATCTGCATTTTCAAACTCAATAATAAAATTTCCGAGATCAATATTTGAACTTTTCTCAACAAGGTTTCTAGATACATTTTTCAAAAGCTCGTGGAGTGGAATGCATGCTTGAGCGACTAAGTCGCTGGCTTCTAGCGAGGTTCGAGAATACCAGTTAAAAATCAATGATTGGTTCGATACATCTTGCACAGGAATTTGTATGGATGAACTATTCATTGGCTCAATTGAAGTCCCAAATCGAGTTTCCTCCAAGTTCTCAGCAATGTTATGTGCTTGCCAACTGACTTGACATCCTATTTCATCTCCAACGTAATCTCCATATCTAGAATTCAGAGTAACCTCAAGAGAACCATCGGAATAACTTTCGTCAAAAGATGTGTTAGGAACATCATAACCCGTGCCTGGCATTGGAACCGTAATAAAACGAGGCCAAACTAAGTATGAACCAATCAGCGCTTTTATATAGGTTCTCAAAGGCTGTGAGATACCAGGAACAAGTGTGATGTCTCCTCCAACAACACGAAGGTCAAAATCAAGACTTGGCTCTTCTACTAAAGCTATCGTAAGAGCACCAAAGCACGGAAAAACACCAATCAAGGGTGCAAATATCAAACGTAATGTAAATGTACACTGTAGCTCAGTGAGAGAGACAGGAACATTCAGGGTATCGTTGGCAGCCCGGATACCAAGAACAACATCAGGATCACCTGCCCAGAAGATTTCGAGATCAATCTCAACAGCCCCTTGATCTTGTGTATCATAAACTTTTACTCCTTGAATTGTCGCAGGAACTGAACCGAAACTGAAACGTTCAAACCTTAAAGATGTTAAAAATGTCGGTCTTGTTGCTTGGAGGATTGGGTCAAGTGCCCTTGTAATAGCATTACTAGTGGCTTCGTCCAGATAAGGCCAAGCTGCAGCCACAATTTTATTGAACCAATTTGCCTGCTCCGTATGATTAACTGCAATTGAATTCGAAATGCTTCCAACAAAAGCCTGTACGTCTTCAGATTTACTTTTACCTGAATTTATATTGAAGGAAGGCAGTTCCCGCCTCCTGTTACGATGTTTTTCAGACTTTTCATAAGAAAATTGAGAAAGCATTCCCGTGAAAACACCCAAAACAAAAGATGCTGATGCGTCGTTCGACGGGAAATCCAACTTTGTAACAATATTACTTAGAAAGTCAATATTTAGTCCCAGGGTTTCCAAGCCCACCGAAGCATTTCTTTTTACTGCTTGTCTTCTTGTAGTACTGCAGCTTCGAGCCTTCATCTGCAGAAATGTTGTTGGGCTATTCCATGAACTACTAAGATTTTTGAACGGATCCTTCAAGGTATTGGGTGGAGTAAAAATCATGCCGGAAATTTAGAAATGAAACTATACGGCAACTAATAAAAACTAATTTCAAATTTCAAAATGCCGAAGTTTTTTTTAAAAGGCTCCCGTACACGACAAATAGTTGAAAGTTTGTTTACGCGTTCCCACTTCTTCTCTAGTCTCGTACGAACTATATCACTATTGAGTATTATCTAAATTACCTAGGAAATGTTCGGTTTATTTCTGGTTCTTGCACAAACTTGCTTTTGAATCAGAAAGAGAGAGAACAATGCGTCGAACACACCTCTTTCGTTTGGGAGAAACAAGAAAGACACCACAAAGCTTCAACGAATCAACATCTTAGTTCTTGCAAATGCGAAATCGTGTAGGACACGAAGATTGCGAAGTAATGACATCGAACACGTCATAAATTCACTCCGACTGAATGAACCATCTCAATATAGAGTTATTTGCAAAAGAGTTCCAAGAAATGAATTTTTGTGTAAATTGTTGCATTACGAGTACACAAGAAAGAAATTTTTCGAGGGTTAGGGTATCATGGAATTTGCTCTTTCCAGTTAGAATTGAAAGAAAAATTGGATAAATACGTTATACAGCTATTTGTTGATATTTAGTTTTCTATGGTTGATGGGCCTCGAATCGATCAGTTTTCGAATTCAAGGTAGAATCCTCGCGTCTGCCTGCTGGCGAATAACGTTACGATATTGATCGAAGTTAAGAAGAGAAAAGGGCAAAAAACGGAAATGGTTCAACAAATTGAAAAGATTATAGGAGCAAAATACAGTGGTGGTAACATCTTGTTGAAACATGGTATACTTTATTTCAGTGTAGGAAAGTATGTTTCTACATATGACTACACAAATTTACGTTCAGAAGTATTGCAAATTGCGAACTCTACAAATATTTCAATTTTGTCTATGAGCTCATGTGGCAAATTCTTATTGACTGTTGATTTCCTAGGGTGTATTTGTATTCTGAATCTTCAAAAAAAAGTGACGATCATGAAAATAAACACCAGAGAGCGTGTTCTTGATGTTAAATTTAGTACTGGATCCAATTTTTTTGCGGTAGTTAGACAAGGTAGAGTAGACGTTTGGGCACTGCAACTTGTTGGATTGAATTTTGAGAAAGTTAGTCTATACAAAACTTTCGCAGTTCCTCTTTCTAATAATAATCGCAGTTTGAGTTGGAGCTTGGATGATAGTTGCATTATTTTAGGCTGTGAAGATTATGCTTGTCGGATTTTTGAACTACGAAATCAGGTTTGGGAGGGGGAAGCTGAAGTTCTGGTGGGTCAAAAGGAAAATATAATAGACACCCATATAAGTAATGATATGTCAACTACTTATTGTGTTACAAGGAATGGTACGTTGCTCACGTGGTCGAAAATCAAGGAAAAATGGAGAATTAAAGAAGTTAAAAAATTAAATTCTTCTTCGCTGGTATCGACTTCATGCTTCAACAGAGAGAATTCACTTTTAGTTGTTGGTTTTGACAGTTTTTTTGTACTCTATGATATTCATATGGGTATGCAACTTCAGAAAATTGCACTCGTCCATCATAGTCTAAATTATTGCAATTTTAGTGATACTGGGGAAGTTATACTATTCGGATCTGGTCGAAATGGACAAATATCTCTGTGGGAATGGAGAGAGGAGATGATGATATGTAAGTATGAGGGCCATCAACAAAGTGTTCGAACCTGTGCATTTTCAACAGATGGTTCTTTGATTGCAACTGGGTCGGTAGATTTTAAGGTGAAAGTGTGGAATTATAACTCTGGAGCTTGTGTTGCGACATTTTCCGAACATTTAATGCCAGTTACAGCAGTTACTTTTACAACAGGAAATCATGTTGTCATCTCTGCAAGTCTTGATGGAACGGTTCGAGCTTTTGACCTTATTCGTCATCGTAACTTCAGAATTTTTGTTGGGGATGAGTCTGGACAATATAGTTGTCTGGCTGTCGATAGTAGCGGTGAAATGATATGTGCCGGAACGTGTGATACTAGTAAGATATTTCTATGGTCACTAAAGTCAGGAAGGCTTCTTGATGTATTTGTCGGGCATGAAGCACCAGTCTCAGGTCTACACTTCAACTATTCAAACTCGGTAATAATTTCTGGCTCGTGGGACAAAAGTATTCGATTTTGGGATATTTATGATAGAAGAAATAAACAAACGGAAGTGATTTCACTTTTTAGCGACATTACCTGTCTCGATTTGAATTCTTACAATTCTCATCTCGCCGTTGCAAGCATTGATGGGAACATCTCCATTATTTGCTCAAGAACTATGGAAATAGTTTCTTCATTTGATGCATCACAAGATATAAAAGGAACTCGGGATCAAGATGCAAATATACTCTCTCTCTCGTACAATATGGATGGTGATTTACTGTTGGCTTGCTCTTACTTTCATATATATACGTTTGAAAGTAGCGGTTACACGCTCCTAAGACGATGCTCTGCAGGGAATTGGATTCAGATGGAAAATTTATGCAACCACTCTACTAAATTTATATTGTCAATCAAGTGCTCCCCAGTGAAGCAGTGCTGGGCTGCTTCTACCACAAATGGTTTATATGTATTTGCAGAAGAAAGTTTCCGGAAAGGTTTATTTGAAGTTGGTAAACAGATCAAATGCATTCATGTGATTGAAATGATCACAACAGGTTCATATTGTGAGGCTGTATCAACTGCACTTGGGCTCAAATTTGACTTTAGTTTATTGCAATCAATTTTATGCAGTATTCCACAAAGAACTATAAGAAATGTGATAAAGATGTTACCTCAAGAACACATTGTATTGCTTTTGGAAGTGCTTCAATCTTGTCTGTCCGGGAGTAAACACTTGGCAATGACTCTAAGCTGGCTTCATAGAATCTGCCTCACTCGCTGTGAAGTTCTTTCAGCGCTACCGCTATCGAGCCTGACACACATTTTAGGTCAAGTGTCAGATCTGCATCATATGGAAAGTTGGAACATAAGCAGAAATAAGTATGCATTGGATTTTGTTTGCGAACAAATTTAGGAAAATTTTTACATTTATTTTACTTGATAGAGATGCATCTTTTTCGAATCGTTTGAATAGATTCATAGCTTTATAACAACGAGATTATTGGATACTAGGTGCAGATAGAAAAAGCTCGGATATTTGCAGGTTTCTATTCAGATCGGGAATTCAATGCGATTTGAAAAGCTTCGCAAAATTGCATGAGACTCCCGGCCCTGAATTATGCAAAGTCTTGAAACAGCATCTTCGACAACATATCTCCAAATCTTGTCTTTGCTTAACGAATTCAAATTGCCTAAAATCCAACATCGTTTTTTTGCACGAGTAAGAGCAACATTCAGACGCTGAGCATCTGATAAAAATCCGATATTGTTTGTGGCACGTACACATGATACAATAACAAACTCGCACTCTTTGCCCTGAAAACCATCAACTGTACTAACACTTGGGAATGAACTACTTCTTTTAAAAGTAGCTCTCAGAGTCTGTTCAATAAGATCTTTTTGTTCCCTATATGGTGTTATCACAGCAATGTTCTGTAGAGTTGTCCCTGGATTCATAGATATGAAACATTTTAGTAGAGATAAAATCAAACAAACTTCAAATAAGTTGACAACGGATCCTCGATTAACACGTGCCTCAAATGTATCTCTGGTATCGAAGAGCAAATAAGGCTCGCTCGGCCACATCTGATTCATCATTTCCTCGCTCGACATGGATAGATCGTCAACCAGAATTCCATTGTAGAAGAAACGCGATGGAAAATGGCGGATTCCGGACAGCATTCTGTACTGAATAGAAAGGGATATGAAATCAAAGTCATTTTCTAGCAGTCTCTGAAAGAGAGACCTACCGAATTTCGCAGTTTTAGCACGCTCAGAAATTATAGTTGATGGTAGTTGGAAATTATCCCCAATTAGTATACAGTGCTTCACACCAAGATTAAGTGGTATTAAAGTAGCAAGTTCATTCGCCTGTGCTGCCTCATCTATCAACAATATATCGAATGATTTTGAGTTCTTCTTTAAAGTATGACGTCCACATAATGTTAAAGTTGTAAAAACTATCTCCGCTTCATCCAGAAATGATGTTTCGAGTTCTATGTGTAATTCTGTGCTCTCATTTTTCATCCCTGGACTCAGCCCTGGAGTACGCTTGGTATTTACAAGCTCGAGTCGAGCTAATTCAGCTATGCAACGATCACGAATTTCAATAGACTGGATATACGTGTCTACACTATGAATGGCTATTCCGCAAAGATTGATGTTCTCAATCTGCTGGTTAATTGCAAGCACGTTGCAGTAAAACTGAGAATAAAGTTTATTCCATTCTATTTCTGATAAGGAAAGAAGGGATTTAATTTTTGTTTGAATAAGAACAGATTTTATATCATCTGAGATGAGGGCATCAAATGCCCCTAACCGAATAATACCTGGTCGGTAAGGCATATTGTTTGTCTGCTTAAAGCCCATTTTCAAAACTTTCTCACATATATTGTCGACGGCAGCATTACTTGGAGCACATACTAAAATACGAGGTTTCACAGATATTTTTTCCACATATCTGCATGCATTATAATTTTTGAATTTTCCGTGCTGTAAATTCGTTGGTCTTTCCACGTTTTCACCCTGCAAAAGAGCGGTGACACTTCTGTAATATCTTTGGAAAAGAATTAAATGTAGAGTATTTAGAATACCGAACTAAGATTTAAAAAATAAAAGCAAAAAAATAGAGATTCAAAGAATTTACCAAAGTATGTGTTTTGCCTGTGCCAGGTGGTCCTCGCACAATAGTGAATGGAACTGCTAGAATGTTCTGTTCATCTATGGTACCAATTGAGCGATCAATCGCCCATTTAATTGTCTTTTTCTGCATTTCATTGAACATTAGATCAAAACTTTGGGTATAGGAACAACTGTCTAAATAGTGATCGATTTCCTTAAGAGCAATATTTTGCTCACAACAAAGTTTACGTGGATTTAGGATCGCTTTTCTTAAACGCTTTTAAACCAGGATTGGGTTAGTTGTAAACTGTTCAAAGATAATAACAAAAAATAATACCTCGTGTACTTCTTCGAAAGCATGAAGGGCCACGTAGCAGTAAAATCCCGAAGTAAACTTTTCCGATAATACTGCCCAAACACGAAAATTGGCAGCGTCAGATGATACCTTGCTAAAATTACTAATCAAGTACTCATCCCCGTGCTCTTGAGAAATTGTAACCTTTACTTGACATTTCGAAGGATCTGAAGATGTTATTACACCAGTGCAGTGAGAGTCATTTTTCACTTCATGAAACATAGAATGGAATTTTTCATTTGAGATAAGGATCACCATTCCAACTTGAAAGTCTTTAAATTTCGATTCATCCTCGACCTGGAAATATATCGTAAAGAAATCATTGTCCTTTCCCACTTTGGTTACTTTGCAAAGATACTGCAAATCTTGAGCTATATGGAAATATTTATTGAAATTCTTGAAAAATATATAAGTTGAATCTAACCGATATTTTCAAACAAACCACCCTCAATGCCTTCTAAAGTTTCTTCCAAGAGCGCGGGATAAAAACTCTCCCGGTATTGCTCAAATGATCCAAAACTCACTGGAATTTTCTTTAAGTTCTCTTTTGGAGCTTTGAATATCCCAGTCTTTTTTATGTCCTTGAAGAATTTGAAAAACTCTGGTTCTACGGAATTGGGAAGCATTTGCAGCCGTCTCTTTAAGAGCTCATGAAATTAATTTTAAAACACCATCGGAGATATAACTGTTCATACTCAGTTACATTCCTTACGTGTTCGCAGTATTTAACATCTGACTCATTTTTTATTTCTTTTTCGTTCAGTTTTCCAGTTTTAGTCGGGTGATTCGATGAATAAAAAAAAGTGAATTATGCCCCTCCTCTGCGAGAAAAACTTCGTGTCGCGAAATACTCTCTGCTTTTCCTCTCGACGGCGGCGACGTTTTACTCCCGACTTTTGATGCCCTAATGAGTGAATGTGCTCCGAAGCGGCCGCGACGCTATTCTCGTTTTACTGACGATAAAACATCCGAGGCCTAGGCTGTCGACGAAGACTTTCAACAAGTTCTTATGCGCAACGTTCAAATGAAAGCGAACACCCAGTGAATTTTTCGTCTCGTACAAAATTAGCAATAAAAACCCTAAACCCTAAAATTATCAATAAAAATAAAAAAGTTTACCTACTAGTACCACGTGGTACCATGGTACAGTATGCAAAATAATAATCATTTACATATATCCTTACACCGCCTCCCCGTGACTCACAGTTAACTCACAGTTGAAATTTGATTCATTTTGTCTAATTTTATGTACCGCTGCTCGCCACGGGAGAACGCACTTGGTACTACCGGTTGCCTAATAGATTTATCAAGAAAAAAACGTAGAAATTTATGTTTCAGTAATGATTCAGAAAGGCAAGTTACTCTGACAAATAGAATACATCCGGTAGAAATCAATTCTGATAACTTTGATCAGTTTGGACAGGTGTACCGATAAATCTGTTTTACTTGTTTTCTTTTTCACACCATATTTGCAGGTTGTATCGTGGCAATACGATGAAAAATGTTTCTCAGTAGATGTAAGCAACCTCCTATTTTTTGATTTCCTGTGCTCACGTAGGTCATATTTTGTAGGAACTTCAACTTGAGTTAAATCGTGGGACTCCGAGATATTATATATTTAGAAAGAAAGAAAGAACATTAAACTTCCATAAGATCACATATCACAAACAAGTCACACAGTGCTTAGCTTCCGTTCAAGATTCACCATGGTAAATCAAAAGAAACCAAAACAGATCAAGGAAAACTTATTAATAAGTGTTTCAGGTACATAGTTGTTGCTCGTGCTAATTTTTGCATTGATAATCCTCCATCACTGGATGATCTCGTGGCTTTCAAAGTTACTGGTATCACATTGAATAAAAATCGTTCTAAATTAAATATTTGAACTCAAGGAGGAACTATTGTAAAGCTTAATATGGGAACTTGGCATGCAGGACCACTTTTTCAGGTAAGCAGGGTTACATTTAAAAAATAAGGGTTTATAACTGTTTATATATAGGATGTTGATGTGATGGATTTCTTTAGTTTAGAACTTAGTGATACGAATGCTATCGATCACAATACATATGATTATTCATCTCAAAATATTTCTTTTGAGATAGTAGATAAATGAAATACATTTTTAAGAAAAAGACTTCAGTCACATGTATGTAATAAGTCACTATTGTATTGCGTGACTCACTTGAAGCCTACAAAAAAATATATATAGCTCTCAGACATTTTTAATTTTGACGCTGCAGATAACTTTTTGCTCCCACGAGTGGTGCTAGCAATAATATTCCAGTTCCACAAGCACAAATTAAGGCAAGGAAAAAAGCATCCCATCCATATTGTTGAACGAGAAGAGAAAGTGGTACACCGGCATTTGCAGCGCCTAGATAAGCTATCCATCCAAGAAAGCCCTCACTAGCACCAACTGAACGGCGCCCAACAATTTCAGCTCCACATAAGCCAATTAGCATTTGAGGACCATACAGGAAAAAACCAATCATAAATACGATCAATGCTTGCAAAAATGGCGTCCCTGCAGGGATTGCCCTAAATGATAACAACATGGTAGCCACTCCAACAAGATATCCAATCACTATTTGGATACGCTTTCCAACAGCTCCACCATTTGAACTGGCTATATACCAATCACTTATTCTGCCCGCCAATAGACTTCCAATAAGGCCACCGAGCTCAAGACCAGACACACGTACTGCTGCTGCACCAGCATCTACAACACCCTTCTCTTTTATTAAATAAAAAACTGACCAAGAGGTAATTCCTTGTCGAACAACATAAACGCAAAAATATGTGAAAGCAAGTCCCCAAATAAATGGATTCGAAAGAACATTATGAAGTAAATTTTCCCATAAATTAATTTTTTGTTCCATCTGTTCAGTTTGCTTTTTTGCTTCCTTGTGGTTGCATATATTTTCAACAGGCTCAAATCCTTTGGCTTCTGGAGAGTCTTTGAGAGTGAGAATAATCACAGCACCAACGATTACCGCAATAAAACCGGGTGCCCAGAGCCCCCAGCTCCATCCATATGTACGAGCAGCAGTTCCAGCCAGAATAGGAGCAGTAAAGCCTCCTAAATTATGGGCAATATTCCACATGCCCCAATATGTTCCTCTTTCCTTTGAGGCAAACCAGGAGGTCAGAATTTTTGCACAACTTGGTGCACCAAAACCTTGTAAAATACCATTCATAGCCCATAACACACAAAACACAGGTAATATTGAACTAGCACCAAACATAATGTTTATGACACCCGTTGCAACCAAACCACCCCCAAGCATAACGCTGGGGGACAAAGCATCCCCAACTACCCCACTAATAAACTTGCTACATCCATAGCAAAGCGGGAAAATGGAGGTAATCACTCCGATTGAAGTGATATCCAATCCGAGGCTTGCTGTAGCAACCATTGCCGGAGCAGTAAATGTAAGACTATTCCTCGTTAAATAGTAACAAGAATAACCAATGAGTATACTCAGGAATACACCCATTCTGACACGTAAGAACTGAGGACTATATTCCTTAAGTTCAAGTGAACTTTCACCATCAGCTGCGTTGACAAACACAGAACGCTCGCCATCACTTGTTACATTGCAGATATTTTGTCGCTCATTAGCTTTTTTCACGTAACTGTGATCTGCATTTCTTGTGAGTAACTTCGTATTCAATTTGGTGAAATTTTGAGTGATCAAACTTAGGGAGCTTTTAAGCTCATGTTGATAAGGAGATGTAACACGTTTACGATATCGGTTGCTAATTGAGTTCCCAAAATAAGATTCTATACTAAAAGCATATTGATAATTCTTTATCATGATGAGAAAAAATCGGTTCTGCACTCGAACTGCAGAATTTGACCCTCCTTTCCCTTTTTTAACCTTTTAACATATTGTTATTTAGGGTCTCAATCACAATTGGAAAGAAAGAAAAAATCAATGAAGAAGATCGAGACCACAAATATTTTCTTCGATTTCCTTTTGTTTACGGAGTAGATAAGTCGAATTCAGGGAAGTGTGTTCCGCGCGCTGCACGTGAGACAAAAAAAATCGAAAATCGAAATCATACCTCAGTAATCAGAAACAATGCTGAAGTGTTCTGCATCGGGGATGAAAATAGCACTATTGAGAAACTCAGACTATTCAGCGTCCTCTAATAAAAAAACGTCGAAGCATCCGCATATCAAAAATGGGAAACTGAAATTTAAACGTAGCGTGGCGACTAGAGTTTCACAAAGTGATGCCTTGTCCGAATTGGAGGAAGGTCAAATACCGGGGATTGCAGGGTATGGCGCCATATCTTCAAAGCCTGCCACTCCTCTCTTGGATACAATTAATTTTCCAAGTCATCTCAAGAACTTGAGCGCAGATCAACTGGAACAGGTTGCCAAGGAACTTAGAGCGGACTTAATTTACAACGTGTCTCAAACGGGCGGTCATTTGGGATCAAGTCTTGGTGTCATTGAGCTCACAGTCGCACTGAACTATGTTTTTGATCAACCAACTGATAAGATCATATGGGATGTAGGCCATCAAGCTTACCCTCACAAGATTCTCACTGGACGCAGAGATCGTATGAATACTATAAGACAGACAGACGGTTTATCCCCGTTTACAAAACGAAGTGAGAGTCCGTTTGACTGCTTTGGTGCAGGTCACAGTAGCACATCAATATCCGCTGGTTTGGGTATGGCAGTAGCTCGTGATATGCAGGGAAAATCGAACCAAGTTATTGCAGTCATTGGAGATGGTGCAATTACAGGTGGGATGGCTTATGAAGCGATGAACAATGCGGGCTATCTTGATACAAATATGATCATTATATTGAATGACAATCAACAAGTATCATTACCGACACAATATAATAGTTTAAATCAAGATCCAGTAGGAGCTTTATCTTCAACTTTTGCTAGGTTACAGTCCTCGAAACCTCTTCGTGAGCTCCGAGAGTCTGCCAAAGCGATAACGAAGCAGATGCCAACTCCCGTGCAGGAAGTCACAGCTAAGGTTGACGAATATGCCAGGGGTATGATTAGTGGTTCAGGTGCTACCTTATTCGAGGAGCTTGGATTGTATTACATTGGAACTGTGGACGGACATAATCTAAATGACTTAGTTGCAATTTTGCAAGAAGTGAAGGAAACAAAGAGTGTTGGTCCCGTCCTCATTCATGTTGTGACAGAGAAAGGCCGCGGTTATTCGTTTGCTGAATCAGCTCAGGATAAATATCACGGAGTGTCGAAATTTGACTTAGCTTCAGGGGAGCAAAAGAAGGCAAGCACGACCATTCCAACTTATACTCAAGTTTTTGCAGATGCAATGGTAGGTGAAGCTATGCTTGATGACAGTATTGTGGCAGTGCATGCTGCAATGGGGGGGGGAACAGGAATCAATCACTTCGAGAAATATTTTGCAGAGCGTACTTTTGACGTTGGTATTGCCGAGCAACACGCTGTCACTTTTGCTGCCGGCTTAGCAGCGGAAGGACTGAAACCAATGTGCACAATTTATTCAACTTTTTTACAGCGAGGATTTGATCAGGTTGTTCACGATGTTGCGCTCCAGAAATTACCTGTGCGTTTTGCCATGGATCGCGCTGGTTTAGTAGGTGCTGATGGTCCTACGCATGCAGGTGCATACGATATCACATTTATGGCTTGTCTCCCTGACATGGTAGTCATGGCACCCAGGAATGAAGCAGAACTATGCCACATGATAGCAACTTCTTTTGCAATTGACGATTGTCCATCTTGTTTTCGGTATCCACGCGGCCCTAGTATTGGCCTGGATTTAGAATCAGAAGGAGTTAAAATCGGCAATCCTGGGTACAAAGGTGTTCCTCTGGAAGTTGGAAAAGGCCAGGTGTTGCGAGAAGGCACACACGCGTGTTTGTTAGGATATGGAACCCCGACGAACAATTGTTTAAAAGCAGCCAAGATGCTTGAAGAGTACGGTGTTAGCGTAACAGTTGCGGATGCAAGATTTTGTAAGCCTTTGGACGAAAAGTTGATCCGTCGCTTGGCAAAAGAACATCCAATTTTGGTCACTGTAGAGGAAGGGTCAGTAGGAGGTTTCGCCTCACACGTCCTTCAATTTCTGGCTCTTGATGGATTGTTGGATAGTAATTTGAAAGTCCGGCCATTATTACTCCCCGATGTTCCCATTGAGCATGGATCTGATCAATTTCAACTTGAGCAAGCAGGGTTGAGTCCAGCTCATATCGCATCGACGGTTTTATCTCTCCACGGGAAGACCGTAGAAGCCTTACAAATTCTAGCAAAATAAGTTAAGAATGTATAAACTTTTTTAGACTTGCTACACAACTACTTTTTGAAACTTATATTCTGATCAATATATTTGCTGCCCCAACCTACCCCGTACCCCCAGCCAAAGCCAATGCCTATTCCGCATCCTCCACCAACGCCTAAACCAAGAACGCCTAAGTTACTCCCTTTCAAGAAAATGTAAGTTGATGAAAAGCTACGTTTGAAAAAAACACACCTCCGAAACCCCAACCCAGACCGAAACCACAACCAATCCCGGCACCTGTAAGGAAAATGAATGTGACCCAAAAAGGAGAAATTTAAAGTTCACACCTATTCCGACACCATTGCCAACGATTTGTCTGTCCGAAACTCCCATAGTAGTATATTATAGTAATATTAAACTTCCTCAGTAGTATGGTACCCGGGTACCAGTGGTACTGGTACGGAAAAAATTTTTTTTATGAAAACTTTTCTAAAATTTAGCTTTATAAGTGAACGACCATAGCTCCTTCTTTTGCGTTTTCGAGCTGGTGGACGGGAAAAAAACACGCATAACTTACAACTACCCGTAAAAGGACTATTTTTCTCCTTTGAAGCGATACGGAAGGAAGTGCTTCCAGTGAACCCTAGAACTGTCCGTTCGTAAACCAGTGATAAATGGAGTTCGATCCAATATTGAATTCCAACACCACTGGTGACGTTCCGGATGAATGGTATCGCGATGAGAGTCACGTCGGTTATTCATTACTCGGACGAAAACTAGACAGACAGAATAGGGTTGACTCTCTCGATAAGCTTTTACAGAAATTAGACAGAAGTGATAGTTGGAGACAACTCGTTGACAAAAAGCTCGGTGCTGGTATCCACCTATCTTCAAATGAAATAAAGTTTATTCGTAATCTATGCACGGGTGTGCTTATGAATGATATTGCTATGGACGCTCACATGGAGTCTTCCAAAATCGAAATTACTCAGGGTAATGAGCCAAAACGCCGCTTTCTAGCTTCAAAGTGGGAATCCAAACATGTCATTAATATTTTGAGAACTATTCGTAAAAACCCTGGGATATCAAGACTACCCAAGATAGCTCCTAATCTAAGATTACTTTGGAATGGTATTGAGCAGTCAGTAAATCCTGATAGGGGAGCACTTAGAGCTCCCCGTACAAAACTTGGGGGTCATGAAGATTCATACAATGCACCTCTTGAATACCTGGGCAATACAATTGACATTTCAAATATGGGTACATTGCGCCGTGTACCCGTGTATAAACACTTCCTCAAGGACCAGTTTGGTAGATGTCTGGATCTTTATCTGTGTCCTAGAGTTCAAAGAACTAAAATGGATATAAAAGTATCTGACATAATACAAGACTTGAAGGCACTTGATGTGAAGCCTCTTTTTCCTTCTCAACTTACGATGAAGTTTGTTGGACATGAAAAGGCAATAAATGCGATGAGTGTACATCCGTCTGGAAGTTTATTAGCGTCCTCTGCATGCGATAGCACAGTTCGAATCTGGAGTTTGTCCACTGGAAGATGCCTTCATATAATCAAAACAGTGACGCCGGTTTCGAGTATGACATGGTGCCCCCAGAAAGAAAGATATTTAATTTCTTTCCATGTATTTAATATTCTTTATTTTGTGGACTTGATGGATACTTTGAAATCTCGATTCAATGACAGTCTAATAGAAATTGGTACTGAAAAAATGGTGGAAAATACTTCTTTTGGACACTTAAATAGAATCCCGTACAGCTGGATGAACTTAAGTAAAACAGTGTTGAGTGTTTCGAGTCCGTTTCATCTGAGCGGTGTATCTTGGCATCATAAGGGTGATTTCCTTTGCGCGTATGGATCCAACATAAACGAGATATGTGTCCACCAGATTTCGAAAAGAACATCACAAAAACTATCCATAGAAGGAAATAACAATATTTCAAAAATTATTTTTCATCCTTGCAAACCATACATTTTGGTTGCTTCCATGAAGTTTATGGTAATATATGATCTCAAAATTCAGCAAGTTTTACGCAAATTTGCATTTGAATCAACTCGTATAACCACTTTGGATGTACACCCACAAGGTGACTACATTTTGGTAGGGTGTGACAACGGTAAATTATATTGGTATAATATTGAGCAGTCGAGCAAAGCAGAGCGTGCACTATCATTTAGCTGTGGTGTGATATCGGTAGAATTTCACATGATTTATCCATTTTTCTCTCTTGAATTGAATGACTCATCAGTTCAGATTTTTAGTTTCTTCATAGCAGATGTATTGTCAAATGTGGCAATAAGACCATTGAAAATAATGAAAGATAGTAGTTCAAAAGTATTCAGTGCGTGTTCAAATTGCGTACTCCATCCTGCACAACCATGGCTATTCAGAGCAGGAGGCAAATATGATGCCGAGGCATTCCTTTTCACTGAAGACTGAAGAAAAACATAGTTACTAGCACTGATATTAATGTATCAAAATAGAACAAGAAAAAAAAATAGCGCTGGATAGGAATAAGTATTCTTGTAGAGACATCACAATCTATGCGCATACTTAGTGACTAGGAGAGAACTCGCGCTTTGAATTCAAATTTTAGTTTACCCCGTCAAATAAATTTTTGAAGTTATCTCCAATTTTTTTAAGACCTGCTGCTGCTTCCTGAGCTGGCATTCTTGTCTCTTCCTCTGGTGGAATAACGAAAACGTCCTTGTCTGAAGGTTTGAACATAGTGTTGGGATTCTTTTTGTCCAAGACACTAAATCCATACTCCAGCTCTCTCGCACTTCTCAACATTGGCATTTTTCTGACCATTTCCTCTAGCTGAACTTGCTCTTTATATAAAGCCTGGCCGATATTGTTTGCCAGTGATTTCAGAGCCAACTGCAAGAAAATGTGAGAAAACTGGGAATAAAGAAGAGAAGAATACATCTTTCGATAAATTACTGTCTAATCCTTTCACTAAAGCATTAGCAGTAGAACCTCCTGTGACTACGTTGAGAGGAAACCACGTTTTCAATCCTTTTTTTGAACGGACATAAATTACAAATTGTTCATTATCTGGATCAATGGGTGGTAAGAATTGTTCTCTACATTATTAAACGTCAAACTTTCGGAAATTCAACTCAAAATTATACTTACACAGAGCTACCTTGCTTTGGATTAGAGCCTCTACGATTTCGTTGCTTTCCTTTTGCAAAAACCTGCTTGAAAAAAAGCATATACAAAAAACATTTGCAAAGATGACGACAAAACCTGAACATGAAGACGCTTGGAAGGTGTCTTCAGCTGCTTAAAGCAACTTTTCAAGTTATTCTGTGTAGACAAGCGGAAATTAGCATACATAAGGCTAACTTGATACACAGGTCTCCTCTGATAACACTTCTGTAGTCTTTGTTCGCTCTGAAGACTTTGCTTCGTTTAAATTTTGATTACTTACACGTCAAGTTTACTTACGTACACGTACATGTATGGTATGGACCATATGGATATACGTACCGGGTACGTCAAATTTTTTTAGATTCGTACAGAATATTTTGAGTCTGTCTACGAAACGAAAAAAACACGTATCAGCCACGCGGAAATATTGCAAAAATACTGCTGTTAGCTAAACGGCGGACGACTTCTAGTATTATCGAGATTGATTACTTTTCAAGAATCGTGTTTGCGCTCTTGTCATATTCAAGCTACATTACAGTTGTTCAAAAGAGTCTCACTAAGTCCTTTATTCGTGTTTATGCGGCTTCAAGAGCCTGACATTTTGGCAATGCCGTCGTATACGAGAATTTTATGAGCTTCGTCAACAAGAAGTGTTTTTTTGTGTGTAGACCTTTGACGCATTTTGAGGTGAATATTTCAAATACAGATAACGCATCTTTTGCCGTGTTAGTTAGTGTATCATGATTTCGTATTACAGATAGAAAGTTTTTCATGACCGATCCTGCAACTTTTTTACTTGGTGAAAATGATGACGATTCACGTGAATACGAATCCGAGAACAAAATGTACAGTGAGGTAAGGCAATGCGTTATTCTTAAACCAACATTTGAGTACTGTTTCTTTCTTTAAGCTATATGGTGATATTTCAACTAAACATGAGAAGGTACGATTTTTCAACTTTTGAAGTAAGAACTAATAAAAAATAAATAAAGGATTCAGGAGTAGGATCGAAAGGTACAGGGCTTATTCCGTTACCTAAGGCGCCTCCCGGTAAACCCAAAGTTCAAGAAAATAATCCACCCGCCCAGCTGCCAGATGGAAGATGGAACACGTTTAATGGGCAACCACCACTTGCTCGCTTCAACTCAAAGGGTCAGCGCATTCTGCCTGGGGGATCTGGGGGATCACGATTTATTCCACCGGAAGAGTACAAAGAATTCTTACACTTGGGACATGGGGGTATCTTTGACCTAGATCTCAATAATGTAGATATGCTTCCATGGAGAGTACGCGGAGTAGAACAGGAGGCATACTTCAACTATGGTTTTAACGAAAGAAGCTGGCGGGAATATACCGTTGAAATCAGGCGAGCACGGATTGATGCTCATTTAAAAAACCAAATTGAAATAGTTTCAGATATGAATTTTGATTCTGAGTTGCCCGACGAAGTTCGCCACGCACTGACAAACTCTACTCTAACTGTTCAAGGAAACTTGAAGACAGCTCAAAGAGGCTTTCTCGACAATGATACGTCTTATATCAATTCAGCTCCGGGTATTCAAAACATGGAGGAATTAGTAGTTTCAAACCATAAGCCTGAGGTAGACCAGTTTGGGAAATACCATAAAGTATTTCCAACGAAATATTCCAAATATACAAATAGTGAAACAATTAGTTTACCTCAAATTCAAGATGAGGCGAGAAGGCTACAAGAACAATATACTAAAGATAGAATGTTTTCCGAAGCAGCCACTCAAAACTTGAGGTATAAGGTAACAGTTTTAAAAAACATTATAAAGTAGACGAATGAAACCCTATTCATCATAGAACCACATCAATTTCATTCTCCAGCTAATCAGCTATTAGATCAGACTTTAAAATTACCAATTTCTACCTTTTCGTAATTGCCAGGTACCTGGTACCAGGTACCACTGGTACCATGGTACCCGTACAACACTTGTTTTTTAATTTCATTTTCACAAAACGTAAAAACTGCGATTTGGGACAAAAAACTGAATAAACCTCTAAAATCAGATACCCTAAACCCTATAATGTCCCCATTTTTAAAAACATTCTCTAAA
>MDTG01416046.1_pt1 | contig 20696 bp, 17 predicted proteins | sample 811421 | NCBI WGS metagenome assembly MDTG01 (sample SAMN05326645, study PRJNA326480) | marine metagenome | isolation source: seawater | place: Pacific Ocean: South East | collected 2011
TAAAACCCATAATAAAAAAAAACAATTTGTTTATTTTGGAAGAATTCATCCACATAAAAATATAGATCTTATTATAAGAGCATTTAAAGATGCAAAACTAGATGAGGAGTGGGAACTTAAAATATATGGAATTCATGACGATAATAAATATTTAAATTTATTAATAAAATTAATCGGATCAGATTCTCGTATTAAGATTTTAGAACCTATTTTTGGAAATGAAAAACAAAAAGTATTAAACGAGTCATGGCTAAATGTGTTACTATCAAAATCTGAGGTATTGAGTTTATCAATTTTAGAATCATCAATTAATGGACTACCAAGTTTAGCCAATAAGAATATAGAAATTAAACAAATTGAAGACTCAATCATAACCTCTGAAACATCAATTTTAGATATAAAAGAAAAATTAGAATTAGTATCAAATTGGACTCAAGAAGAAAGGTTACAAAGAGGAAAAGATATATTTAAAAACGTAGAGGCAATTACTTCGATAGATAAGATTTCATTAAAATACATCGACTTATATAATAATTTAGGTGATGAAAAAAATATTTCCAAATCCGATGAATCAAGATCATTTAGTTTAAGTAATTTTAAATTTTTACTTCTTACAGGAACTTATATGTTTAATTTGATGTTTTCTTCACTTATTGTAGTTGCTCTTGTAGTTTTTGGTCATTATTCGATAGCGGGTGAATTAGGATTGGTAACTAGTTTTTGGATAACTGTAACTCAAATATTCTCAAGTAACTTGCGGAGTATAATTGTTTCAGAAAATAAAATTGAATATGCTTTCTCAACCTTATTTTATAGAATATTTACTTCTGTTATCTTTTATGCGTTTGCCTATATAATTATTTTAAATTTTATTTCATTTGAAAATAAAGATTTAATTATTCTATTTTCATTACTGATTTTAGTTCAATGGATTAACGAAATGAGTCTAGTTAAATCAGAAGTTAGGCAGAAAACATTAATCTTTAAAATTTATTCGGCTGTAAATTTTGTAACGTTATTTTTGTCAATCTTTTGTCTTTATTTTTCATTGTTTGGTTATTTACAGCACATATTTTCTACTTACATATTATTTATAATTATTTCAATTATTGTTAATTATTTTAAATTTAAAGAGGGGAATTTTAATATAAATTTAAAATCGATATACCAATTAAACATTAGAACCATCGCCTTTTTGTCCTCTTTTTCAATAGTAATTAGCAGTTTTGCTTGGAGAATGATGATTTATTTTACGTTTGATAAGTCTTTAGCGGGAGTATTTTTTGCATGTTTTTCTATTGGATCATTTCCAGGTACAGTATTTAACTCAGTAGTGGGCCCTGCATTTATTAAGCAAAAAATTCAGTTAAGTAATAAATTTAAAAATTTTTTATACACAGTTTTTGTATTAATTTTTATTTGGTTTATTGTAAATTATTTTCTCATTTTCGATGATGATAAAATAGATTATTTAAGCTCAGAATTTATCTCATTTACTGTATCAATATCATTAATTGGATCTTATTTTATGAGTTACGCAATGTACTTGAGACATAAAAAAATCCAAAGCACATCAAAAATAAGATCTGATTTGTTTCAAACTGACATCTTGTATGGAACTTCCATAACTTTTTTAATTCCAATTTTATATTATTTAGGAAATATAATTGGTGTTTCATTTGCTTTCTTTGTTGCATCTTTGTTTGCTCTAACAGCGTATTCTTTTAATGATAAATTTCAGTCATATGATATTAAATAAATCTAAGTCTAATTAAAATGTCTCATTTATTTAAAAATAGTAATAAAATTATTTATAAATTTTTTGTATCATTATTACTACTTGCAATTTTTTCACTTATATATCTTGGTATACAAAACTATAGTTCAAATAAATTTAATTATTTATCATTTTCAATTATTTCAAATTTTTTAATTTTCTTTGCCATTAGAAAAAATGCTATTTTTTTTGAAACATTTTTTAGTTTACTTCTTTGGCTAGGATTTTGGTTTAAATTTACTTGTACAATTGTTTTCACTGATGGTGTTTTTAGAGAAGGTGTTGGAACATTTGATTATTCTAAAGAGTCATTTGATGAAGTTTTATTTGTATCTCAAATAGGTATATTATCCTTTATTTTATCTGGTTATTTTAGAGAGTTATTTTTATTCAAATATCCAAAAAGAATAAATTTTCCAAATATAAAAAAAAATTTTTTTTCATTAGGAAGAAAAAAGATTTGGTTAATTTTTATTATTTTCTATATACTTATAGCTTTCTTAAATTTTTATTTTAAGATCTATCAAAAAGGTTTGTTACCAATATATGATATTAATTTTATAATTAGTGGGATATTCAAGTGGTTATTACTTTTTGGTTTATCGGCATTTTCAGCAACATTAATTTTCTACGAATTTAATTTCTACAAAAAATTTTTTTTCATAAGTGCGTTACTAATATTAATTGAAACCTTTTTTACGTCCTTTTCAATGTTAAGTAGAGGGATGATATTTAATGCATTTGCTTTACTATATGGTATTTATAAATTTTCAAATAAAATTAATTCACCAAACCATTATAGTTATTATTTAAAATCTCTAGCAGTAATATTAGTTTTATTTTATATTTCTGTTTCATCCGTAAACTATATAAGAGCAAATTATTTTTATGTCGGTAAATCCGTTGAGTTTGTATTTGATAAGTCTGTAATTGATAAATCTAAACAAGATACCAAAGAACCTAAAGAAAAAAAATATGGAACATCAAAAGAAATAAATTCTGAAATATTATATTTGATTGTTAATAGATGGGTAGGAATAGATGGCGTGATGTCTGTTAGCTCAAAAAAAGATATACTAAGTGTGCCATTTTTATTATCCTCTTTTAAAGAAAGAGCATCTAAAAACACCCCAACTTTTTATGAAGTAACTTTTGGATTAGAGGAAAATGAAATTTCTGATGAATTATATGAAAATGTGAAAGGCAATACTCTTCCAGGAATTTTGGCTTTTTCATATTATAGTGGTTCATATTATATATTATTTTTTATAGTATTTTTATTAACAATCATATCTTCATATATTGAGTTTATTTCTTTTAAATTATCATCAAATAATTTGATATTTTCTTCTTTAATAGGACAGGTCATAGCTTTCAGATTTATACATTTTGGTTATTTGCCACATCAAACATATTTATTGTTTGGTAGTATTATTTTAAACATTGTATTTATATATATGCTGACTCTGTATTCAAAAAAAAATTAATCTATATAGAAAATGATTAATTACAAAGTATCAAATCTTGATTTACTTAATAATTATTTAAGTCTATACAAAAAATGTTTTCCAGGGTTCAAAAAAAATATTGAGTATTTCAGATGGTTATATAAGGCCAATCCAATGGGTAATTATATTGGAATTGACGTATTTGATGGAGATAATTTGATAGGACAAATAGGTGGCATACCTTACGATTTTAAATTCTATAAAAATAAATTAAGGACTATAGTTTCTATTAATATTTGTATTGATAAACCATATAGAGGTGGTCAAATTTTTCATAAATTGTCATCAAATTTTGAAAAACTTTTGATTGATAAAAATTATGATTTGCTAATTGCAATTGGCAATAAGATGGCAACTCCTGCATGGATAAGATCCCTTAATATGAAAAAATTAGGAGAATTAAAATCATATTTAGGTTTATGTGACTTTTCTAAAATAGATGTAAAATTAAAAGATTATAATCTTTTTATGGACTGGCAACTTGATACAATTAAATGGAGATGTTCAAATCCAATTAAAAAAACACAATTAATTAAGTGTAAAAACAAAAAATTAATTTTTGCAAAAACTGATATTCCATTAATTAATGCTTATACTGTTTTTCCATACGATATAAACCATGAAATTAAAAATTTTAATATAGATCTACACCTTAAAACATATATTGGTTTATGTAATGAAATAAATGATAGTTTTTTTTTTAGAAAAATTCCTCAGATACTAAAACCGTCTCCATTAAATTTTCTTTATAAATTTTTAAAAAAAGATTATGATTTAAAAGAGAGTGAAGTCTTTTTTTCTTTTTTAGATTTTGATGCATTTTAAATGAAAAAAAATATTATATATTTATTTGCTCATCAAGATGATGAGTTTGGTGTATATAGTGATATATGCAGAAATATAGAAGACCATAATATTTATATTTTCTATCTTACAAATGGTGCCTCATCAGTATTAAAAAAAAATGATTTATCAATAAGAGATCGTGAAAGTATAAAAGTTTTGACCAAACTTGGAATAAAAAAAAAAAATATAATATTTTTAGGTAAAAATGCAGACGTTCTTTGTAATCAATTATATTTAAATTTAAATAAAGTTTATAATAAATTGTTTAAGAATTTAAAAAGAATAGGTAATATTGATATGATAGTCACTCATGCCTGGGAAGGTGGACACGAAGATCACGATGCTTGCAATTTAATTGCAAGAAAAATAGCTTCACATTTTAATATTTTGCAAAGTAGTTTTGAATTTTATCTTTATAATTCATATAAAACTGGACTTATCTATTTTAGAGTTTTTAATCCACTAAATAAGAAAGGAAAAAAAATTAGATCAATCTTTTCAGAAAGATTTTTTTTTATTTCATTACTTTTTAAGTACAAAAGTCAATATAAGATATGGATTGGATTATATCCTTTTATAATTTTTCACTATCTGTTTTATGGATATAATTTTTTATCAAAATTAAAAAAATCTTTTAAAATTAAAAAGCCTCATAAAGGAAAACTTCTTTACGAAAAAAGAAAATTCTGTAAGTTTAAAGATTTTAGAAATAAGGCTAAAATATTTTTTAATGATATCTAATACAAAAATATCAGTTGTAATCCCAGTTTTTAATGTAGGGGAAACTATAATAGATCTCTTAAGCAATATTCCAGATTACGTTGATAAAATATATTTAATAGATGATTGCTGTCCTTTGGGTACAGGCAAAATTGCAGAAAATAGTAAAGCCAACACGTCAAGGCTTACAATAATATATAATAAAAAAAATTTAGGAGTTGGTGGTGCCGTCAAGGTTGGCTATGAAAAATGCTTATTAGAGGATAGTGATGTAATAGTAAAAATTGATGGTGATAATCAAATGGATCCCAATCAAATTAAAAAAATAGTAAATCCAATAATATCTGAGGATTTAGACTATTGCAAAGGTAATAGATTTTTAGAGATGATAGAAATTGAAAATTATCCATCAATACGATTTTATGGAAATATTTTTTTATCTTTTATGTCTAAATTATCAAGCGGATACTGGGATATTTATGATCCAGTAAATGGATTTACAGCAATTAATTCAAATATTTTAAAAAAATTAAATTTCGATAAAATTGATGACGGATATTATTTTGAGTCAGATATGCTATTTAATCTTTATCTGCTGCGAGCAAAAGTGAAAGATATACCTGTTAAGATTAAATATTTTAAAAACAGCACTCAAAATATGAATATATTTTATGAAAGCTTTAATTTTTTTTTTAAAAATTTAAATAGAGTTACAAAGCGAATTAAAAAAACATATTTACTAAATAATTTTAGTGTTGGGAGTTTTTTTATAATTTCATTTATAATAAATTTTCTGTTAACAGCTACTTATGGCGGTTATAATTATATTCATCATTTATTTATTAAGGAATTTGCACCAACAGGCGTTGTTCTATTAAGCTCTATTTTTCTTCTATTAACTATTTTGTCATTAATGATTTTTTTAATTATAGATAATTTTAATAATCCCAACAAATAAATATGATAAAAAAAATTGATTTTTTTTTTAGCAATAAAATTAGCTTTATTGTACTTTTTTTTGTTTCATTTATTACAATTATTTTTTCTAACTTGCTTTATGAATATGAGGCAATTTTATCATTACAGGATGCTTCAGGGTACATTCTTTTAGCAGAAAATCCTTATAATTATTTTATATTAACTCATCAAGATAGTATGAGAATTTTTCCAAGCTTACTTGTATTTTTTGTATCTAAAATGGGTATATCTATTGAGAACACATTTAAATATTTAACTTATTTTTCATTTATTTGGCTTAATTATAAATTATTTTTTTCTTTAAAAAGTTTTGAGATTAAAAATTATTTAGCTCTTTCAAGTGTTGCTATCCTAATTTATCATAATCATTCAATAATTTATTCAGTATTCAATTTCTATCAACTTTTAGATATAATTTCATATATACTAATACTTTATTTTATTGATGTTTTAAAAAATAAAAGATTATTTGTTCTATTTTTTGTAAGCTTGATTTCAATTTTTACTAAAGAATACCTTCTTGTATTGGCATTACTTGCTCACATAAAATTTTATCATTTATATAAAGAAAAATTATCTATTATATCATTAGCAATAATATTAAGTGTTTTTTTAGTACATTATAATTTAGCCTCAGATAATATTGTAAAAGAAAGCTCTAGTATTTTTGAAATAATTCAATCTATCTTTGAAAAGTTTTCTTTACTTTTTAATTCATTTTATGATTGTATGTTTTTAAACAAAAATTTCTTTTTGTTTATGCCATTCTCTATATTATTTTTTTATAAAAAATTTATTCCAATTATATTTAAAAACTATGAATTAACCTTATTTTCTCTAATACCAATAGGTTTTTCAGTGTTCATTTTTGATTTTGTGGGAAATAATTTTTTTAGAGTTTATTACCATGGCTATTTTATTTTGTTATTTTTAGTTTTGATTTATATGATTAATAATATTTTATTAACCAACTATTCAAAAATATTATTTTTTATTTCACCAAGTCTTTTTCTGATCGATTATCTTTACATTTTCTTTAATATACAAAATCATGGTTTTTTTAATTTTTATCAAGTGACAAGATATACTTTTTTATCAGGTTTTTATTTATTTAGTATTTTAATTTTCTTAATATTATTTATGGAATTAAGAAAAAAATCTTCTTGAATAAATTAAATCTTTTTAAAAAATACGGTTGTAAATTTAAAAAGTTCTATTTTTTCCCCTAACAAGGAAAATTTGCATTTATTTAAATAAAAGTTTTTAGTATTAGGATCTTTTGTATCTACAGTAACGATTTTTTTATTATAATCTTTTTTTAATTTTTTTAAGGTTTCTATTACAAAATATTTTCCAATCCCTTTAGATTGATATTTTTTCTGTATAGCTAAATAACTTAGATTTAATGTTTTTTTATAAAGCTTATTGTCATTTTTGGAAAAGAAAATTTTATCAATATTAAAAAATTTAATTATAAGGTTTGTAATAGTTAAAAATTTAAAAGAAATTAAAAGATTTCTGATTATTATAAATTTTAAATTTTTAGCATCTTTGAAAATTTGATTTGGATTATTTGAATATATAGAATAACCAATAATTTTTTTTTTATTTTTTACAACAAATAAAAATATCTTTTTTGATTTTATAATTTGCAATAATAATTTTTGAAATGATGTAAAATTTAATAATGAAATAATTGCTAAATGATTTTCATTTATTATTATTTTATAAATTGATCTTAAGACTTTTTTATTTAGGTTTTTTAATTTAAGCCTAGATATAATATATCTTGATCTATATTTATTCTTCATATTTATTGATAATACCACAAATTTTTATTATATCGCTTTCATTAAAATAACTATTAGTTGGTAAACTTAAAATGTAATTTTGCATTTGTTCAGAATTAGGAAATTCATTTTCTAGATAATCAAACTTTTTAAAATTTAAACTATTTACATACCACGTGTGTCTAACGTCATATCCTTGTTCAAACAGTTTTTTACTTAAATAATGACTTGTATTTTTTTTTAATAATATTGGATATTCAAGAAAGGAATTGATTTCATAATTTTTGCAATCAAATATTTTTAATTTGTGATTTAGTTCTTTCTCATAAATTTTGACGTTATTAATTCTATTTTTGTGCCTATGTTTTGATAGTTTTAAATTGATAAGTCCTGCATATGAAAAGTTCTCACAAAATTTATAATTATAATGTTCAGGTTTAAATTTACTTATTTTAGGATAAACCCCAGGATAAATAATTTTTTCTACAAAGCCTATATTAAAATATTTTATTAATTTGAGTAGGTAATAACTTAAAGTTTTAAATATGTATCTATTATAGATAACGTCTATCATTAATGTAAACAAAACTAATTTAATAGATTTTATTTTGGGAAAATTTATGTCTGATTGCATTTGATTTTTGATTTTTTGAAGCTCATTACTATCTTTTACAAATATGGCACCCCCATTAAATGTACATAGGCTTTTCATGACTCCAAAACTAAAAAAACCATAATCAAATATAGTTCCAAGATATTGACCAGAACTTTGCTTTGCACCAAAATTAATTGCAGTATCTTCAATAATCTTTATTTTATTATAATATTTTTTTTTAAAATTATTTATTGCATCATCATTTGAGTAAAGATGAGTAATTATTATGCCTGCAGTTTGACTAGAAACAACCAGATCTAATTGCTTTTCATCAGGCAAACCAGTTTTTATATCTATGTCAACATATTTAGCTTTTCCACCAGCGTAATTAATTGCATTAATTACTTCCGTAAGAGTATATGGCGATATTATAAATTCATTTTTTTCTTTTGAAATTAAAAATTTAAAAATATTTAATGCTGCAACTCTACCTTGAGATGTAAAAATGATATTCTTTGTATTAACAAATTCTGTAAATTTTAGGTAAAAATTATTTACTGAATCAGACAAATCAATTTTAAAAAAACTTATAAATGTTTTAAAGTAAACTTGAAAATTCGTATTAATATTTATTCTAGTTTTTTTTGTCATTATTAATTATTAATTTTGAAATATGCTTTATATACATCATCAAAAATAAAGTTGGATAATAAAGTCCTTCTTTTATCACAGAGCCATCCATAACATGTACATTTTTAAAATCGTTTAATTCACATTTTTCATTTAAAATTTTTTTTTTATTAATATTAAAATTGTACAAACTACTTGTATAATGAGCATCTGATCCATTTTCTAATAATTTACAATTTAAAAATGGAATTTGATTAAGTTTTAATTTTTTAAAATAAAAATTTATTTTTTTTTTAACCAATATAATATTTTCGTAAATATCTTCATTAAAACTACTTTCTATATATGAGTTTTTTATAGTAGTATTTATAAAAGTATTTGAATAAGTTTGTGGAAAAAATATATTTCCAACAAAAATAAATTTTTTTAAATAAGAAAATAAAATATTTGAATTTGTTATTCCAAAAAAACTATTATTTATTCCTGCTGCTGATAAAAATGAACCTTTGTAAATATCTTGATTAATTTTAAGATTAAGCATAAGCAAAGCTAAACCAATTTTTTTTTCTACATAAAAACTATTACTAAGTGGATTATTATAATATGCTATCTGAAGCATTGGTGTATGATAAACCCTAATTTTATCCTTAGTTTTTAATAATTTTGAGACAATTATACTGCTTCCTACTGTCCCACAAGATAGAATAATTTTATCAAATTTTTGATTATAAATTTTATTATTAATTATTAATTTAAGCTTACAGTCTGATTTTATAATATCATTTACAAAAGAATTTTTAAATAATTTAAAATTTTTATTTTTTATTAAATTAAAAACTTCTCTTTTAGCATTATAAAAAATTTCATTATTGGTGTACTGAAAATTATCATACATTTGATTTTGATTTTTTTTTTGATTAACAGCTAAAAGAAGTTTATCAAAATAAAAATCTTCGTTTTTAAAATTTAAAAATTTTTTCATTGTATTATTATCAAAATAGGTATCATAAAATTCAAATTTATTTTCTTTAATTCCAATTTCATTTAAAACAGTTTTTTTCTCTGAAATAATTTCATTAATTTGACTATAATGGCTCAAGTACTTTTCGCTTGGGAATTCTAGTCCTCCACCCCAATAATTTGTTAGTCCACCAATTTCTAATGTATTAGCTGAAAAAAAATTAGGTGAAGTTATATTATAATTGGACATAAAACTGTTTCTATTGTTTTCAAAATTTTTATTTTGGAATTTAGGAGAATTTTTTAAACTTGGAAAAAAACTTAATTTATTTTTAGACTCTGTTTTAAAATCACTTGCATCAAACATTGAAATTTCATAATTCTTTTCAAGAAAAGACTTTGCTGCAGTTACTCCTGAAATTCCAGATCCAATTATTGCTACTTTCATAAAGTCTTATTAAACAAAGTAATTTAAATAAATAAAGGTTTTAAAAATAAATAATATGCCTATACATATTGATTTTAGCAATGATTACAAAAAAAAATTTAGCTATTTTTGAAATTAATGAATGTGATTTTAATTATTTCTTAAAAGGTGCCACAAAATACCAATTTCCATTGATAAAAAATTATTTTAAGAAAAAAAATAAAATAACAACTTTTACAGTTGATAAAGTAGAAGGATTAAATTTAGATCCTTGGGTACAGTGGGTGACAGTACATACTGGTTTAAGATCATCTCATCATAGGATCTATAGACTAGGACAAAAATTGAATATAACAATTAAACAGATTTGGGATATTGTTGCAGCCAAAGGTTTTTCAACTTCATTATGGGGATTATTTAATTCAAATTTAAGAAACAAAAAAAATATAGACTTATTCTTTCCTGATCCCTGGAGTTTTACACAGAAAGCTTATCCCAATGAACTTAATAAATATCTAAATTTACCTAAATATTATGCAACTAATTATCCAAATATTAAGTTGGGTAAGTTATTACATTTTACATATATATTTTTCAAAAAAGTTTTTTTATCAAAATCCATTTTTTATATTTTAAAAAATTTTTTTGGTTTTGTTAAAATTTTTTACATAGCTGGTTTAAAGTCATTTAATTTATATTTTTTTTTAGATTTGATTTCACTTGAAATACTTTGTAAAGAAATTAAAAAAAAAAAATCTGACTTTTTGGTAGTTTCACTCAATTCATTTGCTCATTATCAGCATAATTTTTGGGATAACGATAAATATGAAATTGTTTATTTTTGGTATTTAAATGAAATAATTAAAAAAATCAATTATTTAGAGAGTAATTATAATTCAATAATTTGTTACAATGGATTTGAACAAAAAAAAATAAATAAAAAATATTTTTTAAGACCAAAAAATCCAAAAAAATTTCTTAAAATACTTGGATTAAAGTTTAAAAGAATTGAACCTAATATGACTACAGGTGCACAAGTTTTTTTTAATAATTCTGTAGATAAAACAAAATGTTTTAATTTTTTAAAAAATATTAGCTTATATAATGTGCCACTATTTGAAGTTGAAGAATCAAAAAAAAATATTTTTTTCAAATTTAACATTTATTTATACAAAAAAGACTTTGATGTTAATGATTTAAATTTTAGTAACAAATATAAATATTTTAATTCTATAAATAAAAATAGTCTAAAAAATTATAATACTAATAATATTAAATTGTTAAAAAAGATATTTGATAATGTGATTTTTATGAAATCTACTAGTGAACATACTACAAAAGGAACTTTGTACTTTAAAAATGTTAAATTTGATAAAAAAAAAATTGAAAATACAAAAATTTTTAAAGAAATAGTTACTCATTTTTCATGATAATATTTTTAAAGATTTTACTAAATTAGATGTTTTAATAGATTTTTTGTGATAATGAATATTTGTTAATTATTATGAAAAAAAAAGCCTTAATATTTGGAATAACCGGTCAAGATGGATCTTATCTTGCTGAATTCTTATTAAAAAAAAAATATGAAGTCCATGGTGTAAAGCGAAAATCCTCCTCACTAAATACTGAAAGAGTTGATCATATCTATGAAAATAATAATAAATTTTTTCATTTGCATTATGGTGATTTAACAGATCCAATATCTGTAAATAGATTAATAAATTTAGTTAAACCTAATGAAATATATAATTTAGCCGCTCAATCACATGTAGCAGTTTCCTTCGTGATTCCAAATTATACTGCTAATGTCGATGCTGTTGGATGCCTTAATATTTTAGAGGCTATCAAATCGTGTGGTTTAGAAAAAAAAATTAAATTTTATCAAGCTGGAACATCCGAAATGTTTGGAAAGGTAATTGAAATTCCTCAAACAGAAAAAACACCATTTTATCCGAGAAGTCCTTATGGGGTATCAAAGGTTTTTTCACATTGGATGACAATTAATTATAGAGAGTCATATAAAATGTTTGCCTGCAATGGAATTCTTTTTAATCATGAAAGTCCAAGAAGAGGAGAAACATTTGTTACAAGAAAAATTACATTGGGTTTGTCAAAGATTAAACTAGGACTTCAAAAAAAATTAGTTTTAGGAAATATAAATGCTAAACGTGATTGGGGTCATGCAAAAGACTATGTTGAGGCACAATGGCTTATATTACAACAAAAAAAACCGGATGATTATGTAATTGCTACAGGCAAACAATATTCTGTTAAGTATTTTATTAACCTAGTTGCAAAAGAATTGAAAATGAAAATTAAATGGAAAGGAAAAGGTGTTAATGAAAAAGCTTTTGACGAAAATAACAAAGTAATAATTGAATGTAGTAAAAAATATTTTAGACCTAGCGAAGTTGATACTTTACTTGGAAACCCATCCAAAGCTAAGAGATTATTAAGATGGAAGCCTAAAGTTTCAATTAAAGAATTAGCAAAGGAAATGGTAAAAGAAGATTTTAAGATTCTGTCTATAAATGATAAAAAAAAATGATAAGATTTTTGTTACCGGTCATAATGGTTTGGTTGGATCAGCAGTATTAAGAAAATTAAAAGAGAATAATTTTAATAATATTTTAGTAGCTGAAAGAAATAAGCTAGATCTCTTTGATCAAACAAAAGTTGAAAAGTTTTTAAAAAAAAATAAACCCAAGGTAGTAATTTTATCAGCTGCAAAGGTAGGAGGAATTAAAGCAAATAATAAGTTTAGAGCTGATTTTATAAGGGATAATTTGCAAATTCAAACAAATGTAATTCATGGCTGCCATATTAATGATATTAATAACCTTATTTTTTTAGGATCAAGTTGTGTTTATCCAAAAAACTGCAAATTACCAATTAAAGAAGATTATTTGTTGTCAGGAAAACTTGAGGTAACTAATGAGCCTTATGCAATTGCCAAGATAGCTGGCATAAAAATGTGTGAAAGTTATAATAAACAATACAAAAGAAATTACCTTTCTCTTATGCCGACTAATACTTTTGGGCCCGGCGATAATTATAATCTTGAAAATTCTCATTTTATACCTGCAATACTAAGAAAACTATATCAAGCTAAAATTAATAATAAGAAATTTATAAATTTATGGGGCACAGGAAAACCTAAAAGAGAAATTATTTATGTAGATGATTTAGCAGACGCAATAGTTTTCTTTATAAATAAAAAAACTAATTGTTCACTAATTAATATAGGAACTTCTAAAGAGTATTCTATTAAAGAAATTGCAATAAAAATTATAAAGATTTTAAATTTAAATATAAAAATAAAGTTTGACAATAACTCTAAATTTGACGGTGTTAAAAGCAAAGTATTAGATACCACTATAGCTAAAAGTTATGGATGGAAATCCAAAATAAAATTCGAAGACGCTATAATTAAAAGTTATAATGATCTAATAAAAAATTATAAAAAAATCAAAGATATTTAATTGAATATAAAATTTTTAGAAAAATACTCGATAAGTCTTATAATTCTATTCACTATATTATTCGGCTTTTATTTGTGTTTAATTGGAGGGTATGGTTCGGATGAAGATACTCTTCCAATGATACATGTATTTGAAGCTAGACTTCATGATGGTAGATTTGTTTCTTCCAGGTTTACAAGCTATCCAATTCCTGAAATAGGTCTTGGGTTTTTATCATATTTTTTTGGAAGTTTTGCTGCAAATTCCATTACATTCCTATTCCATTTGATTAGTTTATTTCTGATTTATTTTTCTTTCCAAAAAAAAATAGATTTTGATAAGTTTAAAATATTCCTATTATTATCACTTTCTAGTCCAATTTTATTTTTTGAAAATTTGGAGCCTATGGATTACTCATGGGCATTTTTATCTTTTTCTATTGGAACATTTTTTTTTTCAAAGAAAATTTTTGAACTAGCAGTTTTAGGATTTGGTTTTGCAATTGGTTGTAGAATCAATTTTTTAATATTTATAGTTTTATTTATTTATTTTTATAATTTTAATAACAACATATCTTTTAAAAAAAGATCACTAATTTTTTTAAACGCATTTATTATTGGAGGCTTATTTTATTTACCAGTTTGGTTTGATAATAGTTTTAATTTAAATTGGATTACTTCAGCAAGACCTATAGAACAAGGTTTTTTTGGTTTATTTGCTCGTTTTTCTTACAAATCAATAATGACTTTTGGGTTAATTCAATTTCTTTTGATACTTTATTTTTTAATAAGATTTAATATTTATAAAAATTCTGATTTAAAACTTCTTATAATTTTAACTATTTCAAATTTTATTTTATTTTTATATATCCCAGCTGAAAAATCCTACTTACAACCAGCAATAATTTTTATTAATTTATTGTTAATTGAAAAAATTGGTAAAAAAATCATATTTTTTTTTTATTTTTCTGAATTTTTTATCTTGGTTTATTAGTTATGAATTTTTAAAAATAAATTATAAAGATAATTCTTTATGTGCACCAAAACATGCAATATCTGCATCATTTGAATTTAACTTAACAAAAGGTGCTGTAAGAAATTTTTATGATACAAGAAAAATGATATTGTGCTGGGTAAATATTAATACTGAAAGAGGTAAAAGAATAGCTGAGGGTAAATCAACTAAAGTTAAATAAATAATAATTTTAAATAATGATATTTTCAACAATTTTTAATTTCTTTTTATTAACTGTTTTAATTGGTTATAGCTTTATTTTTAAAAATTTTTTAAATAAACAAAATAATAGTATTTATAATTTAGATTTATTATACGGATTATTCATTTTAATTTTTTTATCTCTTATTCTAAATTTTATACTACCTCTAAAATATTTTTTTTATTTAATTACAATATTTGGTTTTATTTCATTCCTTTTTTGTTTTTACAAAAAAAGAATAAAGATAAACTTATTTTACTATTTTTTAATAATTTTTATTTTCATCTTTATAATTTATGCAAATGGAGAAAATGTAGATTCTCCAATGTACCACCATCAAATAATAAAATGGATATATAATTATAAAATTTCCTTAGGTATAACAAACTTAGAAATTAGATTTGGTGATAATTCTCTATGGTTTTATTTCTTGTCATTATTTCAATTCAAATTTAAAGAATTTAATTCCATATACACAATAAATATTATTCCATTCTCAATTTTGACATATGAAATTTTAAAACACAAAAAAACATTAAGTTATCTATTTTTAACATTGTCATTAAGTTTTCTATTTTTTTTTAGTTATTTGCACCCATTTCAGAATGGAATAATTTTAAATCATTTACACAATCCCGAAGTCGATACCATTGGTATGATTTTCTTTATTTTTAGTTTTTATTTATTGTTAATGTTTCTTGATGAAAAAAGGAAAGAAATATTTAATCTTTTGGTTTTAAGTTCATCAATTTGTTTTTTTACAAAATTATCATATATTGGCGTTTTCTTTCTTCCATTTCTAATTTTAATAATATTTTATAAAAAAGATTTACTTGAAATTTTTAAATCAAGATTATGTTTTTTTGTAATATTATTATTTATTTTTTGGATAGTTAAAAATTTTTTAATTAGTGGTTGTTTTATTTTTCCATTAAATTTTACATGTATAAATATGACTTGGTCCCCAGGTATTGATGAAATAGAAACATATAAAAATGTTATCAAAGGTTTTGCTAGGGATACAAGAGAAAGATTAAGATATCTCGATTTCAATCATACAATATATACTTTTAATTGGTTTTTACCCTGGTTTAAAGATTATGCATTAAATACATCGTTATTAAAAATAAGTTTTTTGATAATTTTTTGCTCATCAACATTTCTATTTTTATTAAAAAAATATACAAACTTTATAACTTTAAGTTTTAATAAAGAAAAAATTCATTTTTTTATTTTAGTAGCGTTAATAATTAACATTTTGATTTGGTTTCAAGCTCCAGAGGTTAGGTTTGGCTGGGGTACAATTATTAGTTTAAGTTGTTATTTACTGACAATTTTATTTTTTTACAATGTATTTTATAGAAAAATCAACTCAAATATATTCAAATATTTTACAATTTTTTTTCTTCTTATCTTATTTTTTGATAATGGTAAAAATTTTACTTTGCAGAAGTTAATTAATCCATATGCAGCAAAAATGGATTATTCAAAAATTATTAAAATTTATGATTTAGATGATAGAAGTATTTATCAAGCTATAAATTGGAAATGTTATGATTTTACCGAAATTTGTGTAAATTCACCCAAAGATCAGTATTTTTTAGATAAAAAATTTGGATATCTAATTTTTACAAAACACAAATGAATTGAAAAATAAAACACTTTGTTATTTTTTTATTTTAGAATGTTCAATAAGTTATATAGCTAATATGTAAAAAAAAATGATAGCATTAAACAAATTTAATACTAATAATTTTCAATTTATACTTTTAGCTATTTTGCCATTAGCTTTTGTAATTGGCCCATTAATTGTTGAATTATTAGTTAATACATTAATCATAATATTTATTTATAATGTTTTTAAAGGTAAAAAATTTGATTTAATTAAAAATAAGATATTCATTTTTTTATTTTTATTTTATTTTGTATTACTATTAAGTCATTTTCATTCTAACTATTTTGATGAGACTAAACTAAATGTCTTTTTTTATTTTAGATTTATACTTTTTCCATTTGCAGTTTATGAAGTATTAAAAAAAAATAAGAATTATATAAAATATTTATTTATTGTATTATTGTTTACAGTTTTTATTGTCTCATTTGATGGTTTGATCCAGTATTTTTTTGAAAAAAATTTAATAGGTTATGAGAAATATAGAGTTGATCGAATTTCAGGTTTTTTTAGAGAAGACTTAATATTAGGAAGTTATCTATCAAGAATTTTACCTCTACTAATTGGCCTTTCAATTTATTTTAAAGATAAAAAAAAAATAAATAAATTTAGTTTTTTAATTATAAATCTATGCATATTGATAATTTTTTTATCAGGTGAAAGAGCACCATTCATTAAAACTTTAATTGGTTTAGTAATAATATTTTTGATAGTGAATATTAATTTGAGAACAAAATTTTTGTATTTTTTATTCATTATAATTGCAATTTTTTCTGTAATTTCAACAAATCCAATTATTTTTGATAGATACGTTAATCAATTTAAACATCATTTATTTTCAAACGATCCACCACCAAATACCAAGATAACTTTTATGAAGTACTATTACCCAATGTTTCAAACATCAATAAAGATGTTTCGAGATAGTAAAATTTTAGGAAAAGGCCCAAAAACATATAGATATCACTGCAATGATCCAGAATTTATTACTTTTTATCCAACAACTCGAACGATTGATAACACAGTATTAAAAATAATTATTCCTTGGAAGCAAAAAGGTGATATTCAAATAAGTGAATTTTTTTTCTCAGAAAACGATATAATAAAAAAAAATGATAAGTTATTTTCATATAATTTTGTCGGAAAAGATAAAAAACAAATATACTTTTCAGACAAAGAAGGAATAATTAAAAAAATCAATAAGAAAGATAAATATTTAAGAAATGAAGTTCTTTTTAAATTAGAACCTCAACAGTCACCAAATGAAGAGATCCAAAAAATTTCTGCTTGTAATACACATCCTCATAATTTTTATTTTCAGTTATTAGCTGAAACAGGTTTTATAGGATTTATTTATGTACTATCAATTTTTTTGTTCATTTCATTTTTATTAATAAAAAATTTTATTTTTTATATTTTGAATAGTTCAAAAAAAGTATCTGATAGTGAATTATGTATATTAGTTGGTTTCTTTTTAGTTTTATGGCCTTTAACTACAAATGGTAACTTTTTTAATAACTGGATTAATCTAATGAATTTTTATCCTCTAGGAATATACTTTTTTTTAAAAAATGATGAAAAGATAAACGGTAATGACAATTTATAAAAAAATTTTTTCGGAAAATCTAGTACAGTTACAAATAAACTTTCTATTTATATCTTTTATTTTTTTATCTACTCTAAAATACAATTATTTTCAATTTAGATTTCTAGTATTAATCTTATTGATACCGTGCGGTCTCAGAATAATTAAAGATTGTATAAATAAAAAATTCAGAAACATGATAATTTTTTTATTTTTTTTATTAATATTGATGAGTCACTCACTAATTAATATTTATTATGAAAATAGTAATTTTACCAATTATAATCTTTTTGGTATTTTTTTATTGACATCTATTTTTATTATTTCTTTTTATTTTTATGAAAATTTTAATAAAAATATTCTGAATATAATTAAATTATTCTTAATACTATTTTTTACTTCAGTTATTATAAGTTTTTTTAATTTTAAAAATGACTCACCTTTTTTTTGTGGAGGTATACCAGACATGCTTGGGATTTTGAAATCATATGAGCAATATTTGCCTGATAGAAGTATTCGAGCTTTAAACTATCTTATTGTAGATCGAATTGGTGATATGAGATTTTCTTTTAAAGAATTTTTGTTTGCTGAAAACTCTCATTTAGGAATGATAGCTCCCAGTATTATCATATATATGATTCATTTAAATTTTACAGCAAACGTGAGCAAATTTTTTAAATTTATGACATACCTATTTTTATTAATATGTCTCGTCAAGAGTTCCACAACTTTATTGTTAGGAACTATAGTAAGTTTATTTTTATTAATATCTTTTAACTTTAAGAATATTCCAAAACTTACGTTAATTGCATTTAGTAGTATTCTGATTATTTTTTCTATAGTTTTAATTTCAAGTAAAGAATGTAGGTCAAGATTTGTACCAATATATGTTCAAAGTATTGGACCTGAAAACCCTTATGATACAAAAGAGGTAGAGACTGTAGGTGAAATTGATATAGAACTTGCCACCAAAATAAAAAGATTAATGGGAACAACTGGGAGTTTATCATCTGGTGTTTATTTTCATGCTTTAATGATTGCAAAAAAATCAATAGTTGAAAAACCATTTGGTTGGGGTGTAAATAGGTATGATAAAGCTTTTGAATATTTCAATAAAAAAGATCCACCCAAACTTCCAAGACTGGGTTCATACAATAATAAAGATGGGACAAATAATTTAGTAAAACTTTTTACCGAACTAGGATTTTTTGCTCTTATTGTATATTTATTTTTCTTTTTATTTTTAATAAACAAAAAAATTCCTTTAGAATATAAGCTGTTTTATTTGCCTTTTGTGGTTACTCAGAGCTTGAGGGGAGCGGGTTATTTTAACAGTGGATTTTCATTGATTGTTTTTTTTATGTTGTTTACTTACTTAAAATTAAATAAAAAAAATCTATGAAATTATCAGTAATTATCCCATGTTATAATGAAGAAAAAACATTAAGTCTTATAGTGGAAAAAGTTCTTAAGTTTAAAGAATTAGAAAAAGAAATTATAATTGTTGATGATTGCTCCATAGATAATTCTAAGACGATAATAAATAAACTTTCAAACACACACTCTGAAATAAGAGGGATATATCTTGAAAAAAACCTAGGAAAAGGATCTGCTTTAAAAAGGGGATTTAGAGAAGCTAGTGGTGATATAGTTTTAATTCAAGATGCTGATTTAGAGTATGATCCCAAAGATTATTCAGCTTTGATTAAACCATTTAAGAACACAGACGCAGATGTTGTTTATGGATCTAGATTTATGGGAGGTGAGTATGTAAGATTGCATTTTTTTTGGCATTTTGTTGCAAACAAACTCCTCACATTCACTACTAATATTGTTACTAATTTAAATATGTCTGATATGGAAACAGGATATAAATTATTTAAAAAGTCGGTGATACAATCAATTGAAGTTAAAGAAAAATCTTTTGGTATAGAACCAGAAATTACAGTTAAATTGGCTAGAAAAAAATTTATATTTTACGAAGTTCCTATCTCGTATCAGGGAAGATCGTATCAAGAAGGAAAAAAAATAACATTAAAAGACGCTTTTTTAGCTTTCTATTGTATATTTAAATATAGATTTTTCGATTAACTGTTCTCATAAAAAAAAACTTTATATCCATATATTGTAGTTTTTTTAATATCTTTATTTAAATAATTTGAACAAGGAGAACTTGAATACATACATTCAACACCATTACTATAAAAGTATAAAAAATTATTTTTTTTATCATATATTTTTTTGAAATTTTTTAGTTTATTTTCATCCTCATTCATCGAATACATCGCTGGCCATGGCGCATTATAATAATTTTGATTTAACTTATTAGTTATTCTATAAATGTTTTTTGTATAAATAATAAAAAAACCAAAAACTAAAATAATAGTTAGTGCTTTCTTATTATAAAGTTGTTTATCGTTTATGATAAAAATAAAAACATAAATTATAATTATTAAAGATGATAGAAATCCAAGTCCAAATCTATAAACAGGAAATTTTAAAAACCACAATACTACATAAAAAGTTAAAAA
>MDTG01421979.1_pt1 | contig 20691 bp, 19 predicted proteins | sample 811421 | NCBI WGS metagenome assembly MDTG01 (sample SAMN05326645, study PRJNA326480) | marine metagenome | isolation source: seawater | place: Pacific Ocean: South East | collected 2011
CGGGCTCGGTCCTCCGACTCGGACCTCCGACTCGCACCTCCGACTCGGTCCTCCGACTCGGTCCTCCGACTCGGACCTCCGACTCGCACCTCCGACTCGGTCCTCCGACTCCGTCCTCGGGCTCGGTCCTCCGACTCCGTCCTCGGACTCGGTCCTCCGACTCCGTCCTCCGACTCGGTCCCGAAGCTAGCCCTCCAGCGCGTCCACGATCCGGCGCGCCGCGTCGCCCTCGCCGTAGGGGAAGCGCGGCGCCGACATGGCCGCCAGCGCCGCCTCGTCCTCGAGCAGCGCCCCCGCCGCCTGCAGGATCCCCTCCGGCTCGACGCCGGCCAGGGCCACGCCGCCCGCGGCGATCGCCTCGGGGCGCTCGGTGCGCGGGCGCAGGACGAGGACGGGAGTGCCCAGGGCGGGCGCCTCCTCCTGGATCCCGCCCGAGTCGGTCAGGACCAGCGCCGCGCGCGCGAGCAGCCCCACGAAGGCCGGGTAGGGCAGGGGCGCGAGCAGGTCGACGTTGGGCACCTCGCCCAGCAGCTCGCGCGCGGGGCCCGCGACCTGAGGGTTCTTGTGCAGCGGGAACACGAAGCGGGTCGCGGGGAAGCGCTGGGCCAGCTCTGCCAACGCGCCGAGCATGCCGCGCAAGGGCGCGCCGAAGCTCTCGCGCCGGTGGAGCGTGATCGCCACCACGCGCTCCTCGCCGAGCGACAGCCCACTCTGCGCCAGCGCCCCCGCCCCCTGCTCGCGCACCGCGAGCGCCGCGTCGATCGCGGGGTTGCCCACCACGTGCACGCGCTCGGGGGCGACGCCCTCGGCCAGGAGCGCGGCCCGGGCCCGCTCGCTGGGCGCGAAGTGCCAGCGCGCGAGCTGGGCCGTCAGGCGGCGGTTCGCCTCCTCGGGGAAGGGGCTGCGCAGGTCGTCGGTCCGCAGCCCGGCCTCGACGTGGCCGAGGGGGATCCCCAGGTAGAAGCAGGCCAGCGCGCCCATGAACACGGTCGTGGTGTCGCCCTGGACCAGGACCACGTCCGGGCGCAGGCGCTCGAGGGGCGCGCGGATCGCGGTCAGGATCCCCGCCGAGACCTGGAACAGGTCCTGCCCCGGGCGCATCAGGTCGAGGTCGAACTCGGGCTCGAGCCCGAAGGTCGCGAGCGCGCCGTCGAGGAGCTCGCGGTGCTGGGCCGTGACCCCGAGCAAGCCCACCAAGCCCGCGCGCCGGCGCAGCTCGAGCAGGACCGGGGCCAGCTTGATCGCCTCGGGGCGCGTCCCCGCCAGGCAGAGCACGCGCCGCGGGCCCGCCCCGCTCAGCTCAGCGCTCCGCGGAGCAGGAGCGCGACGCCCAGCCCCCCGCTCGCGAGCAGGAGCGCGCCCAGCGTCAGCACGACGGTCGGCGCCAGCACCGGGCGGTCGTCGATCCAGCGGCTGAGCCGGCTGAGGAGGCGCTGGAGCGTCGTCCCGGGGCAGATCGCGGGGGCCCGCCCCTCCAGCCACAGCTGCAGCGCCTGACGCATGGCGGCCACCGACTCCCAGCGCTCGGCGGGCTCCTTGGCCAAGCCGTGCTGGCAGATCCGCGACAGGTTGCGCGGGACCCGGCTCTGGACCGGCTCGCGGTGGTCCTCGGCGGGCGTCGGCTCGTGCAGGAGGACCGCGCTCAGGAAGAGCAGGTAGCTCGTCGTGTTGGCGCCGTCCAGGTAGTGGTGCAGCGAGAGGAACTCGTAGAGCGTCGCGCACAGGCCGTAGACGTCGGTCCAGGGCCCGACCGGCGCGTCGTCGCCCTTGAGCTGCTCGGGCGCCATGTAGGCCGGCGTGCCCAGGAGCTCACCCTCCTGGGTGACCACGCGCCGGTGCGGGTCGCTCTCGCTCAGGCGCGGGTCGAAGTCCTCGGCCGAGATCGAGAGCCGCGCGGGCGGGCGCTTGACCGGGACCTGCTCCCGGTTGCCCTGCTTGGCCACGCCCCAGTCGACGAGGTAGACCTCGCCGCAGGAGCCGACGACCACGTTCTCGGGCTTCACGTCGCGGTGGATCACCCCGCGCTGGTGGGCGTAGTGGAGCGCGTCGCACACCTGCTGGATCACCTGCACGCGCTGCTCGAAGCTGAAGCGCTCGTGGGCGTCGGGGTCGCCCGCCTCGAGCTCCTCGATCACGTCCCGCAGGCTCTGATGCCCCTCGACGAGCTTCATCGTGAAGAAGGGCTCGCCCGCAGGGGAGGTGCCGAGCTCGTGCACGGGGAGCACGTTCGGGTGGTCGAGGCGCCCCGTCAGGCGAGCCTCGGCCACGAAGCGCTCGGGGTCGGCGCCCTGCTCCTTGTCGACCCGCAGCAGCTTCATCGCGACGTCGCGCTTCAGCTCGGTGTCACGCACCCGCAGCACGCGCCCCATGCCGCCGCGCCCGATCTCCTCGCGCACGCGGTGCTTGCCGACCGCCTCGTGCTCGGGCGGCAGCTCCGGCTGCGGCAGGGCGTCGGTCACGGCCTCGTTCATCGAGCTCGCATGCTACTGGAGCAGCTGGCGCGCGGGCTTTCCCCTTGACGCCACCCCGCAGCCCCAGAACACTCCGCGCTCCCCACGCAGAGGCCCCCCCATGCGCACCCACGCCCTGACGCTCTCGCTCCTCCTGGCCCTCGCCGGCCTCACCCGCGCCGACGACACGCCGGCCAAGGTGACCCGCGCCGACCTGGCGCGCAGCTACCAGCGCTTCGAGCGCTTGCGCGGCGCCGCCGGCCAGCTGGCCCCCGAGCGCCTCGCCCAGCTCAACCGCGCCTTCGACCGCGCGACCGTCGCCTTCTTCGGCGGCAACGGCGGCGCCGCCCTGCGCCAGATCGACGCGCTCAGCGACGAGCTGTGCCAGGACGCGATCCTGGACGCGCAGCGCTACGCCCTCCGCGCCGACCCGCCCCGCTGGGTCCGCGGGCAGGCTCCCCAGGCCCGACTGGTCGCGCTTTATCCGCCCAGCGCCGACGCCCGCGACGTGAGCCTCACGCTGGTCGTCCACGGTCCGGGCGAGCAGGTCGCGCGCCGCCGCCTGGTCGCGGCCGCCGCCCCCGCCCACGCCCTCGACGGCGCCGCGCTCGCGCAGCTGCCGGTCGGCAACTACTGGGTCGGGCTCGCGCTCGGCTCGGGCGCCGAGGTCGAGGTCGGCCGCTTCAGCGTGCTCGCGCGCTCCCTCGACGAGCTGCGCGCCGAGCTGAGCCGCGAGCTCGAGGCCGCCCCCCCGAGCCCCTCGCGCGAGGTCGCGCGCGGGCGCCTCGTCCTGCTGACCGACCGCCCCAGCGTGGACGACACCGCCCAGCTCCTGGTCGACCCCTTCGCCCTCGTGCGCGAGCTGCGCGCCGAGGTCGAGGCCCTGAAGGCGGGGCGCGACCCCTACCGCGCCCGCAGCGGCGACTGGTGGCGGACCTTCGCGACCGGCAAGAGCGAGGTCCGGGCTCGCGTGATCGCCCCCAGCAAGCAGCAGGCTCCCCTGCCCCTCGTGGTCGCGCTCCACGGCGCCGGCGGCGACGAGAACATGTTCCGCTTCGGCTACGGCGCCGGCGCGCTGGCCAAGCTGGCCGAGGAGCGGGGAGTGCTCGTGGTCACGCCCCGCAGCGAGCAGATCCTGCGCGACCCCACCGCCTTCGCCGCGATCCTGCGCGAGGCGGCCCGCCTCTACCCCGTGGACCCCGAGCGGGTCTACCTGCTCGGCCACTCCATGGGCTCCGCCACCGCCGGCCAGGTCCTGAGCCGCCACCCCCGCGAGATCGCCGGAACCGTCCTCTTCGCCGGCACGGCCGGCAAGAGCGAGCTGCCGATCCGCGCCCTGCGCGGCGCCCTCGACCCCTTCGGCTTCGGCGCCCGCGGCGGCGAGCGCGTGCCCAACTACGGCCACACGCTCCTGGTCGGCGACCTGCTCCCCGACGCCCTCGACTGGCTCCTGGCGCGCAAGCGCCCCGCTTGGTTCTAGGGCGGAGCTAAGCTGGCGGGGTGGTAGGCCCCAACCCCCTCATGCCTCCCCAGCTCGGACCCTATCAGCGGGTCCGCGAGCTCGACCGCGGCGCCATGGGCGCCGTCTATGAGGTGGTTCACGTCAGCACGGGCGCGCGCTACGCGCTCAAGACGATCCTCCCCCACCTGCTCGACGACGACAGCGAAATGGGCCAGCGCTTCCGGCGCGAGGCCCAGCTCCTGGCCCAGCTCGATCACCCCCACGTGGTGGCGGTCCACAGCGCAGACTTCAGCGGCCCGATCCCCTACCTCGTCCAGGACCTCGTCTCGGGGGGCACCCTCGCCCAGCGGATGCGCAAGGGCCCGCTCCCGATCGCCGAGGCGCTCGAGGTCCTGCTCAAGGTCACGGCCGGGATCGCGCACGCCCACGAGCGCGGGGTGCTGCACCGGGACCTCAAGCCCGCCAACGTGCTCTTCGACGCGCACGGCCAGCCGCGGGTCGTGGACTTCGGGCTGGCCCTCTCGACCGAGGAGCGCGAGCGCCTGACCCAGACCGGCACGATCCTGGGCAGCCCCGCCTACATGCCGCCCGAGCAGGCGCTGGCGACCAAGGAGTGCGACGAGCGGAGCGACGTCTACGCCCTGGCGGCCCTCGGCTACGCGCTCTTCACCGGCCACCCGCCCTTCGACGGCGACTTCAACCTGGCCGTGCTGGAGCAGGTGATCAGCGAGCCCCCCGCGCCCCCGCGCTCGCTCCGCCCCGACCTGCCGCGCGCGATCGAGGCGGTCCTGCTGCGCGCGCTGGCCAAGGACCCCAACGAGCGCCCCTCCAGCGCGCGCGAGCTGGCCGAGGAGCTGCGCGCGGCCGCCGCCGAGGCCCCCGGCGACTCTTCGCTGCGGGTCCTGCTGGCCCTGGCCGTGCTCTCGCTCCTGCTCGCCACGCTGGCCCTGGGCTGGGCCGCCTCCCGCCGGGCGGCGGCGGCCGCGACCCCCAGCCCGAGCGTCGCGGAGAGCCCCTCCCCGCGCCCCTCTCGGCGAGCGACGCCGAGCCCCACCGCCTCGCCCCTGGCCTGGCGCTGGCAGCCACCCGCTGGCACCTCGCGCCACCTCCTCCACTGGACCTGCGAGGAGAGCGACGACACCAAGCAGACCTTCCACAACATGCTCTCGCTCGCGCTCAGGCTCGAGCCTCAGGCCCCGGGCCGCTTCAAGGGCGTGGTCGAGGCCGTGCGCTGCAACATGGACGGCAAGGTTCGCTACGACTCGACCACCGGGGAGTGGGCCGGGTTCGGGAAGCTCCTCCCGGCCCTGGTCGACGCCGAGTTCGACCTCCAGCTCGACCTGCGCCAGGGCGCAGCCAAGGTCAGCGGGCTGCCCAACCTGCGCGCCCAGACCAAGGACCTGATCTTCCCGGGCGTCGCGATCCGACTCTGCAACCTCTTCACCGACCCCGTGATCTCCGACATGCTCAGCGCCTGCTGGGGCGTGTTCCCGCCCGAAGGTGCGCCTGCCCAGGAGTGGGAGCGCAGCGGCCACGTGTGGCTCGACCCCTTCCTGGCGGTGATCAGCACCCGCCGCTACACCTGGGGCCGGCAGCTCGTGGGCCGCCTCGAGCGGGGAGGCAAGGTGCACGCCCCCTACCTGACCAGCCCGCCTCGCGTCCCCGTGGTCGAGGGCGAGCACACGCTCGAGGTCGAGCGAGGGTGGCCGCGGCGCAGCGGCTGGAAGATCCAGCACACGCGCACCCACGAGCTCGGCAACACCGGCCACGTCACGACCCTCGAGCTGCGCCTGCTGGGCCCGGACGAGGCCCCCTGGTGAACGGGCCGCCCAACAACCAGCCGCTGGGCGGCAGCGGCCCGACCGAGTCCTTCCTCCAGCGCCTGGGCGGTCGCTTCCGCCTCCAGTCCTTGCTCGGCAGCGGCGGCCAGAGCCACGTCTACCGCGCCTACGACCCGGAGCTCAAGCGCTCGGTCGCGCTCAAGCTGCTCCCAGCCGGCAGCAGCGAGGCCACCCTGCGCCGCTTCGTTCGCGAGGGTGAGCTGACCGCCTCGCTCGATCACCCCGGGATCCTGCGCGTGTTCTCGACCGGCGTGTTCGAGGGCCGCCCCTACCTGGCCTGCGAGCTGATCGAGCGCTCGCGGCCGCTGGACCAGGTCATGGCGCAGCTCGGCGAGGAGGAGCTGGCCCAGCTCCTGGCCCAGGTCGCCGACGCGATCGGCTACGCCCACGCCCGCGGCGTCGTGCACCGCGACCTCAAGCCCGACAACGTGCTGGTCGACCGCGAGGGGCGCCCGCGCGTGATCGACTTCGGCGTGGCCCTGGCGCTCGAGGGCGAGCGCCTGACGCGCACCGGGGCCCTGGCGGGGACGCCCCACTACATGGCGCCCGAGCAGGTCGCCGCCAACGCGAGCGAGTCGGCCCCCACAGCGACGTGTGGGCCCTGGGCGTAATCCTCTACCAGGGCCTGACCGGCGAGCTGCCCTTCCAGGGCGAGAGCTGGCTCGAGCTGGCCGGCGCGATCGCACGAGCGGCCCCGACCGCGCCCCGCAAGCTGGCGCCCGCGACCTCCCCCGACCTGGAGGCGATCTGCCTGCGCGCGCTCGCGCCCGAGCCCGCCGAGCGCTTCCTGGACGGGGCTGAGCTCGCCGCCGAGCTGCGCGCATTCCTCGCGGGCCAGGGCACGCGCTCGCGCACCGGCGCGCTCCTGTGGCGGCGCGTGCGCACCTCGCGGGCCCGCTTGCTCGCGGCCCCGATCCTGGCGCTCGTGACCTTGGGCGCCGTGGCGACCGGCTATCGCCGGACGGAGTCGAGCGCGTCGAGCCGCGCGCCCACCTCCCCCAGCCAACCTGGGCCCTCCCAACCGGGACCCAGCCAGCCTGCGCTTCCTCCGCCCTCCTCGAGCCCCACCCCTGGGGGTTCCGCCCGCGGGCCCGACGAGCTCCCCGACCTGCGTATGCCCGCGCTCGAGGACGAGCCGCTGAGCAAGACCTCGATGCGGACCTTCGTCGAGTCGGCGATCAAGGGCGAGACCTACGCGATGCTGACCCTCGCCGCCTGCTACGACTCTGGCGCCGCGGGGATCACGGACGGCGAGCGCGCGCTGGCCTGGTATCTGCGGGCGGCCGAGCAGGGCAACACCGCAGCCAAGCTCGCCGCAGCCTTCCGCATGATCGAGCATCCCGTCGGTCGGGCCAAGCGGACGCGCGCCCCTGCCAAGGCGCTCGAGCTGCTCCAGCAGGCCTACGAGGAGGGGGCGGCCGACGCGGGACTCCTGCTCGGGCAGGTCTATCGCTACGGCGCGCTCGGCTGCGAGCGGGACCGCGAGCGGGCGCACCAGCTCTTCCGCGCGCAGATCGAGAAGGGCGACGCGGTGGCCGCCGTGCGGCTCGCCGAGGATCTGGCCGAGGACGACCCCGCGGCCGCGCGGAGGGTGCTCGAGGAGGGCCGGGACAGGGGCTTTCCCGACTGCAGCTACGGCCTGGCCCGCATGGCGTGGTGGGGAGAGGGCGGCCCCCAGGACCGCGAGCTGGCCCTCACGCTGCTGCGCGAGCTGACCCAGGGCGACCACGACTACTACCGCCGGCAGGCGGAGCGCGCGCTGGCGCGCCACGCGGCCGGCCGGCCTCCCCTGAAGCGGCGCTGAGCCCCTACTCCTCGGGGGGAGTGTCCCGGCGGGTGCGCCCGCCGCGCGCGGGCGGCTCCACGTCCTCGACGATCGTCCCGTGCCCGGGTCGCTGGGCCGGGGTGTCGTCCTCCTGCGAGCTGAGGAAGGCGTCGCTGGCGGGCGGACGCGGAGAGCTGGCTTCGCCCTTGCTGCTGCCCCCTGAGACGGGGTCGAGGGTCACCAGGCCGCGCTCGAACATGACCAGCAGCGCGCGCCGACAGCGCTCGTCGAGCTCGCTCAGGGGCTGGCCCAGGTCGCGCGCCAGGCGCTCGATCACCTGCGGGGCGGTCGAGCGGTTGTCGACCCGCTCCAGCAGGTCGCGCACCAGGGGCTTGATATCCAGCTCCGGCGAGAGGCGCGACTTCTTGAACACGACCCGGAAGTCCTTGGTCTCGAAGCCGGTCCCGGTCGGGCGGCGGCGCTCGGTCAGCATCAGGTCGTCGGGCACGCCGACGCGCATCGCGTCCAGCTCGCTCAGGGACTCCATGCCGCGCGAGAGCTTCTTGGCCTGGAACAGGCGGGTCAGCTCGCCGGCCATGGTGTCGCGCGGCGGCTTGGCCTCGTCCTCCTGGGTCCAGGGCGGCTTGGGCGCCTCCTCGTTCCAGGTGAAGGTCAGGATCACCCCCACGATCCGCTTGAAGCGCTGCGAGCGGAGGTTGGTCACCCACTCCATCAGCTGCTTCTCGTAGCGCGGGTAGCGCTCGCCGTACATCCGCTTGGTCTGGGCCACCGCGTAGTCGACGATGTCCTCCTCGCCCAGGCGAATGCTGTGGAGGTGCATGTTGGCGCCGCCCGTCCAGCGCCGGATCCGGTCCAGGTAGCTCTCGCCGTCGCGCTCGGCCACGTGGGTCACGACCTGCGCGATCCCGCCCTTGTTGAGGTGGTCGGGGATCTCGGCCACGATCCGGCGCAGCACGTCGGCGCCGCTCGGGCCGCCGTCGCGATAGGCCAGCTCGTAGACGGGGGAAGGCACGAAGGGCGGGTTGGCGGTGATCAGGTCGAAGCGCTCGCTGCCGACCGAACCGAAGAGGTCGCCCTCGAGGAACACCGCGTTCCAGGCGTCGTTGAGCATCGCGTTCAGGCGCGCGAAGTTGACCGCGCGCGGGTTGATGTCCACCCCGACCGCGCGCTCGGCGTGGGCGGCCGCCAGGATCCCGTGCACGCCGCTGCCCGTGCAGAGGTCGAGCGCCGAGCGGATCGGCCCGTGCAGGGTGGTCCGCGCCAGGTAGTAGGTGTCGGCCCCGAGGTACATCACCGGCTCGCGCGGGATCCGCGCGTCGAGCCAGGGGTCGTGCCCCGTGAAGCGGTGGTCGGTCGCGAAGACCTTGTCCTCGCCGACCGGATAGAGGCTGATCCGCGAGCGCCAGGTGCGCGAGGCGCGCTCGCCCACGAGGATCCCCGCCTCGCGCAGGACCTGGCGGGCCGAGGCGTCGAAGAGCTGGCTCAGCTCCTCCTCGGTCACGATCCCCTGCAGGAGGAAGAGCCCGATCGCCAGCTCCTGGTCGTTGCGGTGCCGCAGGCTGCGCTTGTGGTAGTAGGGGTAGTCGCTGAAGCGGAGCTCGCTCAGGTCCTTGAGGCCGAGCCGCTCCCGGACGCCTCGCTCGGTGAAGCCGACCTCCCGCAAGCGGGCGCCGACCCGGCGCAGCCCGTCGGGGTCGATCTTCTCCAGGTCGAAGAAGGCTCTCTGGGGCACAGGCGTCCTCCTGGCGGAGGATTGTCTGCTGCGGGACCTGAGCCGTCAAAGGGACCCCGCGCCGTTCCTGTCCCCGCGGCACCGTGATACAAATGTCCGCTCTAGCTGGCGCAGCGCTGGTCTCGCCTCAAGGAAGGCCGCTATGAAGCTCAAGGACAAGGTCGCGATCGTCACCGGCGGCGGCCGCAACATCGGCGCCGCGATCGCCTATCGCCTCTTCGAGCAGGGCTGCCACGTGGTCGTGTGCTCCCGCACTCAGGAGGAGATCGACCACACCGCGGGCGTGATCCAGGAGCAGGGCGGGCGCGCGATCGCGGTCGCCTGCGACGTGGGCAAGGAGGAGGACGTGAACCGCGTGGTCGAGGCGACCCGCAAGTTCATGGGCCGGGTCGACTTCCTGATCAACAACGCCGGCACCTACACGAGCAAGCCCCTCGGCCTGACCACCAGCGAAGACTTCGACACCCTCGTCAACGGCAGCCTGCGCGGCCCCTTCCTGTTCAGCAAGGCGCTGCTCGAGGACCTCAAGGCCGCCCCCAGCGGCCGGATCGTGAACGTCTCGAGCCTGTTCGGCGTGATCCCCGGCAGCGACGTGGCGCTCTACTCGGCCGTCAAGGCCGGCATGATCGGCTTCACCAAGGCCCTGGCCCGCGAGCTGCACAAGGACGGGATCAACGTCAACGCGGTCTGCCCCGGCACGGTCAACACCGACACCGAGGTCGAGCTCGACGAGACCCGCGCCGTCCTGGGCCGCCAGCTCCTGCCCCGCGACGTGGCCGACGTGGTCAGCTACCTCGTCACCGACGAGTCGAGCCAGATCACCGGCGCCGCGATCGAGATCCCCGGCCCGACCAACTTCCACGTGGCCGAGATCACCCGCGCTGGTGGCGCCTAGTCCACTGGCTCGGCGCCTCTCGGCTGCGCTCCTCGGCCTGCTGCTCTGCCTGAGCGGCTGCGCCGCGCCGCCGGTGCGGGTCGAGCCGCCCGAGCTGAGCGCCTTCGCGCCGGTCTCGACGGCGGTCCAGGTCGCCGTGGCGGACCTCCGCCCCGAGGTGGACCCCGCTCAGCTCGGTGTGATCCGGACCACGATGGGGATCCCCCGCACGGTCCGCCTGGCCGGCGAGCGCGAGGTCGCCGCGGGCCTGGCGGAGTCCCTGGCGGCGGGCCTGAACGCGGCCAACCTGCGCGCCGAGGTCGTCCCCTACCAGCCGCCCGGCTCGGAGCCCCCCGCCAGCGTGGCGCCGGTCGGCTCCGGCGCGCGTCGCCTGCAGCTCGTGATCGACGAGCTGTGGAGCGACGGCTACTTCGGCGAGCTGAGCGTCAAGTTCGCCTTGCGCCTGCACGTGCTCGACGGGGCCGGCCAGCTCCTGGCGCGCGCCGAGCGGCGCGCCAAGCCCGTCACCCCCTACGGCGGCTCGGAAGACTACTCCGACGTCGTGGGCGCGCACCTGCGCGCCGCCCTCAGCGCGCTGCTCGAGCGGCCTCAGATCCGCGCCGCCCTCGGCGGCGCCCCGCCGCCCCCCGAGGACCGCGCCCCCGACGCGCCCCCCGAGGAGCCCGCGGCCTGCGCCCAGTGCGGCGAGCCCCGCCAGCCGGGGTGGCGTCACTGCCCCCAGTGCGGGAGCGCCCTGCGTTAGCCCGCGTTGACACGCTTCCGCTGGCCCGGCTAAGGTCTGCCGCGAGCGAGAAGGAGAGCCCGTGCCCTACGACGACAGCTTCCGCGGTCACGAGGTCTGGAAGCTGCGCAAGTACTCGATTGCGCTCCCCAACGGGCCGGACGGCTTCGAGAACGCGCTGCGTGACAACGCCGCGACCGTCGCTGCGAACACGGTCGGCGCCACGCACAACAAGGCGCTCTCGGGCCTCTACCTGACCGACTGGAAGGCCGCCGTGGCTAGCGACGGAGTCGAGCGGGTCTCGCTCGAGAAGCTCTCGCGCACGCCGGCGACGGGGGGCACCTTCACGACCAAGAAGCACTCGATCGTGCTCCGCTTCGTCGACGCGGGCGGCTTCCTCTGTCACTTCCTGCCCTGGGACGACCGCGGCGGCGCGGTCTACATGGAGCTCGACGACTCGGGGCCGAACATCTTCTTCACCGCCGCGCTCAGCGGCTGCTCGGTCATGGTCGACGGCAACGCGGACAACCCCACCGTCTACCACTTCGGCTGCGAGACCTGGACCGACTCCAACTACGTGGAGGCAGGCAACGTGGGGCCTCCCATGAACGAGACGCACCAGCTGTGGGAGGACCTGTTCCGCCACCACGCGGGCCACGCGCCCCAGCACCTGATCGACAAGCGCAACTACGTCAACGACTTCAACCCCAACTTCACGACCGCCAACTCGCGCCAGTTCGAGACCCAGTGCCAGAACGACAAGGGGGACCCCGCCGCGCAGGCGCTCCCCTGGGGGATCGTGTTCGGGCTCCGCGACGACAACGACGACTGGGCGTTCTATCTGCAGGAGAACGCCACCTTCCGCTACAAGAAGAAGGAGGTGAAGTGGTCGGGGCTTCGGCCGCGCCGCGTGAGGGGCCAGTTCCGCGAGCAGTGCCGCCCCATGAACCTCAAGCAGTTCTTCCCGGCGGTCGTGGACAACGCGCCGCGCTGGACCTTCGGCTGAGCTGAGCGGGGCTCAGGCCCCGTAGACCTCGACCAGCTTCTGCTGCGTCGCCTGGTCGAGCTCCCCGCTCCCCTCGAGTCCGTGCTCGAGCTGGAACTCCTTGAGCGCCTCCTTGGTGTGCTCGCCGAGCGTCGCGGGGTCGTCCTCGCCGCAGTCGTAGCCGAGCTCCTCCAGCCGGTCGTGGGCCCCCTCGGGGGTGTCGGCCGGGTCGAGGTGCCCCGGGTGGATCTCGAGCAGACTCGGCTCCTGGTCGTCGCCGTGGTCCCACGCGCGCACCAGGATCTTGCGCCCGATCGGGACCTGGACCTCGAGCTTGCGGTCGTTGCTCGTGCGCAGCTCCTCCTCCTTACCCGAGGGGTGGTAGCGCTCGTCGTCGACCTCGAGCTCGTACTTGATCGCGCCCTTGCTCTCCTCGTTCTCCTCGAACTCGAGGTGGATCGGGTAGCGCGGCGGGTAGATCACGAAGGTGTGCTCCTGCTTGAGCTCGACCTCGTGCTCGGCGGGCTGGACCTCGGGGATCCACACCTTGTCGCCCTTGTAGAGCACGTGCGGATCGGGGCGCTTGGCGCGCAGGTCCGCGTTCTTCTCGTGCTCCCAGATCAGCTTCCAGTCCTTGATCCCGTAGTCGAGCGCGATGATCGCGAGGTCCTCGTCGGGCTGGACCTCGTGCTCCACCTCGCGGGCCTTGGGCTCGCTGGACTGCTGCTGGTCGCTCGACTGCTGCGAGTCGCTCATAGGGCCTCCTTGAACCACCCCGCCTCGCGGCGGGGGAAGTGAATGCGCGCCCGAGAGAGCCCTGCGGGCAGCCCGCTGGCGCGGGCCCGGCCCTCGGCGTCGAGCTTGCCCTCCCAGAGCACCTCGCCGCTCTCGGGGTGGCGCACCTCGACTGGCTCGTCGGCGAAGGGCTGCTGGCGGTCGTCGGTCACGTGGAGGGCGACCCAGGCCTTGCTCTGAACCGCCTCGCCGCTGCTCTCGCTCAGCTCGACCTCGGGCAGGGCCTCCTCGATCCCCGGCAGCGCCAGCTCCTGGCGGAACCAGCCCCCGTCGCGGCGAGGGAACACGACCTTGGCCGCGCTCAGCTCGGGCGGCAGCCCGCTGGCGCGGGCGCGGCCCTCGGCGTCGAGCTTGCCCGCCCAGAGCACCTCCCCGCTCTCGGGGTGGCGGACCTCGACCGGCTCCTCGGCCAGGGGCTGCTCGCGGTCGTCGGTGGCGTGGATCGCCAGCCAGCCCTTGCCCTGAACCGCCTCGCCGCTGCTCTCGGCCAGCTCGACCTCGGGCAGGGCCTCCTCGATCCCCGGCAGCGCCAGCTCCTGGCGAAACCAGGCCGGGTCGCGGCGCGGGAAGACGACCGCCACCTGATCGACGCGGAGCTTGCGCACCTCTGCGCGCCCCTCGGCGTCGAGGGTCCCCTCCGCCAGGATCGAGCCCGCGAGCGAAATGACCTGATAGGGCTCGTCGGCGAGGGCGCGCCCGCGGTCGTCGACCAGGGCGATCTTGAGCCAGCTCCTGCGCTTGACGTTGAAGGCGCGGGTGCGGTCGTAGCGGACCGTCCAGGTCTCCTTGGTGACGTCGCACTCGGGACAGGCTTCGTCGTCGGTGAGGTCGTGTCCGCAGTGGTGCCAGGGCATAGGGGTCTCGCCAGGCGCACCCTAGGTCGCGGTCAGGGCGATTGCAACGCGCTGGCGAGCCCTCACCCCAGCTTGCGCCGCGCCTCCTCCAGGCGAGGGCGGATCGCGGGCGCGTCGGGGGGCTCGCCCTCGAGGTAGGCCTCGAGGTCGGCCACGGCCGCGGGGTAGGCGCGGCGGGCGAGCTGGATCAGGCCGCGGTCGCGGCGCTCCTCGGGGCCGGCGTCGAGGAGGAGCAGGCGCTCCACGTCGAGCAGGGCCAGGTCGAGGTCGCCCCGGCGCAGGTGGCTGCCCTTGAGGTTGCGCAGCATGCGGGCCAGGATCGCGCGCTCGCTCACGGGCGCCAGCAGGGCCTCGCTGAAGGGCAGCGCGCCGCCGGTCAGGGTGCGCAGCAGCTCGGCGCAGTCGTCCTGGCGGAGCAGCCGGCCCTGGTGGAAGCAGTCGAGGTAGTGCCCGCTCGGCGCGCCGACCAGGAAGTGAGCGGGGAAGCCGACGCCGAACAGCTCGAGCCCGCCGCGGCGCCCGACCTCCAGCGCGACCACCGCGAGCGAGATCGGGATCCCGAGCCCGCGGCGGAGCACCTGGTGCAGGTAGCTGTTGCGCGGGTCGTAGTAGTCCTGTTCGTTGCCGAGCAGGCCCAGCTCGCCGAAGAGGTAGCCGCTCAGGACTCGCAGCCCCCGCTCGGGGTCCTCGCCGCTGCCGAGGCGCGCGCGGAGCTCCTCGCCCAGGCGGCTCAGCTCCGCGCGCCAGGGGTCGAGCTCGACCTCGGGCTCCTCGGCCAGGGCCAAGCGCAGCGCGGCTTCGCCGAGGTCGAGGGGGTCACTGAGGGCCTCCTCGAAGCGGGCGATCGACTCTTGCTGACCCGGTGTCACGTCCCCACCCTAGCGACAGGGGCAGGGGGCGCGCACGTGTCAAGGGCACGCGGGGAGTAGACTCGGGTGGTGGAGACGAAGAACGAGGCGCGCAGACCTTCCCCGCTGGGGCTCCTCCTCGCCCTCGGAGCCGCTGGCGTCGCGCTCTACGTCGGCGCGGGGGTCTCGGCGGCCAACGTCGGCGTCGAGCTGACCGACTTCGGCTTCGACGCCTACACCGCGCGCCGCCTCCCCTCCTTCTTGCCCTTCCTGGGCGTGGCCCTGTGGGTGATCTGGCGCGCGGCCGAGCCGCGGAAGAGCTGACGCGGGCCGCTATCTAGGTCTGTAGGTCTGGTCGCTAGCGCACACCAGCCAGTCCAGCTTGCGCCCCTCGACGCGAGTCCAGAGCGCGGGGCGCGGGGCGAACTCGCGCGGGTCGGCGCCAGCGGGCACCTTGAGCACGACCCGGCGGCTGGCGACCCGCCGCGCCTCGGCCAGGAGGCCAGCGTCCAGGGCCTCAGGCCAGGCGATCGCGCGCAGGACGGGCCAGCACTGATGCGCCGCGGCGGGCCGGGGAAACATCGGGTCGAGATAGACCACCTCGGCGCTGGCGGCCGGCTGGCGGCTGAGCCACTCGCGCGCGTCGGCCTCCTCGACCGAGACCCGCGCCGCGCCGGCCGACCAGGCCGCGCCCTCGCCCGCCAGCCGGGCCAGCCCGTCCTCCGCCAGGCACACGAGCAGGCGAACTCGCTCCAGACCCACGACCTCGCAGCCGAGGATCCCCGCCAGGTGGATCGCGTCCTTGGCCAGGCCGAGGGTGGCGTCGATCACCCGCGCCGGCGGCGGCTCGTCGAGCGGGGCCACGGCGCGCACCAGCGGGTGCTCGCGGCCGAACTTGGCCACGAGGGGGTAGGTCCCGGCGTGGACCGCGATCCGGCGCCGCTCGAGGTCGCGCAGCTCGACGCGCCCCGGGCCGACCACGTAGGCGCCCTCGGCGCCCTGGCCGCGGATCAGGCGGGTCACGCTGTCGGTCCGCGGGACCCAGATCAGCCCGCAGCGCTCGGCGACCTCCTGGGCGCGGGCCTCGCTCGCGGGCGTCGGCTTGTAGGTGGTGGTCGCGATCAGGCGTTGCACCCGACCGTTCTCGCAAATCCGAGCGGAGGGGGCGCTGCCAGGGTCCGACTGAACCGGCCCCAGGGACGCGGGTATAGTGCGCGACTTCGCCGAAGGAGGGCGAGTGGCGCACGACCCCAACCGGGACCTTCGCCTGGCCCAGGGCGGCCTCGCAGTCACGACCGCCGTGACCGCGTTCGCCCTGTGGGCGGCCTACAGCAGCCGCTCCTTCGTGGCCGCTGGCGTGGGCCTGCACCTCGTGGCCTGCTTCTGGGTGTGGCTGGGCGTGCTGCTCACGGCCCGCCGCGAGGTCAAGGCCCGCGACGAGGCGCTCGAGTCCCAGCGACTGGCCGCCCTGGCCGCCGAGGGCCGCCGCGCCCTCTTCGACGGGGAGCAGCGCGACGACGAGGGCGCCCGCGCGCTGACCTGGTTCCGCCGCGTCGGGCACCCCGTGATCACCCTGATCCTGGCCGCCCTGGTGCTGGCGGGCGCTGGCTACCTGTTCAAGGTCCTCCCCGTCGAAGAGCCCCGGCCGAACCTGGCCATGTCCGCCGTGTTCGGCGGGGCCGCCTTCGCGCTCCTGCTCCTGGGCCGCTACGCCTTCGTCCTGGCCCGTCAGGGCGGCGTCCTGGCCGGCGCGGGCGGCCGGCGCGCGATCTCGGGCGCGCTGGTGACCTTCCTGGCCTGCCTGGCCACCGCCGCGGGCGAGAAGGGCCTGACGCAGGCCGACCAGCTCGGCTACGTCTACGTGGCGATCGAGGTCCTGCTCGCGCTCGAGGCCCTGCTCCTGCTGGTGCTCGAGGCCTACCGCCCGCGCCGCCCCGGCGAGGTCCCGCGCCCTCCCTTCGACAGCCGCCTGCTGGGCCTGCTCAGCTCGCCCGGCGACGTGGCGCGCTCGATCGCGCGGGCCGTCGACTACCAGTTCGGCTTCTCGATCAGCCAGACCTGGTTCTATCGCTTCCTCTCGCGCTGGGTCGTGCCCCTGGTCGCGTTCACGCTGATCTCGTTCTGGCTGCTCAGCGCCCTGGTCGTGGTCGAGCCGCACCAGCAGACCTTGGTCCGGCGCCTGGGGCGGCTCCAGCCGCAGCCTCTGGGCCCCGGCCTGCACTTCAAGCTCCCCTGGCCGCTCGACCAGACCGAGGCCGTGGCCGCGACCCGCCTGCACTCGGTCCACACCGGCCGCGACCGGGCGGCGGCCGCCGCCGACGCGGACGCGCCGATCCTGTGGACCGTGCGCCCCTGGAAGGTCGAGGAGTCCTCGGCCGCCGAGGCCGAGAACCTGGTCCTGATCGCGCGTGAGTCCGCCCGCGAGGGCGAGACGCCGGTCAACCTCGTCTCGGCCGCCGCGACCGTCCACTACCGCGTGGCCGACCCCAAGACCTTCGCCGAGCGCGCCCAGGACCCGGGCGCCGTGCTCGAGGTCCTGGCCGAGCGCGAGCTGTGCTTCCTCTTCGGCGGCGAGGACCTCGACCGCCTCCTGCGCGAGCGGACCCGCCACGCGATCGCCCTGCGCGAGCGGCTGCAGGCGATCGCCAACGAGCGCCTGGCCCTCGGCTTGAGCGTCGAGAGCACGCTCCTGACCGACCTCCAGCCGCCGGTCGCGGTCGGGCGGGCCTTCGAGGAGCCGACCGCGGCCCAGGAGCAGAGCCTGGCCGAGGTGCTCCGGGCCCGGGTCGAGCGGATCCGGCTCGAGCAGCGGAGCAAGAGCGAGGCCGAGTGGATCGCCGCCAGCGCGCGCCTCGACGCGGCCGAGCGCCTGGCGCTGGCCGCGGCGGACGCGCGGCGCTTCGGCTCGGTCCGGGCCCTGAGCGAGGCCAACCCGCGCCTGTTCCGTCTGACTCGCCTGCTCGAGGAGCTGGGCGAGGGGGCGCGGGGCAAGCGCAAGGTCGTGCTGGGCAAGGGCTCGGCCCTGACCCAGCTCGACCTGCAAGAGAAGGTCGCCGTGGAAGAGCTGGGCCAGGCCCTGACGGCCGAGGGCGGCCAGAACAAGGAGGACGAATGAGGCAGAACCGGCTGGCGCTGATCGTGGCGAGCTTGGTCGCCGTGGTCCTCGTGCTGCGCATGACCGTCTACACGGTCCAGAGCACCGAGGTCGCCGTCCTGTTGACCTTCGGCAAGCCGACCAGCGAGGACAGCGAGCAGGGGGCGCACTTCAAGTGGCCCTGGCCGATCCAGCAGGTCAAGCGCTTCGACAAGCGCCTGCGCGTGCTCAGCGGGCCGCTCGAGGAGCTGGCCACGGCCGACAAGGGCGTGGTCCTGGTCAGCTCCTTCCTCCTCTGGCGGGTGGCCTCGGGCAAGACCTACCTCGAGCAGGTCGACGAGCGCGAGGTGGACCTCAAGCTGATCCGGATCCTGCGCAGCCACCAGGCGGCGGCGATCGGGCAGGTCCGCTTCGGCCAGCTCGTCTCGGCCGACCGCAGCCAGCTGGCCTACCAGGAGGTCGAGCGGCGGATCCGCGAGGGCGTCCAGGCCGACGTGGCCAAACTGGGGATCGAGGTCGAGATGGCCGGGATCCGCCGGCTGGGCCTGCCCCAGCGCCTGACCGAGGCCGTGTTCGCGCGGATGCAAGAGGACCGCGCCACCCTGGCCAGCACGATCCTGGAGGAGGGCCGGCGCGAGGCGCGCAAGATCAAGAACAAGGCCGAGACCGAGAAGCGCAAGCGCCTGCGCGAGGCCAACGTGGCGGCCCGCGGCTTCATGGCCAAGGCCGAGGCCGAGGCGCAGGTCCACTACGCCGAGATGGCCAAGGCGCCCGAGCTGGCGATCTTCCTGCGCAAGCTGGAGGGCCTGCGCAACCTGCTCAAGGACAAGTCGACCACCCTGGTGTTCGACACCAACCAGCCGCCCTTCGACCTGCTCCGCCCGCCGAGCGCGATCGCGGACGTCAAGAGCGAGAGCCGCAAGTGAAGCAGAGCGAGCCGAGCCCCGCCCAGGCGGCGGGTCCGCCCCCGCCCGCCCACGAGGAGGCCGCGACCGCGGCCCTCGAGGAGGCGGTCGCGCTCGCGCTCTCGGTGCTCAAGGGCGTGATCGTGCTGCTCGTGATCGCCTTCCTCGCCTCGGGCTTCTTCACGATCTCGAGCAACGAGGTCGGCTTCATTCGCCGCCTCGGCGTCCAGGACGACACGCCGCTCGAGGCGGGCCTGCACTGGCGCTGGCAGGTCGTCGACGAGGTGCTGCGGATCGACAAGCGCCCGCGGACCCTCGTCAGCGACCGATTCGACCTGGCGCGCGACGTGGAGGACCTGGCCGGGGACGCCCAGCGCCAGGGCGGCTTGAACCCGGCCAAGGACGGCTACCTGCTCACGGGCGACACCAACGTCGTGCACGTCAGCCTGGCCGCCCGCGTGGCCCCGCGCTCGCCCTACCTCCAGTCGCGCACCCGCTTCGCCGACCCCGACGCGGCCCTGGGCGCGCTGCTCGACCGGGCCGCGCTCCAGACGGCGGCCTACCGCAAGGTCGACGCCCTGCTCGGCGGCGGCAAGGCCGCCTTCCTCGAGGCGACCAAGCGCGAGCTGCAGGACTCCCTCGACCAGATCGAGGGCGGGATCGCCGTCCAGGGCGTGGACCTCGAGCGCGACCTGAGCCCCTCGCCCCAGGTGCGCGAGGCCTTCGGCCAGGTGACCCAGGCCAGCCAGCGCGTGGACAAGCTCCGCTCGGAGGCCCAGGGCGCGGCGAACAAGATCAGCAACGACGCGATCGTGAACGCGGCCAAGCTCGAGAGCGACGCCAAGGCCCGCGCCGACGCGCTGCTCTCGGACGCCTCGGCGATGAAGAAGGAATACGACGCCCAGCTGGCCGCCTACCAGCGCGACCCGCGCACGGTCCGCGAGCGCCTCCTGGCCCGGGTCCTCGCCGAGGCGCTCCAGGAGGTCGGCGAGGCCTTCCTGGTCAGCGAGGGCGAGCTGCGGATCTCGCTGGAGCGCGACACGCGCCGCGAGCGCAAGGAGCTGCAGCAGCGGGCCGCCGAGCGCCTGGGCGTGGGCGGCGCCGAGGGCGGCGAATAGCGCCTCTCCAAGTGGACGCCGACCTGCGTCAACTCGAGCGTCGCTACCGCGAGAGCGGCGATCCACGTGATGAGCTTGCTTGGCTCGTCGCCCTCGCCCGAAGCGGAGAGGAGCTCGAGTGGGACGCCTACCTGCGGCTCTACCAAATGGACCTCCATGCCGCCGCTGAGCACCTCCGCGCTCGCGGACTGGGGCGCGCTCGCCTCGAACTGGCTGCGCACCTTGGTCACCTCGCAGCCCGTGAGCTCCTCGACGACCCCGACGAGCCGCCGCAGGACCTCGGCGAGTGGGCACTCGGGCTGCTCGGGTACGGGCGCACCCTGAGCGCGCGCCCCGAGCCGGGAGGGCCCATGTTCGAAGGCCCAGACTGGGCGGACTCCGAGGCGAGGGCCCAATTGCAGGCCGAGCTCGCCGAGAAGCCCCTAGGGCAGGTCTGGGTGGAGGCTGGCCAAGAGGCGCTGATTCGCGCGGGGTTGGCAGTGCTCCAGGTGCGAGAGCTCACTCACTCCGCGGAGCGGGGGGTGCCTGGGATCGGCCCCATCCGCTTGCAAGAGGCGGCAGAGGCGGTCTCGAACAACGTCCTGCCGACCGCAGAGGCATGGCAGAGCTTCTCTGTGTCCCGCGCCCTGCCGCTGAGGGGCCTCGACTTCGTCGCACACGGGTTCTCAGGCAACTCCTACCCTTGGCTCCGCCGGGTCACCCTGCTCCAGTTCGACGACGAAGAAGGGGAGCTCGAGCGCTGTCTCTGGATCCAGCGGCAACTCCTGCCCTGGGCCCTCGACGTGTTCGACCCCCTGGCAGACTGAGTCCTTGGCCCCGGACCTCGTGGCAGCTGCTGCCGATTGCCGCTGCGAGTTCTCGCGAGCTGGCGGGGGAGGCCTTCCTGCTGTCTCGCCCCCCAGCGGCGCTGGCCGGGTCGTTTGAACTCAGGCGGCCACGGAGCGCGGGTCCTCCGCTTCGCTCGCGAAGAGCTTCGGCGATGGCAGCGCGGGCCAGATCGGGCGGCGATCCCCCTGCCGACTCAGCTGGGCGGGACCTCCTCCACCAGCCACGCGGGGGCCTCGTAGTCGTCGAGCTAGGACTGCACGGTCGTCTGCGACTCATTCAATTCAACGCAAAGGCGCAAAGACGCAGAGACGCAAAGAGGTCCAGTGTGTGAGCGAGGCCGGGAAGCCGAGGCGACGGGCCGAGGCCTCGCGCCCTCC
>MDTG01187479.1_pt1 | contig 20689 bp, 5 predicted proteins | sample 811421 | NCBI WGS metagenome assembly MDTG01 (sample SAMN05326645, study PRJNA326480) | marine metagenome | isolation source: seawater | place: Pacific Ocean: South East | collected 2011
AATTGCTGTGTACCCGTTCTATCTACTGGTGACTGCAATTTAGCAATAGCCATTAAATCTGGGAACCCATTTTCGTTATCATATAGACCAATTTCCGTAATTTTTGGTGTTACTGATGGATTAGATGGTACAGCCGTATAATCTAACCACGTTGGGTTGGTTGGTGTTAGGTATTGTGTGGACCCAAGTTGTACTACGTGTCTCATTTCATATATTGTCGCCATGATATCGGTTTCTACCGTACCATAAAAAAAGTATTCGTCCCCAAAATTTAATTTGGTTTCGTCTGTTTGTGGTATTGTTATAAAGTCGTTTAAATTGTAGGCGGTCATAGCCGAAACAGTATTATAGATACACCCACTATCTGTGTCATTACCAGTTAAATAAAAAGTATGATTAATTAAATTGGTTGCTAATATTTTATTACCTACTGTGTGATTAGGTATTTCCGATGTAACATCTTTATACTTCCAAGCAGAAGGAGAAGGTTCTGACCCACTTGCAACTACTTGTGTTAATATGTAAAGTCTGTCAGCTTCAAAACCAGTACCACTAAATGCATTTGGTAGTCCTGAGGCGTTCCCTAAATCTCTTAAATATGGGAACTCGGAACCAAATGTTATCCCAACATCAAATAGGTTTTCACCCACCTCTAAAGTTTCGTAGACATAATAATTACAGTGAATACCTGTTGAGGTCCCTGCACTATTGTAGAACATGTATGTTAGATATATGGAATCCGTTGCTGCTTGTACCACCCCTGTTGTACATCCAGTAGCACATGTAGTACCTGCTGGTATTTTTTCTGTCTTTGGTGCTGGTAAAGTAAAACTTCTATTAGATTTATAAGACATTGCTGTTAGTAACTCTTCGTCATCTATAACCATCATCTTATAATCTGGAAATACTTTACCCACTCTATTAGGTGTGTCTCCACTACCTGAGTTATCATCCCATATATGATAATACCTTAAACCATCATCATTCATATTACTATTAGGTGTAGATAACATTATATGTGGATTACCGTCTGCTGGAAACGCTCCTGGGTATCCTGGTGGGTCTACATAAAATGTTTGACCTAAAATTGTCTCGTTACCGGCTCCACTACCTGTACCAGAACCTATAGCATTTTTCTTGTGCCACATTAACCAAGGTAGGTGTAATTTAAAATTTCTTGCCTCACCAATACACCTCTGTGCCCCACAAAAAGCTTGTTGTTTTAAAGCAAATTTTTCACCATAAAAATCAGTTGTAGTGTTGTTGGTGTAGTGAATCATTCCAGCACATTTTTGTTCTGATGGTAAAACAATACGTAAGTTGTCCCAAGAATCGTAATAAAAAGTACCACCTATAACATTAGGGTGGTAACTATCAATATACTGGTCACTAAATGATTGTCCATTATTACTATTTAACCCAAAATACTCTTTAGAACCACAATAACCACTAGAACCATAATAGGTATCCCCTAAATATACTGTGGTATCTACCCCAGCTACTGTATGGGTCCAATTTATATTCATATTCCATATCTTAGTGTCAGTAGTGTTTAAACTCGCACAATTATTAAAAGATAAGGTATCATTACACCAATACGTACTAGTTGCCGCGGTACTATAAATACTAGAAGTAGTCATTGGATTTGCGGATAAAGGTGGGTAGACTCTAACATGTGCACATACCCCAGTAATACCCGAATATTGTGCAGCAGTATAGTTGGGTAAATTTCTATCTACCGTAATATTTAATTCTATGGCGGTTTGTGCTGAATTAGTATTCCCTGCTTGAACTTGGTAAAATAGAGTTTGAGATGCTGCCGTGTAGTTTAATTGAGCACAATCATTACCAAAAAATTCATATGTAACAGAGATTAAATCTCCGTTTACTGGTGTGTAACTTTGTGTGCCACAATTTGCACTTGTTATCTGCATACTACTGGTTCCTGTCATTGCTGACACACAGAATAACCAATTAGAAGATAGTGTATAATTTGAATTTGTTTGAGCTGTAAAATAAGTATATACCCCAGGAGTAGTTGTACTAGGTACTTGAAAAAACCCTCTAGGTGTAGCAGTATTAAACACTTCTTCATGTACATGTTGTGGTATTGTTGGTCCAAATGTATCACCACTAGTTATACCTCCACTAATCGGGTATTTTACATGTCCTTTATTTTTTTCAGGTAGGGGTAGTATATTTTGTGCGTTGTGTTCTGCTTGTAAAATATTTAATCCCGCATATTCCGATGGTAAAGTTGTGTTATAACAATTGTAACACATTTCACTATCCCCCAACTGGAATAATCCTATATTTAATTTACCTTCTGATAATTTTTTTCTACCGGCGTCTGTTAACCGTGCAACAATCGCTCCTTGTGTGTTGTTTTTAATTATATAACTCATAGTTTTTTTCCTTTAATCATAAATACATTTTATTTTGTTTTATACCCCCTTGTAATTCAAAGTCATCATATTAATATAAATTATTAAATGTCTGTGTACCCCCTTGTCTAAACGAGTTGTCTGTATAAAAAACACTTCTACTTATTTCAAATGGTACCCTTTCACTCTGAGACTCCGTATATATGGTGTCTCTATTAATTAATGGGTACGCTCTTTTTACCAAAACCTCATAACTATATTTACCTGGTTGAGGTGGATTTAATTGGCATGTTTTCTTTATTGGGCCTCTTTCCTCCACACCTATATTGTAGGTTTCTTGTTGGGTTAGGTCACCATTTTCATCATACATTTTTACTATAATAGTCTCTTCTAAATTATTATCTTTAGTATAGTTTATTGGAATTTCTGGTGTTTTAGTTAATGTGCTTGAAATAGTTTGGTAAATGGTTCTATAGAATAGTGCTAGAGTATCTCCACTTACATAATCACTAGTATTTCTTAATAACTGCACTCTTCTAGAACTAACTTGTTGGTAGTCTTTGTTTAGTGTCTGTGTAACGCCGTTTAGTGCGATAGAGATACCACCAGAGGATTGTTTATTTAGGTTGATATAGTAATATCCATTTTCTTCATATATTGTTTCTGTACTAGATGTTGGTATACTTGCTGGGATAGTGACTGTTTGTATGTAGGAGTCTGCCACAGCATCATAAACTAACTGTACAACATCTAAATTTCTCACTGTTTCTTTAAAAAACATAACACTTCTGGTCGAAGCATTAAAAGTGTAATCACCTGTTTGGGGTGCACCACTTGTAGCACCACTAAACCCATCTGTTAATAATAAACCATTTACATAAACTAATGGTCCACTATTAGATATTTTATTACTTAGAGTCATTACATACGTATAAGAAGAATAAGCTGCCGTAGTTACTTCTGGTAAACCTTGTAATTGTCTTTGTTCTGTGTACAGTAAAGACATTTCTGTTGGTACCTTAAAGTCACCAAAATGTAGTTTTGGTGTTGGGGGGTTATTTACCAATACTAGGTAAAAATCTTGTTTTATGTCTACATTGGGTGATGGTGGGTAAACAGCTGTATCTATCCAATATTCACTTAATGATTTTTTATCTTTAAATATATAACTAGGTTTTATTATAAATTGCCATGCACTAGAGGTAAAACTAGACAGGGGTAAAGTAGTACTTGCACTTACTATCGTACTTTGTAAATCTTCATGAAAATAACTAGGCAGTGAATCAAATATAACTTCATATTCGGGTATGGTCGCTACTTCATTAGTCTCGAATAAATAAGGATATACCCTAAATTTAGGGTATGCGTTACCAAAAAGTATTTCATCATTTTCCCCACCAAAATATAGTTGGATGTCACAACTACCAGACTGACTAGAGTTATAGACGTTTAATTCTGGAATCCCACCTACAGTATCGGTAGATGTAACATATGGCCTGTTTATCCCATTAATTGTTAGGGTTGGGTTTGGCATCGTTTGCATTGTCACCTTAACGGATGGTTTAATTGTAGGCACTCCAGGTTCGGTACTAGTAACTGGAAGTGTGGGTTGAGTTTGTGTGATATTAAGAGTACTAGCAGTTGTCGCGGTAATAGTAACGGAGTTGCTTGGTCCTTGGGAACTCCCACAAGATGGTACCTCCACATAACTTTCAAACGGTGTCCCTGTGAATTGCATATGGTAAAAATTAACAGATTCTTGGGAGGAGTAAGAAAATCCAATCCTAGTAGACCCTAGATATTTACATAAAGCATCTTCACTTAACCATTCTGGTGAACTAATAGTATTTCCAGTCCATGTTGATTTATCCAATAAATTTAAATTAATTGTATAGTCTGAATTATATGGATTTGCCGCTCCTGCTGCTTTTGTAGCGGATGCTGCAACACCCATTGTATCTGTAAACTCTATTTTAAATTGTTCACCATACACACCTCTTCTAGTTATTCTAGTTCTTAGTGAACCTTCTGCGTTCCAGTTAATGGACCCTGTTATAGGGACTTTTGAACCCGTATTTGCTAGTATAGTATTGACATAATATGGATTAGTAGCACAGTTACCACTTACACGACAATCCCTAAATCTATTTCCACTATAATAACTGTTAGCGTAGGCACTATTGGCTATATTGTCTATTAGACTAAATCTTCCACTTCCTGCCTTCATATTTAAGTGAAGACTATGAGTCACACCTGTTGGTCCATGCACCCCATCTTCATCTCTAAAAGACGCTAAAAGTATACTAATGGTATCATCATCACTATCAGTAGAGTTAAATGCTGTAGACCATGTATAATTTAAGTAAGAACATCTACTTACCTTTCCATTATATAAACCAAAATTTCCAGTTGTTGAACTCTTAAATTTTCTGAGAGCACCTGGAGCGGTATTAACCACAGCACTAGCCAAGGCTACATTACCAGCAGAATTTACAGTATAGTCATTTGCATCCACGTCAACATTAGAAATACCGTTGGTTGTACCGGTTAGTGACCTCATAGAGACAGGATTACCATTTATACCATAATTAACCCTAGGGTCAACCGTTACCCAACCGTAACTTCCCGGAACACCGAACCACCAAACTAAAAATTTATTTATAAACGTATTATAATAAAAATACCCTACATCCCCAGCACTCGCTGTAGGTCCTGAAGGTCCTATATTATCTCCTTCACTAATCGTATATGCACTTGCACCCATATACCAGTTTTTAGTGTTATCACTCCTTCTACTCTCTGAAGTACTAGTATATAACCACACATATGGGTTATTAGCGTAAACATAACCATTAGTACCCAAACCTAAATCAATATTCCAAGATTCTGAAGAATGGGTATTTGGTCCATAAGTAGGTGGGAAATTCATAACTCTGGGAGCTCGTGGTGCCCAAGAATTCCAAGTATTAAATAAAGTGGTTATATTCCACCCACTATAAGCTCCCCCATCATTATACATATCATATCTACAACCAGTTAAATTTGGTTTTTCCGTTATGTTTAAAGGTCTTTCTTCAATAACACTAACACTATACATACCATTTTCTACATCTGTAAAAGTATGTGTCGTGTCTGCTGTCGAACCGTAATGAATATCCACCACCCTACTATCTTTTACTAATTCGTATCTATATGTAGGTGTGGTTGTCGTTGCGGTTGAGACAGTTATTGTGCATTTTTTATTTGGGTCAAGAATACAACCGTCTTCCCCTAAACTCGCACTTAGACTTGGTTTGGTTTGACCTGTTAATAAAATATTAGTTGTACCCGTACCACCTGTTGTATCTGTAATTACCGCTTGGTATTCACCAGCACATAAATTATAGAGATTGAAGGAGGTGGCGGAATAACTACTTATTCCCGACCACACCACACTATAAGGGGACGTAGTACTATTTCCAGAAATTTCTAAATTATATATTGCACCCCCACATTGACCACTTAATGTGTCTTCTATAGTCAAACTTATTATATTTATCTTCCCGTCTTGGGAGACTATTCCACTTGTTCCTTCTATCATGTCAGATATTGCCATATTATTACTTATTTACAAGGTTCTTTTAAACTTATACACTTACCTAAAGAATCACACCAGTAATAACCTGCTTTACAGATTCCTTCTTTATCAGCGTCAAAAGCAGACATACTATATATGTCTTTACCTACTGGTGCATCTTTTTCATCCTTAGTCTTAGTAGGCTCCTCTCTTTCCTCTCTTTCATCTATTATGTCTGCTGCACCCCCCTTCTCTTTTTCTTCACCAGAAGGTGTATCTGGTGGTGGGGGTGGGGTTGCCTGACATTTCGCCACACAACTATCCAAACTAGAGTATATAGGTCCATCATGGGCACCACCATCATAGGCGAAACAAACGCCATCAACACAAACATAACTCACACCACCCCTAGTTTCAGTAGGTGGTTCGTAAGTTGGTCTTCCTCTAGGTCCACCTCTACCTTCACCCTCTAATCCTCTATCCTCTTCATCAAGTACTGGGTCTGGTTTACCTCCAGGTTCACCAACAGGTGGTCTTGTACCACCATCACTTTCACTACCCATTACACCTGTCATACCGTTAGTTAAAGTTGTACCAACTGGAGCTTTCTTAACTATAGTACCATCTGCTTCTAGAATAAAGTCATTACTATCACAATTACCTACCATTACTGGTTTACACGTATTGTATAAACTTTTACAGTGAATTTCTGCTTCTTTATAACATTCTTCACAATTCAATAGTTCTAAGTTAGTGTATACGTCACTTACACCGTAAATTGGGTCTATCCCAATATCTTCTGCTATATCTTGTCCACATTTACAATAATATTGACATTTGAAGTCACCCGCTAACGTTAGAGGTGCTGGATTGTAATGAGAGTGACTAGATATTATTTTAATTTCCTTACCATTTATTCTTATTTTTTTATTTACGTTTACTAATCTCCAATTTTCTGGGGTATTTTTATGTAAAATATTATAAGCGGTATTGACTTTTGCGGGTGAACATGGTTTATAAAAATTACAGTCGGGTGTTACCACAATATAGTGTTTAAGTTTATCACCAAACATATTTTTAAATGTGTTTTCTATCACATAGGATTGATTAATTTGTGGAAACGTAAAATCACACTTCCCCCCATAATCCATATTATAGGTAGGTAAGTAGAAACAAAACTTACCATCTTCTTTCATAAAGGTCATATTTTGTTTATTACCTTGTGTTAGAGTATAATCTTTAATTTTATTAGTTTCTATTAGATATTGCCACGTATTGGTTGGTGTGTTTGTTTTTTTGTCCCAAACCAACATATCGTTAGGTCCTGTACTATCAATAAAACTTAGGGTGTTGAAGGTGGTTGTATCAACTATAGGTCTCACTATATTTCCACATTCTTTATCACTAAGGTATAGGGCTCCGTCTAAATGTACTTTTCTAGTTTCTCCACCATTAACCATATTAAAAGCTTTGGATTTACGGGTAGAATCAAAAAATAATATTTTATTAGTAAAATAATTACCTACTTTCACACCTCTAAACCAAGGTGCTTCCGTAGTATTTCCAGAAAAATCTAGTTTATGACCTAAATTAATTGTTAGGTTACTAGTACCACCTGTCTCACCAAAATAATTAGATTTAGAAGTTGCTGTCCAGTTAGTATTATAGTTTAATGTTATTGATTGTCCACTTAATAAGTTTATAAACCCAGTATCCAATGTTATTGGTATTTGTCTGTGGAAAATAGTGGATGACGATACCCCACTTAACACACATACATTGTCACCACTAAAAGATTTGTCATTCTGACTAACTGGTAAAGTTAGGTAGTCATTAGCTCCACCAAATATTTTACTCCTTAATATATTAAATTTCTTTAATGTTGTACTAGCTGTACTTCCAGAATTATATTTATCTAAACTTACTGTAAAGTTAAAATTAAGTAACCCACTATTTAGGGGTATATTTGTTACAATTTCTTCATTATCTCTCTTAAATTTGTAACCTGGATGAAATTTAAAATTAGTATCTTGTATAACAGTTCTAGTTTCATCTTCACCAGCTTGTATAATAGAAGTATTAATTAGTCTTTTTATTTCATAATCACTACTAGGGTAAGTACCTGTCATCCCTGATGGATACGCTCTTGTTATATAATCACACCATTTTGTATCCGTATATTTTACATCCAAATACGCTTTATAGGTAAACCTATAGATACCATTAGTGTTAGCTGTGTATGTAAAATAATCTCCAGTTACTGCATTATTTAATATAACACTTCCTCCGTTTGAGTTGTATACCTCATTAAAGGAGTAAGGTCTGTAATTATGTGTTAAGTCATCTATAAGTGGTAATGGTTTTTGTGGTGTTATATTAGATATGGGAATACTGGTTCCTGCTGAAAAGGTATCTCCAGTCATAAATAAATCATAAGTGTCATTAACCTTATATCTATTGGTTGTTGTCGTACTAAACCCCGAATATATAGCATCGGTTTTATTAGTGTAGGTTGTAAATAAAAAATCTGTTTTACTATTTGCACTAATCGGTGAGTAGTTAAAAAACTCTGTTAAGGTAGCGTGTGGTTCATTACTGTGTTTTTTTCCCACCATTGGTATTCCGTCATGACGATGATAGTAACCAACATAGTCACTACCGTCTAATAAAAATTCACCACCCTTGGTGTGTAGATTATTCTGACTTCCTTTATCTCCATTAACCCATGTTTTCTTTCTTGGGCAACAAAGTATAGTTTTGATTAGTCCATCACTAAAATAAGAAAATGTGACATCAGAAAATTGGTCTAGGAGGGTTCTTTCTACCCATTGTGAAACTTTACTATACGTTCTCTTAATGTAACTTGTTCTACCATTATCATTTACTGTTGGGTAGGTTTCTATATTACCAATTTGTTGTGATTTTAATTTTTCAGAGAATGCTACTAATTGTTCTTTATTAGCGAATCTTAATGAATAACATCTACTAGAATCGGTTACTCTATCATTATTAAATAATTCTTGTGCCCAATCTAACTGATATATTTCTTTACCATATTTAAAATATTTTTTACTCTCTTTAATTTCGTTATCAAAAACAACTCTAGAAACATTATAAGGTATCTGAACTACATTATCTGGGGTTAAATTAAGGTTACTTAAATTAACATCTGGATTAAGTCTATTTTCTACCGCATATACTTTACTCTCCACTAAATTTATAGAATCTGGTTCCGCATTAAACGGAAATAATTGTTTTTTGTAATCATGAATAACCTCTCGAGAAGCTAAATCTTTATTTTTTAAATTAATATATGTTGTTTCAAGTCTTATGTTTGGTGTTTGATTTATAATTTGTCTGGGTGGTATTATATCCATAATCGCTCCCTTGACGGTAATCGTGTCATTCTTACTAACTTTTAAACCTAGAGAATTTATGTATTGGTTTTCACTTTCTATCAAAATATCTAAGTCGAATGATAGGTTTTGTAGGGTTTTTCTATTCAGTCTCACTCCAGGAAGGACCATTTGTAAAGCGTGTAATTTACCACCTATCCTTCTACCAAAACTTTTTAACGCTCCACTACCACTACGATTACCATAAGAAGGGTTAGCGTCAAAATAATTAGGGTGAGAAAGAAAAGCTCCCCATTTTTTACCTTTAACACTTTCAAACCCATACACCCCTTGTTTATTATTAAAAACCTCTAATACCATATCTGATTTTGCGAGAGTAAGTAACTCACTAGTATTGTGGATTTTCATATGGCTACTAGGAAATTTTAGAAATAATCTTTCAGTCCCATTAGTTTCTGTTTTCATTACCGCTTCTATAGGACGTGTAGTATCATATGTTAGTGTAAAAGTCTTTTTTTTATTAAACCCAACACCATTTAATGTACCTGACGCATAAAAAATGAAATCTAACTTATCAGCTAGAACTCTTAAATCTATTTTATTTTTATATACTTTAATTGCCATAATACATTTTAATTAATAACCACCACCACTAGACATACCACCACCACCTGTTGTGGTGTTTGACCCACCTAATCTAGGTGATGCGTTACCTGTTGTTAGTGTATTAGGTCTTCCACCACCACTTTGCGTTGGTGTTATGGGGTTGTCTCCTTTTATGTTTAAATCATAGTTTATTACCCAACTATCTATATCTTCGTAATTCCTGAGACTATCTACACATAAAAGATTATTTACACTTCCTTGTTTTGTAAATAAAGACTTGGTTCTATATTTTCTTTTATTACCTATAAACCCATCACTTAATAAATTAGTAACTTCACTTACTATTTCACTACCAAATAATTGCCCTCTATTATCTATATTATATGAGTTAGCATAACTAGATATTGGATTGGGTGTTTCTCCTGTTAATATATTATTATAATATTTAGTCCCGGGAGTAGGTGGTGTAGGTGGTGTTGTTTCCCCAATTCTAAGTTGGTATTGTGGAGCTGGATAAGACGTATATCCTGTTGGTGATACCGTAAAGCTTCCTGTTAATGCACTCACTATTGTAGTACCAGTTACATTATAACACCTATACACAAATTTATCTCTATGAAATACTGAGTTTTGTATTTTAACCCCACTTAACCATAGGGTAGTAGAAGGAACTAATTGTTCAATAATCTTAACCCAATAATCACCCATAGACTGGGCGTAATCCAACATTTTTGTATATGTATATTTATTATTATCACCACAATTATTTCTTAAATAATCTAAATACATTTGTTGTAATGTAGGGTAACCACCTGTTTTACCATCACTTATAGTCATTCTATTCTTTGCGTCTATAAAATTTTTCCAGAAGTGTTGGTTAAATGTTTTAAAGTCGTGTAATTTTGCGTTCCATTGTGGATTTGTAGAGTCCCAGGTACCTCCTGAGTTTGGGTAGAGTGATGGTAGTGACCCCCCACTAAAGAAACAATTACTTTGGGCGGATTGTCTCCAAACATCATAACTTAAACCTTGTCCTATATTTAAACTTAATTCAACATTTTTAACATTTAAAACTAGTTTTTCATTGTTGGTTTGATAGTAGGCATCTCTATTTTTAAATGTATAATCTCTGGTTTGTGGTCCGGGTGACTCATATGACCATGATTTTTTATCATCTATAACTCTAGTCAACCCAAAACCAAAAGACATGTGGGGAAATCTTCTAAATCTATCTAAATATGGAGATTTTAAATTATCAGAATATTGCCCTCTAGTCCAAAAACCACCCCATGTAAATGGAGCAAATTTATTGTTAATGACAGGGGTACAACCCGATAATATAGAATTATCTTCATCTAATATTAACTCAGATTTATGTTCTTCATTTCTTTCATACCATCCAGCTCCTCTTTGGAAGAAGTAGTTATTCGTAACTCTTGGTTTAGTTGGGTACCCATCTTTGTCTACTGGGTAGTCACCTTGACCCCCACTGGCTGTGTATCTAATGAATGGGTGGGTTGTGGTACCAGTAGACACATAAAACGCGGGGGATACCCCCATACTAAATAATACGGGACTAAATTTAATAGTCTCATTAACATATGACCCTCCTGATATTTGTGCCCATCTTTTTGTAAACCTATTTTCTGGTCTAAAATGATTAGGTGATATCCAACCAGTATTAGTATTGTCAGCTAACACCCCAAAACCTGAAGTACCGGTAAATGCACTATATTCTTCAGGCCCTCCAAATCTATACTGTAAGGGTTGTGTTAACCTAATTTTGGAGTCCGCTAAAACCACATATTCATTAAATTCTATTAGTGCCTGAGGTGCTCCTAATAATCCTAACATAAACTCAATTGACTTTCTTGTACCTTTAGAATTAAATAAATAAGCTGTATTCATTAAAATTCTTCTATATAATTCTACATCAAGTTGACTTGGTGTTTTCCCTATACTAGTACCTGAATATGTTGGGTTTGATACCCCTAATACACTATCTAAAAATTTTGTATTGTCTAGTGTTGATGGCGTAGACCACCCTAATGTTTTTGCAAAGTTTTTAATTAATTTATTAGGTATATTGTTCTTACCATCATAGGTTACATTAGTCATATACGCAATACCATCCACAAAAGTTTTGATATCATCAAAACTCCTTCCATAGATTTGTAGTGTTTTTTCTACTTTCTGACCACTAGTATCAAATTCTTTCAATACTGGTGCGGTTAAAAATCTAGAGATTAAATTGGTTTTTTGTGCATCTAGTTCATCCCCCAAATTCGCTAAACTTGTTAGGTATTGGGTATAAGAACTGGTACTAATATCAAGATTGACAGCGTCCTCTAAAGGCCAAGTAATTTCTTCATTATTAAAGTAGGTAACTCCTTGGTCGGTTTCTTTTAATAATTTAAATTTTGCGGTATATATAGGATTACATTCTCTGTTTATCAAAAAAGATTCTACATCACCAAACTCTTGGAATTGTTTTTCACTTTCTTGTTTATTAGGTTTTAAGTAATATTGTTTAGTTGTAGTTGTGGCTGTACCCAAAGGTGCCCCTTTAACTGTTACTTCAATATAGTTTATTGATGTTGTTTGTGGTTTTAACTCTAAAATTTTATATTCTTTGTCGGTTACACTACCACTAAACGTTAAAACATATTTACTATACTCACGAGTTAAATTTCTGATTGCCGCGACACTACCATCAGCAATTTTTACTATAGTATTACTAACATGCCCAAACTGTTCTAGGTTATTGATTATTTGTTCTTTACTTAAATGGTGTGTGATAAGATTTCCATTAGTGGTAAACTCTATATCAAATGGGTTGGATAGGTAGTTTACATTAACTCTGAAAGTTGTTTGGTTTCTTCCCGCATCATATACGATATTGGTTGCGGTCGTATTTCCAGTATTTAAATTAATGTCGACACCATCAACAAATAAAGCAGCCGGAAAAAAATTAATTATATTTTCGGTAGCTACTTTTAATCTTTTATTTAAGGAACCATATAAAACAAAATTAGTTAAATCAGAAGTATCGTGATTAATGTAAACTTCTAAATTATTACTAGCTAAAGATTTTGCTAATTCTAAATCAGTAATATTTAAGGACTCTAACGTGATTGGTGCTGAAAACCCACCTAAATTATAATTTGCGTTATTTCTTCTGTTATAATTTTGTGGTGTAGAAAAATTACCTAGGGTCATCTGAGATGAACCATCCGTAAACTGATTACCCACTAGATTATCACTAAAGGTACCCAGACCGTTTGGTGGTGCCGGGGGATATCTAAATCTATTACTAGCCATCCTTATTATTGATTAACTATTATATTATTAAATGCTTGACTGAAGTCTATGTTGTTACCTCTATTTTGTCTTACTTCATATAATTGGTCATTAAATGCATCTCTTACTTCATATAAATCATATTGTTGGTAAATGTTGTTTAGTCCACTTAAATCATATAGTGTGTATATACCAGTATCTATAGACTTAGCTTGATTACCGTATAATGCTATAGCTAATGTGTCGAAATCATGGTCTACCATCTCAACATCTAAAGCTAGAGGATTAAAAAATGTATTAGTAATTATAACTGATTGTCCTGGTTGCCCTATAAAAGGTATCGCGTTAGGGTTATTAGATGGTGCACTAGTAGGTGTTAAGGTACAAAAAACTAAATTTGTTCTGTTATTAGTGTATACATATCTTGGTGATATTTGATTTGGGTTTGTTAATTTTGCTGCTACTGGTTCACAATAGAAATTAGAGGTTACAATTCGGAAAAAATTACTTTTTTTGGACCCATCTAGTTCTAGATACTCTATTCTATACCCTACCAATTCTGATGGTCTAAACCTATCCCTAAATTGTACTGGAATAGCATTTAAATCAAAAACTAAACCTTTTACATTAGGAAGAGATGATAATATACCACAATCTATTATACTTGTTCTTATTTCTATAGGTCTTATATATACAGTATATATACCTTTTTGAGCAAACACTGAGGAAGGTAATTTTAAATCATACAAACCACCTAATATTTCATTAGGGTTACCCCCAGTATTAGTATTGTGAGAGTGGGGTGCGAGTACTTGAGTAGCTGGTAATTGAGTTATTACAAAGTTACTAGTTGCACTTCTATCTGGTTGGAAGTGCACAATGACTTGTGCGTCTTCTGGTCGTACGTCTGCTGGTCTTTTTATTCCGTATGCTCCTAATGCCATTTACTATGCTTCTTTTTCTATTTTATAAAACCCATAACCATGTAACATTAATTCTCCCATATTTGGGGTTAAGTCTAGTCTTTGGGGTCTTTCAAAGACAGTTATTTTACCTCTCTCGATAAATATGTTTGAGCGGGTTTCTGGCCTTTCACATACATTCATTAATACCTCTTCTTTTGTTAAAGGAGGGATACAACCACCATATTTTACAATACCTAAACCCATATTCTTTTATTATAAATATCTAACATCTAATTTATCTTTATTAATTGTCTAAATCCATTTTACATGTGTGTTTGTTGTTGTATCCCACAAATAGGTGGTACGGTAGACCATCCTTGAGGACATGGTAACGAAGATACTGATGTTGTTTGAATTGCCCATCCAGTTGGTGTGTTCACACATTTATAACATGTAATATTACTTATTACTGGTGGACATTGGTCACCTGATTCATCACAACCACAATTCATCCAAGTCGCTGAATTACTAATTAATGAACCATTAATTATTTGACATGGTATATTAGATACATTAGATTGACTATCCGAACCATTATTCACGACAGCACCGCTATCATTTGCACAACACCAACAACATCCGTCTTTTGCATTGGTAACACAGTCATTTAATGAATAATTATATACACCAACACTACCAGGGTATGGTGTCCAATTTATAGGCCACCCACCTAAGTTGGGTGCTAAATGTAATGAACAACATTCACATTCTCCATCAGGAAAACAAGGTGCACCATCAACATCAACACCACAAGTTTGCCAACCCCCATAAGTTGCTGATGTAGTAGTGCCCACATTTTGACTTGGTATGTCACCACCTTTACATCTTATAGCGTTAGGGTTACCCCCAGTATTAGCCATCCAACCTACCTCATCTAATAAAACACAACAATAACAACAATCATCAGTAGGGTCTACTACACAATTATTCGCATAAAACCCACCCATATTAATACTCCAAAGACCCAAATGTAGTGGGGGATATTGTGGTACTAGACTAAAGTAACTACTTAAGCTATTTAAACATTCATCACAACCACCCCAACAATACTGTTGACAATCTTGTAGTGAGGAATATTGTCCTCCTACTTGAATCACACAATTACCATTCACACATTCGAACTCCTTACCTGGTGCATCAGCACAGGTTTCGTCACAAGGCCACCAAATAGAAAAGTCTCCCGCGTTACTTTGAGCGGTAGTTACTGGGGTTGGGGCGAATATGGTGCTTCCATCACAAGCTAATCCATTTACAAAATTATGATAACATACAGAAGGGTCATAAAAACTAGTAGGGTCCACAACTGTTCCTGAGTCAGTCACAGAAATATAACAACACCCATCCAATGGACTAAGTGTGACTTCATTATAACCCCAAGTTAATCCTGGTGCCCAATTAGTTACTCCACCTGAACCATTCCCTTGTACAGGAGTTGCCATTCCTGCTGCATTATATGGTGCCCACACACCTGTAAATTCGTTTTGAATTATCGCGTGTCCTATCGTACCAATACAAGGTTTACATATAGGTGAAGTTGTGGCTGTCCAACAACAATCATCGGGGTCATTTAAACAATCAGCTAAGCTCGCGTATTGTCCCAGTGGTCCCGTTGGTACGCAATCACATTTTTGTGTCGAGAGTGTTTGACCTGGTAAACCTAGATTTGCTACAACTGTTTTTTTACAATCATATCTTGTGGTAGAAGTTATACCTGTATTACAACAAGTGTGACTTTGTTGACATTCTGATAAAGTAAGATAAGGACCAAATGGAGCTGGTACACACTTACATAAACCGTTAAGGTTGGAGACACAATCATACTTAGTCTCTGCTGTCATTCCAGTCCAACAACAATTTAATGTGTCATTTTCACAATCTGCAATACTAGTGTATTGACCCGTTGGGTCTAGTACACACTTACATAAACCATTATTACCTACTTTACATTCGTATTTGGTGGGTGTTACACCGGTCCAACAACATTTTGCTGGGTCATTTTCACAATCGTATTGACTAGCATATGCACCCCATACATCTGGTATACAATTACAATCAACTTGGTCACACGACCATCTAGTCATTGTTTGTGCTGAACAACAAGTAGTTGGGTCATTTTCACAATCACTTTGGTTATAATAATGAATAAGGGGATTGTAACTAGTAATTGTACTATCAAACACACAGGTACATTGTTGTGTGGTTTGAGGGGATATAACATTTTCACAAACCCAAAATCCACAACATGGGTCACTTAATAATGTTTGATTACATTCTCCAATAGTTGCGTACTGACCACCTGTACCCACTACCGATGTACAGGTACATAGTGTGGATGGACATTGACAGTAATTACCTCCAAAAATTGACCCAAATGCACCACACACACCACTTATTAACGCTTTTAGTTGGTACCAGTCCATCCCATTTGTTGCGGCTAAACCAGCAGCAATTAATTGATTAACCAAGTCTTGTTTGGACTGGTAGTAGAATGGCATGTGTGCTGCTTGAAAAGCTGCGTCACCAGGACACTGAGTAAAGTTACCATAATTAGGTATTTCTAATAGATTTCCGTTATCATAACACGGGTCTGTTGTTGCATTTGCTCCTAAAGTACCTTCAAAGTAAAAACTATCAAAGGTGGTTGCTGGTGGTACTCCGTTTGCTGGGTCACATATCCATATAATCGCAGTAGATGAACCTAACGGACTTACGGGTATTTTAATTTTATTTTGACATGTACCAGGAGATGGTGTTGTTGTGCCTGGGATACAATCATAAGTAAGTTGTTGTACTGGATTATTACAACTTGAGTTACATGGTACCCACACTAAAGTACCACTATTACTCGCGTTGACTCCTGGACCTGCTGGTCCTGGCCATACTGGGGTATTATTCACTAAATCATTAATATAGTATTGGTAGTATGCCCCTGGATTAAATATCCAAAGATTTGCTGGGTCATCATCTACACAAACATAACAACATGAGTTACCATCCCAACTAGCACTTACAACATCTCCTATAGAGTAGTTTGTACCACCAACCCATGCTGGTGCACTACCAACAAATGGTGTTACAGTAACTGAACCAACCATCCAACTATTCATTGGGTCATCAAAGTAGGTATAACTAATAGAACCTATTACAGAACATTCATAACAATCACAACAACCACTGTAAGAAGCAAAAAACGCTGTAGATGTTACTCCAATAATACAGTCATCTAAATTATAATATATAGGATTACATGTGCCTGGAGGTTGTGGACCTGCACAGAAACAATCACTTATACAATCACCACAACCCCAAGTACAAACTGATTGACATGTCAATAAATCAATGTGTGGGCCAGAAACAAAAGTACTAGGTGGACTTGTACTAGTAAAAGCAGAACACCCTACAATATCTAAACAATAAAAATCAGTTGTAGCTAAAGTACAAGGATATCCTATTGCGGAACCAGCAGTTGCTATTTCACAAGCGTATGGTGTTAATTCACTAGGTACATTCGTACATGGACACATATTTACACCCCAATCTACACCATTACAATTAGATGTACCTGGAGGAGCACAATCACAACAATATCTACAAAATTGTTCACAGTCAGCTTGATTGGCAAATCCTATTCCCGCGAAATTATTGGTTACTTGTGCATCAAAATATGTGTTCGTTGGGTCTGTTGGTCCACCAACTAGTTGTCCAATAGCCCCTTGTTGATATAGTGCTGTTTGTCCCGCGAAATACGTACTGTTTCTACAAGCTGATATTGGTACTGCTGCACTATAGTCACCGTTTAGTGCTCCATATGTATCACACCACCATTCTTCTGGAGGTAAACAACAATCACAACTACTAAATGCTGCCCAACAATCAAAAGCACTATCATATGTAATTACTGCAGGTGATAAAGCGTTAAATATACAATTACCTATACCATTAGGTGGACAACCACATTCCCACGTACAATAATCTTGACAATCTTGTAAACTAGTAAAAGGTCCAGGATAACCTGGAGTATTAGGTGGTACGATAACACACCCTAATCCAGCTACACCCGCTGTAGATTCACAATTAGAAGTATAGTCACAATACCAAGTATCAGCTGACGTACTACCCGAACAACAATCTATTATGCCTAAAGAAGAGATACAAGCATCTAAAGATAGGAAAGGGTATACTGGGTGTGTAGCACCTTGTGGCACAGGTGGGAACGTTGGGTACCCACCAAAAAATATACCAGTATTGCTGTTATTTATAAAATCTTGTAAAACCACACAATTAGTTGTGTCTGTTACTGGGTCCTCACAATAACAAGATGCTCTACAATGTTCTTCACATGTATTACCTGTATAACAGTTTTGAGAGGCTGGTGTAAACAGGGGATTAAATACACATGAGGAAGGGGTACATCCAGTTGGTGTACATTCATAAGTTTGACTTGGTCCACCCCCACAAGGTTGACACCCTGCTGGTGGTAATCCTGGAGTTCCACCACAAGTTTCCCAAGGGTTTGGTGTACCGTTAGTTGCTGGTCCATCATCTGGTATAAAACAACTACAATCGAATGTTGTTATACAATCTGGTGCAGTTCCTACACCACCTGCCCCCCATAGGGACGGTAACATACAAACATAACAACATAAAGGAGAATCTGCATCAGAATGATAAACTATATCATGTAATCCGTAGACAACACCTAACTGATACATTCCTTGTGGTGTTAAAACAGTCCCACCCATCCCTATACTATTCATATAATCATCACATGGACAAACACAATCATCTACCGCACTTACTGAACAAACGTAGTCCCCGAAAGAATTTAAAGCTAAATTACTGGTACATTCCACCATAGTACAATAAGGTAACAAAGGGTTGGTACCTGTAGGGTCACATGCCGATGCAGCCGCAGCATTTACATATTGTACGTAATAACAAGGCCAGTTACCGGGTGGAAAAAGTTGTTGGTTACCTGGTAGGGTAGCTAAAGCTTCGGTATCATCACATTCTGCGTGACAACATTCGGTTGCTTCACAGCACGCAGAGAAACTACTATAGCCAGTAAAACCGGGAGCTGGATTAGAAAATCCTAATAAATTTTGTGCCATATAATAGCCACTAACCCCATCTTGACAAAATGTGGGTCCTTGGTAATTGGTGCTACTAGGGTCTATATCTATAAAACAATCCCAACCTGCGTTACACGCACATAAAGTTTGGCAATCTATGTTTCCTTGAGCTGTACCTGAAAACCAAGTTACATTATCTATAATTCCAGCACATGGACTTTGTAATGTACATGGTGTCATAGAAGTACAATCACAAACATAACATTGTTCTATTTGTGTACAATCCGCTGTACATGCAGAATAACCATATCCTGGGTAAGTAGCGTTGCTAGGTGAAACCCAAGGACCCCAACCACAACCACAGTCATAACATTCCACACAAGGTTGATTTATGGTCTCACAAGACCAACCACAAGGTACTATACCACCCCCCATAGTTGCTGGGTCTTGTTGACATTCTTGTAGGTTTGCGTAGGTACCACCAATGGTTACCTCATAACATCCCTCACAACAACTCCATTCATAACCAGTATAATCACAACATGCTGACGTACTGTATTGGTAACCTAAATCAGTTGTAAATGCTGTACCAGCGTTACATGCTGATAATCCAAAATCTGGTGTAAAATAAAATTGTTCATAAACAGCTAACCACTCGTTGGGTGTTAGACCGTTAGGTAAGACTCCAGGTACTAAGCCCATCACACTAGTTACTGTGTTAGTGTATAATCCTGGAGTTGCATTTGCATCGTCTTCCGCACATGAGAATAATGTACAACATTCACTAGCGTTTGATGCTGTCGGTGTTGTACAAGAAAATGCTGGTGGATTACACCACCCTTCACAATCCATTTGTGAATTAAATACAGGTCCTGCTAGTGGGTTGAGTGGGTCAAAACTTGTATACGCGGAATGACTAGAATCAATTTCTATACACCCTACACAATCATATTGATTTTCACACACCCATTTATCTGGAAAACATTCACCATCATCAAAATCATCTTTACAATCTTCATAGTATTGGTAACCCTGTAGAATATTAGTAGTTGTTGTTATTCCCGTACCTGGTACTAATTCACAACCATATAATGGTATATTATTTAAATCTTGGGGACAAATCCATGTTGAACACCCAACATACTCCCAATATGTTGTTGAAGTAAAAGCGGTTGGTGGGTAGTTTGCACTATTTGCTGATAAAGCTTGGTAACAGTTACCTTCGGGTCCCGTCACAAAACAACCTGGTAGTATCCATGCTGCTCCATTCACATACTGACCTGCTGGCTCTCCTGGGTTCTGTCCACAATGATTTATTGTAACATCATCACATGGTGTTGACGTTCCTGGGGGACAATTAACACAGTCCGAAGAACATGCCTCCCAAATATGTTCCATTGGAATATTATTTTGGTACCATACACCTTGTAGTGTCATAGAAGGTGGCACA
>MDTG01129323.1_pt1 | contig 20685 bp, 15 predicted proteins | sample 811421 | NCBI WGS metagenome assembly MDTG01 (sample SAMN05326645, study PRJNA326480) | marine metagenome | isolation source: seawater | place: Pacific Ocean: South East | collected 2011
CACTTGCGAGAAGCTGAATCCGTAGAGGCCGCATTCGGTCAGCCTTTCGAGAAAAGAGTAAGTGCTGACCGGGCAGTCCATCACGCGCTTTCCATCAGGGTGATCTGAGAGTCTAACCGATCAGTGGTGGCCGGCGGCGTTCACTCCGCCTGTCGTGCAATGTCTGTTTGAAGCGCATCCAGTTCATCCGGTGTGCCCAGCATGCCCACTTCACTGTCGTGCCCCAGCGCATATTGGGGCGGCACGATCTCCGGGTGCTCCCCGGGCCCGCTGGGTGGGGTCTAGCAGCCAAGGGATATTGACCCCTTTGAGTAGCTAATTAACTCTTGAAGGGGGTGGTTCCAGACCCTGGGCGAGCTCCGGAGGACAGTTAGGCTTTCTTTTCTACCTGTTCGTCGCGAAATATTACCCTCGCGTTGCTATCACATATATTTTCAATGCACTGTCCGCCTGCGCTCCTCCGATTGTTGTTTTGCCGACATAGTGTAAATACGCCTTAGTGTCAAAAATAAATGGTGTCTGATAGACATATTTAATTTTTGGGTGTATTTTGTCCAAACAAAAGGGGATTTAACAGCGAATAAGAATGCCCAACTCCCGTGACATGAGTGGTCAGCTGGCCGCCGCTATGATGAGTAACAGAGCCCTTTCATCTCTGATTTTGCTCGTTGTGACGCTATTTTTTGGTTGGGGACTTCAGGGCGTTGAACTCAGGACGATTTTTTCGGACCTCTTGCCAAAAAATCATCCATTCGTCCAAACCTATAAAGATCATCCTAATTTTGGTAACCCGCTGACGGTCACGGTCATGATCAAAGCGAGGCAGGGGGATATCTATAATCCCACCACGCTGCAGAAGGTGTGGGATATCACTCGCGATATTGACCTTGCACCCGGTGTGGATCACGACCAGATCCTCTCTGTCGCAACCGAGAAAGCACGTTATTCGAGAGCCACACCATTCGGTATTGACAGCCAGCCATTGATGGGAGATAGACCCCCTTCCAATGACCGGGAAGTGGCCGAATTTCGGGAGCGACTCAACAAGGCGCCGAATGCAAGAGCGTTTCTGGTTTCGGATGACCATACGGCTGCGCTGGTCTCAGCGACGTTCATTGAGCGAAGACTCGACTACGCGGATGTGTTCAATTACGTCCAAACTTTGGCGGCATCGAACCGTGACACCGAGCACGAGATTTACGTAGCAGGTCAGCCGATTCTCACCGGGTGGGTCTACAGCCACCAGCTTGAAATGCTGAGTATTTTTGCTGTGACAACCGTGGCGCTCATTCTGTCTTTGGTGCTTTACATGGCTAACGTGGCCGGTGTGGTCACACCGCTCGTGACCAGCATCGTTGCTGCGATCTGGGGCTTTGGTTTCGTCGGATGGCTGGCAAAACCGATCGAGCCTCTGATTATGGTTGTGCCGCTGTTGCTTGTGGCGAGGTCTTTCAGCCACTGCGTGCAATTTGTGGAGCGTTATTACGAGATTTACCAGCAGTGCGAAAACAAGAAAGAGGCGGCAGAGCGGGCGCTACGAGTCATGATGGCGCCCGGTTTCTTGGGAATATTGACGGACGCGGCGGGGCTCTTCCTCATCATGGTCGCCCCCATCCCCGCCATGGAGCGCTTTGCCCTGTTCTGCGGATTCTGGGCGTTGATTTTGTTCCCGACCAATGTCTTGTTATCACCAATTATTCTCTCGCTACTGCCTGAACCTAAAAATGTTCAGCGCATTCTCGGTGTTGGTGCGCAGGGTGAGGGTAGTCACCGCATCATCTATCGATTGCTCGCCACCATTGGCCGGCTCAGTCACGGGCGCCGTGCCCGCTTCAGTGCTCTGGCGTTGCTTGTGGCGGTGGTTTTCAGTGTCACACAGGTATTGCAAATCAAGGTTGGTAACCCTGTCGAGGGTTCGAATCTGCTTTGGGAGGACTCGGATTACAACCAGGCGGTGGCCCAAATTAACCAGAATTTCACCGGCCTCAACACGTTGGAAATCGTATTCGAGGCAAAACAGTCCAATAATCCTAGCCGTGTGTCTCGTCAAGCCGACACAGTTTTCTCGATGTTGGCGTTGCAGCGCGCGCTAGAGCAGGGAGAGTCGCCGCCGGTGGCGACCTTGTCCTTTGCCGATTATCTGCCAGAAGCGAACCGGCTTTTCAGCGGAGGGCATCCAAAGTGGTCTCCGCTGGATAATGATCAGCGTGCGGTTACCGCGGCGGCCAGCGCTGTCATGGTGGGCACCGGGCCGAAGGCGTTTCTTCACGTTACCGATTTTGTGCAGCAGAACTCAACCGTGTCCCTCTGGTACAAGGACAATAAGCAGGAAACCGTTGATTTAGCACTGCAGCAGGCGCGCCAGGCGGTGGTCGATGTGGGGATCGATCACGAAGCGTTCACTGTTCGCCTAGGCACCGGCACTATTGCCTTGCAACAGTCGATCAATGACACCGTAGATTATTACCAGTGGGTCATTCTGGGTCTGCTGAACCTCGTCATTCTGATCACCTGTAGCTATGCCTATCGATCGATAGTCGCAGGTTTTTTACTACTCATCCCTGTCAATATCTCGAACCTCTTGCTCGGCGCCGTCATGGTCCAACTCGGTATTGGCTTGGATGTAAATACGTTACCGATCACAGCAATCGGCGTGGGTGTGGGGATTGACTACGGGATCTATCTGCTCAGTCGAATTTGTGAGGAGTTCTCAGACACGGGTGACCATGCCGCCGCAATTGATCGCGCGGTCGCCACGACTGGCAAAGCCATTTTCTTCACGGCGTCGATTGTGCTGATCGCCATTTTACCTTGGTACTTCTTATCGGATCTGAAGTTCCTCGCCGACATGGGGCTTCTTTTGGTGATGGTGATGCTGATCAACATGGTTATCGCACTGATCGTGATACCGCTGGAGGTTTGGTTTGTGAGACCGCAGTTCCTAAGTTCAAAAGATTTGTTGGTACTCGAACGCGAAAAACAAAGCTCAGGGGCGATAGCGCTTTCTTTTTCGTAATGAAATGTATGCGCGGCATGTTGTAAGCGTCGCGGGAAGAATGATTCAAGAACGATAAATGGGTGAGGAAGCTATGCACATCAAAAAATACGATCAAAACTACAGTAGGCGCCATTTTCTCGAGACAGTCAGTAAGGGTGCCGTGGGCGCCGGCGTGCTGGCCCCTTTGTGGCCACTGATTTCAAATGCTCAGGACATCACCAAAGCGTATCCCGATGAGTTGCTGTCGATCGAGGGTTACACCAAAGGCAAGGTGAGCACCGGGGACATGATCACCGCGGACAATGTCGAGTACGTGAAGGATCTGCTGGATCCAATTGCTTATATCGAAGTCAAGGATATGGGGCGGCAGATCAAGATCGTGAAGTCTACCACTGACGTCACGAAGCTTTTTCCGCATGAGTACCTTGAGGCCACGCTTCGGAATCAGGGCCAAGCAGTGCTCGATGAGAATGGCAACGTGACAACCCAAGACGGCTCACCGTGGATCGGCGGCAATCCATTCCCTGACGCTAAAAACGGGCTCGAGGCCTATGCAAACCTGACACTGAGCTGGGGGCGCCACGATCAGGCGCTGTATGCGATCAGAGACTGGGATATTGGCCCCGATGGATCGGAGCAATATCAATACGACTTCTGCTGGTCAGAGCAAAACACGATTGGACTGGTAAACAGCGACCAGCCTTACTGGCCGGGTCGCGAAGAAATCCTCCGATACAACTCCATTTGGTTTACCTATCCCAATGACTCAAGGGGCACCTCTTTTGTAAGCACTTGGTACAACGACCAAAGACGCTTCCCTGACTTGTTTGGATACATTCCCGCGTTTAAGCGCGTGAGACGCTTCCCATCCAATCAGCGTTTTGAACCGCTGGTGCCGGGTATCACGTTATTCCTCTCGGATGGCTGGTGTGCGGGCGACCCGATGCTGACCTGGGGCAATTATAAGGTTGTGGAGCGCAAGCCCATGTTGGGTGGTGTGTCAGGGAACTGGCGCGGCCGGAACGCCAACTCAGAGCCTTCTGTGCATGGTGGAGCCAAGGGTAAAACGTTCTTCGAGACGTCCATGGAGCTCGTGCCCGAGTGTGTCGTTGTCGACCTCGAGCCCACCGGGTACCCCAGGGCGCCTGTTGGCAAGAAGCGCGTGTGGCTCGACACCCGCACCATGATGTTCACCAGTTGCGTGACCTACGACCGTCGCGGAGAGCTATGGAAGTCCGTTGAAGCACCAACCAGCCAGTTCGTCGACGGTGATACGGTCAAGATGGATGGTAAGTACCCGGGCTGGAGCTGGACTCATTGTCACTGCCACGACATCCAGACCAATCGTATGAGCCGTTTCTACCACGCTGAAAATATCAGGGGTGGTTTCGAGTCTGGGTGGAACCAGGGTGATCTGTACGACAAGTACATGACGGTTCCCGCGATTCGTCGGTTGGGTGCGTGAGTCTGGAGTTGACCGCCATGCTTCGTCGCTTGATCGGTTTTCTGCTGCTCGCTTTTGCTTCGGCGAAGCCTGTTATGGCGGACGCCGATGCTCTGGTGGAGGCCGTGAACCTTGGCACCGCACACGAAGCTTTGTACGGCTTGTGTATCAAAGGGAACCGGGCCATTGCAGCAGGCCAGAATGGTCTCGTGCTCGAGTCGACTGACAGGGGTGAAACTTGGGCCGAACTGGATCGGTTCACAGATGTCGCTTTCCTTGATGTCGATTGTTCCGATCGGACAGAGCTTTATGTAGGTCAGCGCGGTGCGTTTTATCGACGTTCTGAGGGCAAGTTTGAACCGGTCCAGTCTGGTACTGATGCGCGCCTGATGAGTGTGACGCAGTCAAGCGACGGTACTTTGGCCGCTGCGGTCGGTGCTTTTGGGACGATCCTGATATCCGTGGATCAGGGTGAAACCTGGGAGACGCTCTCAATAGATTGGTTTGCCGTTCTTGACGATTACGTTGAGCCTCATCTCTATGACGTACACATAAGGGAAGGCGGCCAAATTACAGTGATTGGGGAGTTTTCGCTGGTAATTCAGTCAAACGATGCCGGTCTTACCTGGCACACGCGACATAAGGGTGAATCCTCTCTGTTCGGTCTCTACCTTGATGCTACCAGCACTGGATACGCGGTCGGACAGGAAGGAGCGTTGCTGACTACGGCAGATGCGGGTGAAACCTGGGCCGCAATACCCACGCCCACTAATGACATTTTACTCAATGTTACCCGCAGCCAAACGGGCGCCATTCTTGCTACGGGTATCCGCAAGTTCATTGTCAGCGGCGATCAGGGTGCTACCTGGACCGAGTACGACAGTCCCGTGCTGACGACTGGTTGGTACCAAGGTCTCGTGCTTCTCCCCCGAGAGGAGGCGGCCCGTCAAGAGGTTCTGCTCGCCGGTCATCAAGCCAACATTCTGAAAATTGAATTGAAATAAAAAAACAGTCCTACAGGGGAAATGTGATGAAAACAGATCATAAGAGCGCCAATCGTGCTCTCACCAAAGCGGGCCTCGTTGTACTGGCAGGGCTCTCTCAATCGGCTCTCGCAGTCGACTGGTATGTCTCGGGCTTCATTCGACAGGAAGGGGCCTACAGCATTGACAGCAGTAATGAGAATCCTTGGAACCAATCGGGAAATGTTTATAACGGCGTTGAGGCACCGAATACCGTTGAACAACTTCTAGGTTTGACTCCAGGCACGGTTACTCGACCCAACTCCTTCACCGAGAGAAACGACTGGAACGTCATGTTCACTCGTGCAGAACTGGATATTGATGCCACCTTCAGCAGCAATCTCAAGTTTGTCGCTAAGGTGCGCGGGCTTTATGCCTGGGATATTTATGACAGTGGTCCCGGAGAGACGAACTATTTTGAGTCGCCCTTCCGAGGAGATTGTGCGACCCGTTTGGAAGTGTGTGGCGAGGACTACATGGTCGACTTGCCATCTTTTTATTTCGACTACAACTCAGGGCCTCTCTGGCTGCGGGTCGGTAACCAGCAAATCGCATGGGGTGAATCGATCTTCTTCCGCGTGCTGGACAATCCAAATGGGCTCGATCTGCGAAGACATTCTGCTTTCGACTGGGCGGCTGAAGAATTTTCGGATAAGCGGGTACCGGGTTTAGGGATTCGCGGAAGCTATCGTTTTCAGAATGACTGGGAACTAGAGGGTTGGGTGCAGGAGTTTCAGCCTACAGTGCTGTCGAATGGGAATACGCCCTATAACCCCATCACTTCAACGTTCGTCGTGCATCAAGAAGACACCTTTGACGATGTCGATGATGAGGTAAATTTTGGTGCGCGATTGCGTGGCCAGATCGGCGAGTTGGGGTTGCAATTCACTTATACCGATCGCATGAACCCTGACGGCGCCTTCCGGTGGACTGAGACCGGTATTAACGTGTTTGACAGAGCGGGGGTTGCCGATCCCGGAATTGGCGCGCTGTTGGCTCAGACGCCCTTTGAGCCACTCTCTGGTGGGTTGGGCATTTATTCAGGGATTCAGTGGATGACAGAAGCCGGTGGATCGCGGCTTGATGGCTCCAACCTCCAAGCCTTGCTCGACGACTTCCCTGCCGCTCAGATGCTGGTCAGTGGTGCTTTGGGTAATTTTGGTCTGCCACCCAACACGCCCGTGAACAGTTATGACCTGTCGATGATGATTCTGGATGCCTTTTTCTCACCCAATATAGGCTTGGGAGAATTTAGAGGTCACATTGAGCGTACTTTTCACCGTGAGGAAATCTTTGGTTTCGGCGCTAACTATATGTTCTTCGGTGAGCAAGACTCTCTCCTCGATCAATTGATCGTGCGTTTCGAGGCGACGTTTACCCCGGACCGCGTCTTCACTGATCCATCACTGTTGGGCGCTGATTTTCTGGTGGAGGATGAATACATCACGTCTCTTGTGGTTGAGAAATATCACCGCTTCACACAGAGCTTCCCAGCTACTTATATGGTATTCCAGTGGCTCCATAAATCTGAGAGTGACATTTTTGGTCGTCACCTCGATGGCTATGGCGCGACACCATTTGGTCCTCCCACGGGCCGCAGCAGTTTTAATGCCTTGTCCTTTGCTTTTCAGCAGCCGTCACCCACTTTGAAGTGGAGAACGGACTTCGCGGTCCTCTGGGATCCTGAGGGGGGCTATCTAATTCAGCCTGGCTTGCGCTACAAGCCCAACAAGTCGATTAGCGCTGAACTGTTCGCCAACTTCGTGGGCGGAGGTGACGACAACATGGATGCAATGTCGACATTCGATTACGTCGAAGAGATTGCGTTCAGGTTGACCTATCAGTTTTAAGCGAGTGCTCGTCAAGGCTGAGGCGCCCCAGTGATTTAAGGCCACTTGGGCTGCATCAGCGCGTGACGTACGCCAATCGAATTGGAGAGTAAACATGGGTAACAAAGTGGATTATAACGCCGCCTTTCAGCTGCACGGCAAGGTGGCCATTGTCACCGGTGCGGGGGGCAATCTCGGCGCTGAAATATGTGCGGCGCTCTCAGCAGTGGGTGCTTCAGTTATTGCCACTGACCTGAATGAGCAGACGGTGAAAGGCACAGCTGAGTGCATCAGTGCCGACGGCGGCGCGGTGACAGCCATGGCGCACGACGTCACGGTAGAAAGCGAATGGGAGTCCGCCGTCGAATTGGCCGTCAGTACCTACGGTGGGCTAGACATTGTGGTCAACGCGGCGGCTATCGTGCCGATGAGCATGCTCGGAGAGCTTAACGTCGAAGAGTTTCGACGCGTCCAGGATGTGAATGTCGCGGGCACCCTGCTCGGCTGCAAGCATGGGCTACGTGCCATGCGTCCAGATGGTGCGAGTGGGCGGGGCGGCTCGATCATTAATTTGTCTTCAGTCATGGGGCTGTCGGGTTCTATAGCGCTGGCTTCTTACAACGCATCCAAAGGCGGTGTGCGGCTCCTGACCAAATCAGTGGCAGCGGAATGTGCGCTGCTCAAAACCAACATTCGGTGCAACTCGATTCATCCCGGGATTATCGAAAGCGATATGGGGTCACTGTTTTATGAGCAGCTGACTGAGCTGGGTATCACCCCGAGCATGGAGGATGCGGCAGCGGGCTTTTTGGCTGCAGTTCCCATGGGAGAGCCGGGGCAACCCTCCGATATTGCCGCGGGCGTCGTTTATCTCGCCTCTGATGCGAGTCGATATGTCACCGGTTCTGAACTGGTAATTGATGGCGGGTTCTACGCCACTTGAATGAATTCTGAAATAAAGAGGAAGCAAGAATGTCAGATGATTTGGTAATTTCCGGTGATGAGTTTCACGCTCGTGACCTTGAGCAGGCGGCGGTTATCCGCAACCCTTTTCCTTATTACGACATGTTGCGCGACAAGCCGCTTCAATTTGGTGTTCGTGGCTACCCACCTGGCACGGTAGAAGGCATGGATGAGCCCATTCCGTCGTGGGCTGTACTGAAATATAAAGATTTGGTGCATGTCGCTTCTAACCATCAAATCTTTTCTTCTCGGGATCGCATGCAGGAAGAATCCGACGCACCGACACTCATGCTAGTCAATCATGACCAACCTGAGCATACCTTTTTGCGCACCATCGCCAGAAAGGCTTTTTCGCCAAAGCGTGTCGAGACCGATGTAGCGCCATGGTTGCACGACACCATCGCCCACATGTTAAACGAGGAGGGCTCTGGCTGCCTTGATGTCATGACTAACCTTGCGGCTGACTTGCCCGCTCGCTTTATCGCAAGGCTGCTGGGCACCCCCGCGGAGGACTTTAAGGAGATTCGGGGCTGGGCCGATGCCTACATGGGCACGTCTACAATGAGCACAGAAGAAAAGGCTGCCTCCAACGTAGAGCTTCACGATTACTACACCACTCAAGTAGCCGAGCGCTACGACAAGATCAAGCGTGGTTTGGCTGATGACGATTTGCTTACCGGATTTATCACCGCCGAGGGTGATGATGGTCGCAAGCTGACACCTGAGGAGGTTGTGCGCTTCTGTATCACCATGGTCGCAGGTGGTGCCGAGTCAAGCGTATTCCTCATTGGTAATCAGGTGGCAGCGATGCTCGAGATGCCTGAGCTGTATCAACAAATGCGAGAAGATCGCTCGCTGGTCCGGCCGTTTCTTGAGGAGAGTATTCGCCGCGACGGTCCGATCCAGCGGCTGTTCCGGGAGACACTTGAGGATACTGAGATTGCCGGGACACCGATCAAGAAAGGAGAGTGGGTGTGCGTCTTCTTTGGCGCAGGGAATCACGATCCCGAGATGTTCGAGAATCCGCATGAGTTCATTCTGCATCGACCGAACGTTGGAAAAAACCTGACCTTCAGTCACGGTATTCATCACTGCATCGCGTCACTTGTCGCGAGGAATGAAGCGGCAGGCATGATTAACGGCATCCTAGATCGCTACAAGGCTGTTGAGCCGGGCGATGGGCCCGTAACCTATCAGGATCGCAATTTCATCAATTACGGCCCGTCTAGTTGCCCAGTCAATTTCGTGCCAGCGTGAGGTTGGGAGGAATAGCGTATGTCTGACGATCAGAGAGCAGTAGCTCAAATGGATATGGTGGTAGTGGGTGCCGGATTTGCGGGGCTCTATATGATCCACAAAGCGCAGGAACGAGGCTTTTCGGTCCAATGCTTCGAGGCGGGTGATGGTGTGGGTGGCACTTGGTATTGGAATCGCTACCCGGGCGCTCGAGTTGATATTGAATGCGTGGAGTACTCCTATTCGTTCTCTGAGCAACTCGAGCAGGAGTGGGAATGGACCGAGCGCTACGCTGCGCAGCCCGAGATTGAGCGATACGCGAATCATGTGGCGGACCGTTTTGATCTGCGGCAGAGAATTCAGTTTGAGACGAGAGTGGTGTCGGCGATCTTTGATGAGGGCACCGGACGCTGGACCGTGACTACTGATCGAGGTGAGGTCGTTTCTGCGCAGTATTGCATTATGGCTACCGGTCTTATCTCTGCGCCTGTTGACCCAAAGTTCGAGGGGTTGGAGACATTTATGGGCGAGCAGTACATGACCAGTCGCTGGCCCCAGCAGGAGCCTGTCTTTTCAGACAAGCGGGTTGCGGTGATCGGGACAGGCTCCAGCGGTATTCAGGTTATTTCCGAGGTGGCGAAGGAGGCGAATCAGCTTTATGTGCTGCAGCGCACGCCTTCCTACACAATTCCTTTGCAAAACCATCCGGTTGACCGACAACAGGTAAGTAAGCTGAAAGAGAATTATTCGGCACTACGTGAACTGCAATTCGATTCGTTTGCGGGCTTCACTCTGGTGCATTCTGAACTTGCGCCCCTGCCCTCACAGTCTGCGCTGGAAGTCACGGACGAAGAACGCCGAGCCGAGTATGAGAATCGTTGGGCTTCTGGTGGGCTATCTCCTTACTATGCGTATACAGATAGCTTACTCGATGACGAGTCCAACGAGACCCTCGCTGAATTTGCTCGCGAGAAGATCCGTGACCGGGTTAGTGATCAGGAGATCGCCGACAAGCTTTGCCCGAACTATCAGATTCTGACGCGACGTCTGTCGCCAGAAACTGACTATCTCGAGGTGTTCAATCAGGATAACGTCGAGTTGGTAGACCTGAACGACCGACCCATAGAGCGATTTACGCCCAACGGCATTGTCGTGGGAGGTGAGGAGATCGAGCTCGACGCCGTCGTGTTTGCTACCGGATTTGATGTGATGACCGGAGCGATGGACCGCATTGATATCCGAGGCCGAGATAGCAGGACACTAAAGGGCCGCTGGGCCGAAGGGCTGACCAGTTATCTTGGCATGATGACACATGGGTTTCCCAATCTCTTTTGGGTAAACGGACCCCATAGTCCTTTCTACAACCCTATCTTATTGGCCGAGTACCAAGGTGACTTTATTTGCAGCCTGTTTTCTCAGGTTAGTGCGCGTAACGCGCGACAGGTGGAGGCCGATGAGGAGGCTGAGCGCCAATATGTGGAGCTGACTAATGAGATCGGCAACATGACTTTATTTCCCAAGTCAGATAACTACTACATGGGTGACAACATTCCCGGCAAGCCTAGAAATGTCGTGTTCTTTTTTGGCGGATTCCCGCTGTATCGAGAGCAGTGCAGTGCCGCCGGCTCCGAGCTGGGCGGTTTATCTATTTCGTAAATATTCAGACTACATAGGAGTGATGACAGATGCCAGACGGTGGAATTGAAAGCAAATTTTTAATGAGTATCGATATTAGTTTCGAGCCACCAGTAGTGGCGACTCCCGGCTTAGTCGTCATTAACGTTACTGGCGGGAGTTTTGAGGGCCCGCAGATCAAAGGCGACATGATTGGTCCGGGGGGTGATTGGGCTCGCGTGCAAGATAACGGCAATTGGAAGATCGATGCCCGCCTTGCCATGCGTACTGACGATAGTGAGACGCTTTATTGTTACTATGGCGGCGTGGTCAGAATGACAGAAGAGCTCGCGGCTCGCTCGGCGGCTGGGGAGGTGCTGACCGATGCAGATATGTACTTGCGTTCCGCGCCCAATTTTGAAACCAGCTCAAAGAAATACGGTTGGCTAAATGACATCATGGCCGTGGGCAAAATGACGCGGTTTGGCGCGGGACAGCTGAATTATCAGGTCTACGAAATTTTGTAAATCTGGTCACGGTCACCAATTAACAGGAACTAAGTAGTATGAAGTTATTCGTCACTGATCGAAAAGGTGAAGAACACGAAGTAGAGGTAAGTGTCGGCGAGCCAATGATGTTTGCATTGCGCGCTCAGGATCTAGTTGACGCAACATGCAGTGGATCCTGCTCCTGCGCAACCTGTCATCTTTACATACAGGAGGATTGGCTCGACAAGCTGGCGCCTCCTTCGGATGACGAGGAGGAGGTGATCGAGTTCCTAAAGTTCGGCAAAGAAAACAGCCGGCTGTCTTGTCAGTTGACTGTCATAGAAGGTATGGATGGAATGAAGGTGGCGGTTGCCCCGGAAGAGGGCTTCTGAGCGCCTAATCCGTCCGAAAGGGTCCGGGGTAAGATTCAAAAATTTCGTAGGTTCGATTAAAGATGTGCGAGACCATGACGATCTCATCATCGCTGAGTTGATCGACGAGGCCCTGGAGATACGTTACGCCACTTTCGACCAGCCGCTCAATAAATTTGCCACCTTTTGGGGTGAGTTGAACCGTTTTCTCCCTGCCGGAATCGGGGCTCTCAGTGATTGTGAGCAGCCCCATCTCCGATGTGGTCAAAGAGCGAATGGCCTTTGAAACGGAGCTGCTTGTAATTTCTAGCCAGCTGCCCAGCGCCGTCTCGATGCGTTTCCGAGCCATTCTCGAGTGGTTTTCTCCCTCGCCGTAAATCAGAAGCAAAATGATAATTTGCTGTCGACTCAGCCCGGTGTCGCTGCGCATGACCTGTTCTAGCTTGTTGCCGGCCTTATAGTGGATCGGGAAGAAAATATTGAGTTGCATAAGGGTAGCGTATTCTCTGGGCACACTTGGAAGCTCAGCCCAGGTAAAACTTCGGTCGCCCATTTGATTGGTTAGAGGGTGATGCAGCACTGATTCCTGGGGCGCCGCCGCGGCAATGGGCTCACCTGCAGCCAGTCGCTCTTGGTCAATCATTTTTCCGAAGATGGTAGTCACTTTGGTATAGATATAGAGGCAAACATCCACCTCTTCATCCCACAGGGACATGTTTTCCAGAAACCAATCACACATCGCCGAGCCATTGCGCGTCATTTGCTGCATGAATTGGTTGCCTGCTGGCGTTAGTTCAATCAACTTTTCGCGTCCCGAGCGAGGGTGTTCGGTGATCGTAAGTAAATTGATGCCCGGCGAAGCCAGCGCTCGGATCGCTTTGGAGATAGCGCTGCTACTAATGTCGTACCAACTGGTGAGCTGTTTCTCGACATACTTTCGGGGGATGGATCTCCCCTCAATGCCTTCCGACCGAATGATCCACATCACCGCTATTTGATGTCGATCCAGCGTCTCGTCGGTTCGGAGCGTGTCCTGTACCTTCATGCCCACTACGTAGTGCACACGATACAGAAGCTCGAGCAATCGTTGCGCGGCCTCTGACCGTTTGACTGGCGCCACGCTGCGCAAGCTGTTGGCTGAATCCTTTGTCATATCTCGACGAATACCACTGGTCGGGGGGGCATTGTGTCACGAGGACTCAACAATGTTAATAATTAGTAATATTTCTTTTGTTAATAATATCATTATGACACTATATGGTCTTTATTGATGGACATTATCCACGGGCAGTTGCAGCTGTGCAGGAAATTTCATGACCAGTATTGTCATCGTTGGAGCAGGGCAGGCGGGTGGCAGTGCTGCACTCCAACTTCGCGCAGCGGGTTTTGAAGGAGGGGTTACCCTTATAGGGTCAGAGCCACATCTCCCCTACGAGCGACCACCGTTGTCAAAAGCTTATCTGACAGGTGATCTGTCTTACGACAGTCTGTTATTGCGCCCCAAGGAGGTGTATCTGGAGCAGGAGATTCAGTTACTGACGGATACCACAGTGGCTTCGATTAACCCGGAGCAGCACACCTTGTCGATATCCGGAGCGCAAACACTGCATTTTGACAGGTTGCTGCTTGCCACTGGCGCTCGGCCCCGCCAACTGCCTGTTCTAGGGGCAGATCTGCAGGGGGTGCACTATCTGAGAACACTGGCTGATGTCACCGAGCTCCAGCAAACTATGAAGCGGGCGAAGAGAGTCTGTTTGATTGGCGGCGGGTACGTGGGGCTGGAGTTCGCTTCAGTGGCGACTAAGGCTGGGCTTCAGGTCACGATACTCGAGTCGGCCGATCGTCTACTTCAGCGCGTCACAACGCCTGAAATGAGCAAATATTTTGCAGACCTGCACCGCTCTTTCGGCGTTGAGGTGTATTGCGGTGCAAAAATTCAGGAAATGCAGGGCGCGGGTCGCGTTGAGCGAGTGATTTGCGAGCACGGCGAGGTCGCGGCTGACCTCGTACTAATTGGTATTGGTGCGATACCCAATATCGAAGTCGCGGAAGCTTCGGGCCTCGCGTGCGAAAACGGTATTCAGGTGGATGAGTTCTGCCGTTCCTCCCACCCCGACATTTTTGCTGCGGGGGATTGTACGAATCATCCGAACGCATTGCTGAAGCGGCGACTCAGACTAGAGTCGGCACCCAATGCCACGGATCAGGCACGTGTTGCAGCGACCAATATGCTGGGCGTTAAAGAGCCGTATTGCAAAGTGCCCTGGTTCTGGAGCGATCAATACTCTTCCAAATTGCAGGCGGTGGGGTTTTCTGCTGATGGTACTCACAGCGTTTGTCGTGGTGAGAGGGCGGAGCACCAATTCGCAGTGTTTTACCTGAACGAAAACCGGCTTGTTGCGGTTGAAGCGATTAACTCTGCCAAAGCTTTTATGGCGGGTAAGCGACTCTATGGTCATGAGCTTGATCCAGACGAGCTAGCGGATCCGGCGACTGACTTGCGGTCATTGATCAAATCGGTAATGCGATGAACCTGCTGCACGCTCTATCAATGTGTACTGTTTGTCTTGGATTAGGCAGATAGCGTGGCACATATTAGAAGGTTTGACCGGGCGTTTTCTCGACGACATTTCCTGAGTGAGCTGTCGCGAGGCATTTTGCGGACAGGCGTGCTCTTGCCCCTTTGGCCAACCTTGGCAGCAAAAGGATCCGCGGAAGGCGTTTATCCAGAGGAGCTGCTGTCGCTCACCTCCTACACGCAGGGAGCGATACAGGAAGGCCACACCATTAATGCAGACAACGTCGAGCGAGTGCGGGATCTGCTCGACCCGATTCAATATTTACAGGTGTCTGAGATGGGGCGCGAATTGCGTGTCGTTGCGCCGACGCAGGATGTTTATCGGCTGAGCCCTTGGGAATATATTGAGGCGACACTGCGGCATCAGGGTAGGGCGCGCTTTGCAGATGATGGCAATGTCGTAACGACTGAAGGGGATCCTTGGATCGGCGGGAATCCCTTTCCTGATCCAAGATCCGCCAGCGAGGTATTTGCGGGGGCGACATTGAGTTGGGGGCGTCACGATGTATCTTTCTACGCGGTGAAGGAGTATGACCTCGACCCGGATGGCAAGGTCTCCTACGAGTATCAGTCTTGCTGGGTTGAGATGAACGCGACAGGACGAATCGTGCTCGAGCCCAAACCGTACATGAAGGGTCAAAAGGACAAGCTGCGCTTTCAGTCAGTCTTTTTTCTGACCCCCAGTGACAGTCGCGGCACTTCTTACCTGAATATATGGCCCTACGATCAGAATCGTTACCCCGAGCTATACGGTTATTTGCCGGCGTTCAAGCGCGTCAGGCGCTTTCCCACCAACCAGCGATTCGAGCCGATGATCCCCGGCTCGACCATATATCTCTCGGATGCTTGGGCGGCGGGCGATCCCTTTCTCACCTGGGGTAATTACCGGTTTGTGAAGCGCGGTCCGATGCTCGCTGCCATTAACAGTGGCTGGCATGCGGATGATGAAAACTGGCAGGGAGCGGTCCATGGCGGCCAACAGGGCAAAACTTTCTGGGATACCTCCGTCGAATTGATACCAGAGGTGCTGGTCGTCGAGGCAGAGCCAACCGGGTATCCAAGAGCCCCGGTAGGTAAGAAGCGCGTCGCCTTCGATGCGCGTACTCTGTTACCGGTGAGCATGGTGAGCTACGACCGGCAGGGCAAGATATATCGGTCTTTCGATGGGGCCTTTTCGCTGTACGACGACGGTCAGCGACGCGTTATGGACGGCGCGCATCCCTACTGGTCCTGGACGCGCGTCCACGCCCACGATGTGCAAACCAATCGGGTGACGCGTCTCGAGCAGGTAAAGCAAGTGGTCGGGGGCTACCGGTCTGAGGCCAATAATCCCGATGCTTACGACCGATTTCTCACCAAGGGTGCGCTGAGACGGATGGGTAACTGACTCATACTCGATTGGTTTAGGGTTCACGTCCTGTATCTAGGCAGGGTCCCTCGCCCTTGTTTACAGCTTGAAGCCAATCCCAACTCCTACGGCCCAAACAATCGCGTCTGCGCGGTAGGAAGAGCTATCGGGTAATTGCAGCGCGATGTCTACATTGGGCGTATTTCTGGTGAGGCGCTCCTCGAAGGAATACGCACCAAACGCGTCAATACGAATCGAAGGCGTCACGTCATAGCCAATACCCAGAGACATACTTTTGCTACTAACAGTGGGTACTGACGCCGTTTGAACTATTTTAATCAGATCATTGCTAATGAACGGCAGAGGAATGCTGCCCATGCCATAGAGCGCGTCAATTTTGTCATTGGGCTCATCTCTGAAATGATTCGATTGATGGCTATAGCCAGCCCTAAAGCTCCAGTTGCCCAGCTCATATTGTGTGCCAATCATAAAGATCGTCTGATCTTTGTAGACATCTTTATAGGTGCTAGCCTCACTCCATAAATTGCGCATGAGATCTATCTCAATCAACCACAAAGAGCTCAAGGTTATCGCTGCACCTATCCCGTACTCAGCTGGCTGCTCCACGGTTAAAGTTTGGAAGCCCTTCGGTGGGATGCTGGTAAAGGTCACATCTTTAAAGGTGTATTTGAGCTTGCTTTTGTATAGGGCACCTAAAGTCAGGCGCTCTGAGATCTGTTGTGTTATGCCCAGAGAAAAGCCTGCGGCTGTGTCATGCACGCTCGATGTGGTCCCGCCAAACTGCCCCGTAGGTATGTCGGGGCCCGATTGACCAACAGTACCCATTTGCAGCAGGCCGTAGCCGATCGTCGCAGCTGCCCCGATAGAGGTTGCAGGAGTAATTTGCTTTGCGACCGACAGGTTGGCATTTAGCGACAGTAATTCTGAAGTAAATGGAAGCTCCATCCCCGGAATTGCTCCTACCTTGATCGGGTCATCACGAAAATCTGCTCCCAGCCCGGCGCCTACTTGAACGCCGGCACCAAAAGCCAATCCTTGTCCGGTTTGATAGGAAAACGCAAAGTCAGGAGCAGCATAATTGTTGGCAGCACTGTGGGACACGTTTGTGCCCCCCGCACCCGTTTGGGTATTTTTAAGGTCAATTTTCAGCAGCGCTGCGCCAAAACCAAATTGCATACCCGAAAATTGAGTAAGCGCTGCCGGGTTACCAAAAACAGCCGCTGACACTTCTTGAGGTAGGGTATACGCAGCGCCGGACATGCCACCCGACACGGGCTTCATTGATATCGCAAGATTGGCGCCTGTGGGCAATGCTAAGACGTTGTGATGAGTGAGGGTTGCCGCAAGCGCCGTAAGGCACACAGAGACAAGAAGCCGTATTCGAAAAAATCTTGGGCCGCGTCTATACATTGTGGTATCTCCTCAGCACCCCTTATTCTGAGTGCTGTGTAGGACGAGGTTCCCGAAGCGTTTAAATCAGTGTGTTTTTTTAGTCCAGTAGTGCGCTTTCGAGAAAGCCGACAACCTCCAGGTTGTACTTTGTGGCCTCCTCTAATGGCGGCGAGTGCCCTGACAGCTCAAACTCCGCCGTGGTCGTGTTGTCATTGAATTGAGCCACACTCCGGCAAATTGCTGGATCCACTAATGCGTCGTGAGAACCCACGCAGCTCAAGATGGGGCAAGAGAGCTGCCCTAAAGCCTCTCTTTGATCCACATCTCCGAGCTCGGCCAGCAGACTGGCCGCGGAGGGCGAGGAGTCCATAAATAAAGCCCAGAACCATGAGACCAGCTCTGCATTGCTATGCTCGCTAATGCACCCCTGAGCCAGATTCTGGAGCACGGCCGGCCGGTCAGCCGCTAGCGCGGCAACGATTTGCTCGAATTCCTCCTGAGTCGACCCAAGTTCTAAGCCCGGTTTATGCGTGTAGACTGGGGTCGCCGCAGCAGTCAGTATGAGGCCCTTGCAGCGCGTGGCTAACTTTATAGCGGCAATCACCGCTACCGCACCACCAAAAGACCAACCATTGAGCACGACTTCAGTGAGATCGAGTTCTTCGACGATGGCGACCACGTCATCAGCGACCGCCTCAAGCGTCATGGTGTCGAAATCCTTGTCAGATTGCCCGCATCCTCTAGCATCGAGTGCCACGACCCTAAACCCTGCTAGCGCTAGCGCTCGGGTGTTGGAGTCCCACGCCCGGCAGCTCAAACCCCAAGCGTGAATCATGACTACCGCCGATGAGCCGTGGCCGTAGTCCTCGTAGTACACCTGCTTTGCCCCCTCTCTTTGGATCAATGCCATTGGTAACTCCCTAGTGTTCTGCATTATTCGCCAGCGGGGTAACGCCGAAGGCGGCTATCTGACGCGTGAAGCTCATAAACCGTCATTGAAGTATATTGCTAAATATTAAATATGTCTAAATAATACTATTTCTTAATAATAATGATTGTTGTTAGCGAAAATCGCGCATGGAGGGAAAGTCAGTTGCTGAATCAATGTGACGGTGTCGGAATGGGACACATGCTGCTTCGCCGGGCTCGAATGAACCCCGCGGCCCCAGCACTCAGCTTCGAGGGCACCACGCTCACCTATGGAGAATTGGAGCGCAACATTGTCTCTTTGGCGCGTGGCTTGCTGGATCGAGGGGTGCAGCCCGGGGATCGAATCGGCTATCTAGGCATGAATGATCCCAAGTTTCTTGAAATGCTGTACGCCAGCGCTTTGATTGGGGCCATTATAGTGCCCCTAAATTATCGTCTGACTCCTCAGGAAATTGAATTTATTGTCAGCGACGCCGGCTTGACGCTGCTGTTTGCAGATGAGCCCTCGGCGAGCTTGCTCGAGCGCGGTCGAGAAAATCTGCAATGCGACTGCTTAATTGGCGTTAATTTTGAATCCGAGCTATGGCAACCCTGGAACAGTTTGCTGCCTGAACCTGGCACCACGACTGACGCGAAAGACGTCAGCTATCCGGTCACAGCGACTGATGTGGTGCTGATTATGTACACGTCCGGGACCACCGGGAGACCTAAAGGGGCACAGCTAACACACGGCAATATCTTTTGGAACTTGCTCAATGCGAAATTCATGGACGAAACCATGCGTGGAACAACGCTGACCTGCGCGCCGCTCTTTCACATCGGCGGCTTGAACGTTACAACGCACCCATCGCTTGTGAGCGGAGTGCAGGTGGTGCTGCATAGAGAATTTAACGCGTCGAAAATTCTTGATGACATTCAGCGCTATCAGGTGTCCACGATGTTTGGCGCGCCAACCATGTTTGACATGATGATGCGAGAGGCAGGCTTTATCGGTGCTGACTTCAGCTCCGTACTGGCTTTTAACTGCGGTGCTGCACCGGTTCCTTTGCCTTTAATCGAGGCTTATGCCAAAAAAGGGGTGAGCTTTTGCCAGGGCTACGGTCTGACCGAAACGTCACCTTATGTCAGCGTTTTAAGTACAGCGGATGCACGGCGGAAAAAGGGATCCGCGGGCATGCCACTGATGTTTACGCAAGTGAAAATCGTGAATGCTGGCGGCGAGCTTGCGCCTGCGTCGGAGCGGGGTGAGATCCTAGTGCGAGGCCCGAATGTCACTCCCGGATACTGGCAATTACCAGATGCGACGCGGGACGCATTTGACGAATTTGGCTGGTTTCGCACCGGTGATATCGGCTATCTGGATGGGGAGGGCTATCTGTTCATTTGCGACAGAAAAAAAGACATGGTCATCACCGGAGGCGAGAACGTTTACCCTGCGGAGGTAGAGAGTGAATTGGTGGCCCACCCAGACATCGCTGAGGTAGCTGTTGTTGGTCTCCCTGATGACAAGTGGGGCGAGAAGGTGGCTGCAGTGATCACGCTTTCAAGCGATCGTGAACCGAGTTTGGAAGATTTGGATCAGTTTCTCGCCGACCGATTAGCCCGCTACAAGCGACCGAGAGCGCTGTATGTATTAGATCACCTGCCTCGGAATCCAGCGGGCAAAGTGCAGAAGTTCGCGTTACGCGACATGTTGACAAGCTGACGCCCGGGCTAAAAGCGGCTGCTATTCCTGTTGGCCAATCTCTTTCTGAAGCGCATCCAGTTCATCCGATGTACCCAGCATGCCCCCTTCAATGTCGTGCCCCAGAGCGTATTGGGGCGATACGATCTCCGGGTGCTCCCCGGGCCCGCCGGGCGGCGTGTAGTAGCCCAGGGCGTATTGACCCATTGAGTAGCCAATCAGCTCCTGAAGGGGTCGCTCTAAATCCTTGGCGATCTCCGGAGGGCAGGTCAAATACTGGTTTTCCTCTTGACGCAGCCAGCCCAGCGTGTAGGTGATATTGATACCAATGCGATCAGTATCACTGCGGTTCTCGCCGCCGCCATGGAATACCGATCCCGAATACATCAGCACCGAGCCCGCGCGCATTTCGGCTTGCGGGATCTGCTCGGGCTCGATCTTTACGTCATCGGGCCATTGGGTGCTACCCGGCACGACTTGGGTTGCGCCGTTCTCGGAGTTGAAGTCGGTGATCGCCCAAATCGTATTGAATTGCGGTTCCACGTGAGCAAGGTGGGAGCCCCAGGCCCAGCGGTCACGGTGAATGAGCTGTGCTGTTTCACCCGGGCCAATACGAATAATTTGCGTCAGGTGTAACTGTATGGTCTGACAGTAGGGCTCCAGAAAAATTTTACAAGGCGCCAGAATGTTGGGGTGAGCAATGAGCTCACGGCACTTTTGTGAGCGCACCATCAGACCACCTGTGCGGGTGGTTTTGAAGCCGGCAA
>MDTG01091008.1_pt1 | contig 20680 bp, 4 predicted proteins | sample 811421 | NCBI WGS metagenome assembly MDTG01 (sample SAMN05326645, study PRJNA326480) | marine metagenome | isolation source: seawater | place: Pacific Ocean: South East | collected 2011
CGATAATGTTGTGTTTTCAAGTGTTAACCTAAATGATGGATATTATTGTATAGGGGTAACACAAAATAATGGTTTGTAGTAATTACTTTTTAATTACTTTTTTAATCACTTTCTTATCATCCTGAGATAATTCTATGAAAAACACTCCTTCTTTCCTATTCGATACATCTAGCTGGAACTCCGTATTGCCAGAAGAGTTATCGATTGTATTTTGAGCTTCTTGTTTACCAAAGGCATCAAACAATTTAAATTGTACATTTCCATTCCATGTGTCATAAAATCTTATGTTGATAATTCCTGTTGTTGGATTCGGGAAGATATTTATATTTTTTCCTGATTCATGGTTTTCAAATCCTGTTACGTTACCATCGTTATCTATTATCGTTAGTGTATGAGTTGACGTTTGACCAATTGTTGCTGTTCCAGATGCATTTTTAAGTGTAAATACCACATCTTCTCCTCCTTCTTCTAAAGCATCATCGGTTATGCTAATGGATACTTTTTGATTTGCTGTAGCATAATTTCCTTCTGGGAACGTAAGTGTTTTCGAAGAAAAATCTCCTATATCTTTTGAATCACCACTTGTCAAGACCACATCAACAGTTGTCGATGAATTAGGATTAGGATTTTCAATTTTTACATTAATATCTACACTCTTTCCTTCTACTTCTGAAGATGATGAAGCTGTAAAGTTGAAAACTGTTTGAACAGGAGGAACAATTGGATAACTATATACTTGAACATATCCTTTCTTGTTAACTTCAAGTTGAGAAGCTCCAATCACTAACTTAGATCCTAGAGAATTAAGAGATACAGAATGTCCAAAAACATCACCATTACTAAGTCCTATGATAGCCTGCCCCATTTGTATCCATTTATCATTTTTTAATTTATAAGTTCTTACAGATCCTTTTTCAGAATCTAGCTGGTCACTTAGATCCCCAACTGCAATGATTGTTCCATCATGGTTAAGAGAAATTGGTAAATAATCATAATCCCATGTTCTATTTAAAAATTGTCCTACTTGTATCCAACTATTATTTAGGTATTTATATACTCCCACAATATCATCACAATCCATATCTTGTGGATCAGGACAATTATCCATATTCATTGCTATTGTTGAACCATCACCGCTTAATGTAATTCCATAGATACCTTGCCAATTTGGGGATAATCCATTATCAATTTCAATAGCCTGACCAATTTGAGACCAATTTTCATTGCCAATATATTGAAAAACTAAAGCATTTTCTTCGTCGGATATAAATGCTATTTTTGATCCATCTTTATTCATTGAAACCTCCATATAATAACCCACGTCGTCATAAGTATTAATTGATCCTATCGAATTCCAAGAATTTCCATCATTTTCATAAAGCCATATGTCACCATCTGAATAATCGCTCCAAGCTGCAGAGATTGCTAATCTATTACCATCACCACTAATGATTACATTATAACCAAAAGAGCAATTATTATTACAATTATTTATATAATTATCTGGAGCATTAATAACAGATTTATTCCAAACATTATTATCAAATTTATATACAAAAACTTGAGTTGAATATGATGCCTCAAGTAAATAACCAGAGGTAGCTAAAGTCAAACCATCATCACTTATTGAAACAACACCCATATGTTGATCTGTAATTGAACCATCAATATCTTGACCCATCTGGTTCCAAGAATTATTTTCATACTTAAAGACTCGCACTTGACCTGCATCAGATCCTCCGGAGTTATCATTTTTTGGAGCTCCCACAGCTACTATATTACCCTCCTTATTCATAGAAACAACGCTACCAAACCAATCATCTACTGCTTCTCCTATAAGGTCTTGGCCTATTTTTGTCCAGTTATCAGGGTCAGCATTTCCAATAATATTTAAAACTGCAAATCCACTGCGCTCACATTCACCATCAGAGACTTTATACCGAATTGTATCTGTAGCATTAAAACTTCCGTCATTTTCATATTTAAATGAACCATTAGAACAAAGCACATTGTATTTTCCATTATTAGGATCGTTCGGATCCTGACAAGAAATTAACCCATGATAAACATAAGAATTGTATTCAACATCATTACTAAAATCGGGTATTGGTAAAACACTTACAGATAAATTGTCTCCATCTGCATCGGTATCATTAACAAGTAATCCCTGGTTTGCTGGAATATTTATTGAAGCACCCTGCTCTACATCAAAAGATTCGTTGTTTACTACAGGACAAATGTTTGCTTGATTAAATTTAAATATTCTTAGAGTATCTCCATTTATTCTTTTAGTTGTAACAAATCTAGAACCGTCTCCTGAGATTTGTAGTAGATAACCATACATATGATTTTTAGCTAAGCCATATACATCTTGACCTAATTGTTCCCATTTACTAAGATTTTTATTATATGTAATAACTTTAACTTGACCAGACATACTCCCATTTTTATCATTCCACCCTACACCAATTGCTAGAGTATCTCCACTTGCACTAATTGAAAGTTGATTTCCAAAAAGATCTTCTGGCATATTACCATGAACATCTTGTCCTAATTGGGTCCAAGAATTATTTTTAAATTCAAAAATTCTTACAACCCCTCTATTATCATTTGGATTTCCTGTATAACCATCATTCTGGTAAGCACCAACAGCTACTATTGTTCCATCATCATTTAAAGAAACTCTACCTGCACCTTCAATTGACTTACCATCTATATCTTGACCAAGTTGAGTCCAAGCGTTACCATTCCAGCTATATACTCTTGTATGTCCTTTTCCTCCTCCATTAGTTGTTGATCCTATTGCCACACTATTACCATCACCACTAATTTCAAGTTGACGCCATCTTCCACTTCGATCATTTGCAGCTTCACCATCAATATCCTGACCCATTTTCATCCATGTTGTTCCATTCCAATTGTAAACTCTAACAGTTCCTTTTCCACCATCATGAGAAGAAGCAGATATAGCAATTCTATTTCCATTAGTTGAGATGCTAACTTGTGCTCCAAATCGATCACCTGGCTCTCCAACAATATCTTCTCCCAATTTTGTCCAAGTGTTATTTATTTTTCTATAAACCCGAGCCAAGCCTTTACTCGAATCAAATGCTTCTGATCCAGCAATTACTGTCTTACCATCTCCAGAAAGCGAAATAGATCTACCAATCGCATCAAGTGCATTTATACCTTCAATATTTGCCTCCTGTGTCCAAACATTATTCACATTCTTAAAAACTCTTATTAAACCTACATTATTTGCCCCAATGTTGCTATCAAAGCCTTCATGTCCAACAGCAACTACTGAACCGTCTTTTGATATAGAAACTTCATTTGCACCAAAACTATTAGGGGGAAGAATATCATTTCCTTCTTGGGTCCACTCACCATTTGTAGGTGTAGGATAACTAACATTAATTGTTACAATTACAGTATCAGAATCACAATACCCATCATTAGCCAGATATTTAAAACCATCACTAGTATTATCACTACCATTATGAGCATAAGTAAATGAGCCATTTGAATTTAAATTCAAATTACCATGCAAAGGAGGTGAAGCAACTTTAGCAGTCAAAATATTATTTTGAGCATCGGTATCATTAATAAGCACTCCCTCTGCAGCTGAAATAATATTTAAAACACCTCCTTTATTTACCTGATAAACATCATTCACTCCTACTGGACAATCATTATTAATAACATTTAAAGATACGATTGCAACATTGGAATTACACGTACCATCATTTGCCATGTATGTAAATGATTCTTGATAATTATCGTTATGCGATAAAATTGGCCAAATTCCTCCAGCCCAATCAGTTAAAACCGATATGGAAGATTCTCCATAATCATTTTTCCAATCAATTGTAAGAGTTGATCTGTCAGCAGAAGTCTCTACACTATTAAATGTATAAATCTCACCCCATTGAGATGTTCCAACTGGTGATAAAACACCACATTCATATTTAACTTTTAATGTTCCATTAGGTGTCTGATTATAACCACAAGCACTGTATCCTCCATAAGTAAAATCTCCGCCAGTTACAGAATAAAGATTGTTTCCTGACTGAGACCAAGCAAATTGTTGTTTTTGTGAAACTTTGCCAGGTCCTGCTGGACACCAATTTCCCGTATTAGTAGTGACTGCATTAAAAGTACCTTGCAAATTAATATTTTTACATGCATTATATGAAAAAGATCCATTTGCATTCAGTGATAAATCCCCTCTTGTTGAATTTGAAACCAAAGTTGCAATTAAATTATTATTATCTACATCAACATCATTTGAAAGAACACCTTGTGCAGCACCAACGTTTAACGGTGTTTGTTTTACAAAACTATAGGTGTCATTGATTGCAACAGGACAAGTATTATTAGGTACCGAAAATACCCTAGCTAATCCACTAATTGAAGAATACGAACGAGATCCAATGACTACTCTATCTCCATTAGAAGATATAGAAATATCACCAAATTTACCATCATTACCTTTAGGTTCAATATCTTGTCCAACTTGGACCCAACTATTATTTATATATCTATAAATCCTTGCTTTTCCTGTAACATAAGAACCAGAGGCTAAATAATTTCCATTATAAGATAAATCGAGTGAATAACCAAACCTATTACTTCCAGCAAGCCCATCTATATCTTGTCCCAGCTTTGTCCATGTATTATTTGTATATCGATAAACTCTCACGTGACCTGCACGATTCATTCCAGCACCATTTCCCGAAGCACTCATAGCTCCTATAGCTACTGTTAATCCATCACCATTTAATGAAATTTTTCCTCCAGAAATATCATACGCTGCTTCACCATAAATATCTTGCCCAATTTGCGTCCAAACGTTACCTTGTAGTTGATACATTCGAGTGGTTCCTGCTTGATCTCCATTTGAATTATTATGATTATAAGAACCAACTCCAATAATACTTCCATTACCATTAATTGATGTTCTATTAAAAATTCCTATTCCATCAATAGCTTGACCTACTTGAGTCCAATTTCCTCCAGAATATTGATAAACACGAACATGACCATGATTATCATTACTACTACTTTGAGAAGGTTTCTGATGTCCTATAACTACTCTATTTCCATCCATACTTAAATTAACTGTTCTATATCTACCTGAAAATACACCTTGATATGGACCATCAATATCTTGACCTAGTTGCGTCCATGTATTATTTGCATACTCAAATACTCTTACATGCCCTGAGTATGCTCCATTAGCAGAATTATTTGGAGCACCTACAGCTATTCTATTACCATTTTCTGAGATCGATACTGATGCACCAAACTCATCTTCTTGTGCTTCTCCATCAATATCTTGTCCTACTTGAGTCCAATTTACTCCAGAAATTCTATATACTCTAATATGACCTGAATTAGCTCCATTTCCATCATTAAACCTTGCTCCAATAACTATAGTAGTTCCATCACCTGAAATAGCAACTGGTCTTCCACTCTGATCATCTACTGCTTCTCCAACAATATCTTGGCCTACTTGTTGCCATGACTGCGCAATAATAAATGAATTGAAAGAAAAGAAAAATGATAAAAGAAAAATTGATACCCTCATATAATTTTAATTAAATTAAATTTAATAAATATTATATAATTATCTAGTCCCTTTAGGATTTTCTGAAACAAATTTTTTAAAAGGATAGGTATTTGGGGTAACTAAAGTTCCAGAGCTAAAACCGAGAGGAAATTTAGATTCTGAATTAAATAATATCTCTATAAAAGCTGCTTTATAACCATTTTCAGGTTTTTCAATTATTATAGAGTAATTCCCATCATCAGTTTATTCAATTGTTATCCTAAATTATGGATATTATTGTATAGTGGTAACACAAAATAATGGTTTGTAGTTATTTTTTCTTAAATACTACTATTGTTACATCATCATCAGGTAATTCTCCATCCATCCAAATATCAACCTCATTTAACATAATATTTTTAATTTCTTCAGCAGATTTCTTTGCGTGTTTTTTTATTAGTTTTATTAATCTGTCATAATCGTATAGCTCATTTTTTGAATTTTCGGCCTCTGGTAAACCATCTGAAAGTAGAATAAAGACATCATTTTTTTGAACTTTTCTTTTTACAGAATCATATGTTTCATTTGCTAACCCACCCAATGGCAATCCTTGAATAATTATTTCTTCACATTTTTTTGACTTTGCGATATAATGATAAATTGGAGGCATTGCAGCGGAACTCATTGTAATTAAGTTCTTTTCTAATTTACAGATATTCAAGCTCATTCTTAAAGAACCTAATTTAACTTTTTTGACAATATTATTTAATTTCTCTAATACATCATTAGTAGAAGTAAAAGGTAAACCATATAACGCAGATTTTGTGACAGATACCACCATTCCAGCTGAAGTTCCATGTCCAGTTGCATCCCCACAAACAGCATATAAAGAGTCTTCTGTTTGGAAAAAATCATAATAATCTCCACCTACTTCTGTTGAAGTTATTAATCCAGCTGAAATTTCAAAATGATCAGAAGTGGGAAATACTTTAGGAAGCATTCCTTCTTGCATCTTTTTTGCATCTTTCAACTCATTAAGTCTTCTTTCATTTTCAGATTTTTCAACCAAAATTTTTGCTTGATATTTGCCCCAAAAATTGATTACAATAATTAAAATTATTATATAACTAATGTATGCAGCATAACTCCTATACCAAGGAGCCAGGATACTTATTCTATAAGATGCACCTTCCCTATTCCAAATTCCTTCATCATTTGAGCCTTGTACTCTAAAAATAAAATCTCCAATAGGTAGGTTATTATAACTTACAAACCTTCTATTACCAGCATCAATCCAATCGGAATCAAATCCCTCCATTTTGTATTTGTAGTTATTTTTTTCTGGGTTTCTATAGCTAAATGCTATATAATCAAATTCCAAAGAATTGTTTTTAAATTCAATTTCCTGATAATCTAAATTATCCTTAGAGTCCAAATTATATTCTTTTCCTCCTATATTTATTTTTTGGATAATAACATTGGGAGCGCTTGAAGTTTCAAGTATAGTATTAGGGTCAAAATAATTTACACCAAATAAACCTCCCATAGAAATAAGTCCTTCTGAAGATTGATGAGAAGATTTTCCATTAAACTCAAAATCTTGAACACCATCTAGAGGAGTATAGTTTTTAATGCTTTTTGTTTTTAAATCGTATTTGATTATTCCATAATTGGAAGACATCCATAAATTACCATTTTCATCAGAGTGGGTAGAATATAAATACATGTTAGGAAGACCATCATTAGTAGTAAAAAACCCTATTTCTTCACTTTCTAAATTGATATAGAGCATTCCATTTCCGTAAGTAGCAAGGTAAGCGATGTTATCCACCACCGTAGCTGGGTATTGAGCATTTTCATTGGATTGGGATAGCTTTTCTTTAGCGTTAGGTAAAAGGTCTTCTGCCGTATCATCTTTTTCGTCCCATAGCCACACCGAATTTTCTGTAAACACGTAGGTTTGCTCAGAATTTTTTCTTGTAAAGCCGTTGATTGTTTCTGGGATCAAATTGGTTATGCGTTTGTACTCCTCAAGCTTTACGTTTCCATCTTTATCAGCAATCCATGCTGTGTTTACCGTACCATGAATCAAATCCCCGCTAGAGGTAAGATAAAAGTCTTTGAACCAGTTGTATTCACAGTCATCTTTTTTAATCTTATCAAAATCACCTAAAAAAGTAAAGTCTCTTTCTCCCTTTTTCTTTAAATACACATAATAATAGTCATCAAATACCCATATACCTTTGTTATTATCTTCTGTAATAGAATAACGTATGGTATAATCCTCATTTTCATTCAAGTAAAGTTTTTTCTTTTTATTTTCAAAATCCAACTGTAACACTCCTCCTCCTGGATCTAAAGATCCTACCCATAGGTTCTTATCACTGTCCGTAAACGTACCCCAAACACTAGAAAACCCAAGATTAAGATCTTTGGGAGAATTTTTTGTTAAAGGTTTAAATTTTCTTTTTCCTGGATCATATTTTAACACTCCATCTGCCATGGTTGCAATCCAGAAATTTTTCTGATCGTCTTTGATGATGTTATTAAAAGATTCACCTATAAGACTGGAATTGGATTCATTTAAGTGTATGATATCATAGGATTTGGTATCCATAATATCTATTCCAATATTTTGAACATTAATCCAAAGCTGATTATTCTCTTTGTCTAGATAAATCTCATATAGATCATTATTTGCTAAGGAATTCTTATTTATCGGGTCGTGAGCAAAATGTTTTATAGAGCCATCTTCTAGATTACCTAGATATAGACCCTTTTCGGTGCTTATCCATACATTATTTGAATCGATCAATTGAAAATCACGTACCCAAATGCGGGCATTTACATACTCTTTTTTATTTTCAATACCTGGTATCTCAAAATAGTTTTGGGAATAAGTTTCATTTCTAGTATCAAATATTCTAAGACCATTTCCTGTCGCTACAAGCAATCGATCAGCATCCACCCATTCAATTTTTTCTATCATCCTATGAGCATACCTATTGTCTTTTTGTTTTGCAAATTCTAAATCTTTTTCATATAACTTCTGCTCTCCCGTTTCTGAGTCTACCCTTATTAGACCCAACCCAAAACATGCAAAGTAGACATACCTATCATCATCAGAAATAGCAATGGAGCGCGGCTGGGGATAAAACCTCAAATCCTCAGATTCAGCTTTCTTTAAAGAATCTTTATAGATAATCCGGTGATTTTCCCACCTATTTTCAAATCTTTTGTAGTTAGAAATATTTCCTTGTGCATCAGAAGCCCATATATTTCCTTTGCTGTCTTCTGCTATCGCATTCACATACTGGAGGCTGGTAGTAGTGCTGTCTGATAAGATGTTAGCATAATTTTTGAACTCGTAGCCATCAAACCTGTCAAGCCCCGACTGTGATCCAAGCCATAAATAACCAAACCGATCTTGAAATACTAGGTTTATCTCATTCATTGAAGTTCCTTGCTCCACGGCATACTTTTCAAACTCATAATCAGAAACCTCTTTCAAAGACTGTGCAAAAGCAGATGAGACGCTAAAAAGAATTATAAAAAAATAGTTGTATAATCTCATCCTAAACATTCATTATTTAAAGCTCTAAATTAATAATTTTCTAAGATAAGAGGGTAGTTTTAACTTTTTTGAAACTTTCTATCGTTCTATTGTGACCCTTGCTTTGCTGGTTCCCTTCTCTGTCACTAGATTCAAAATATAGATGCCAGAGTAAAGGTTAGATACATCTAGGGTAAGAGTATTTTCTTTTCTTTTGCTATTTTTCGGTGCAATCAATTTACCAGAATAGTCGATAAATTCTATTCTTTTGACTTCTACGTTATCTTTCAATACAACTTTTAATTTCCTTTGTGCAGGAATTGGGTATACGTTAAAAATCTGTGAAGCTACCTCTTCTATTGCTAGAACTTTATCAGTAATATTTATTGTCATTTCTGCACTTGCATCTGAAGAGCCATCGCTTACTTTTACAGTAAGTTTTAAAGAAGTATTCTTACTTAAATCCAATTCAGTATTGTCTTTCACCGTCAGTTTCCCTGTGGTTTCCTCTACAGCAAAAGTAGATTCTCCGCTGCCTCCTGTGATGGTAAAGGTTAAAAGATCATTGTCTGCATCTATAGCGACAATTGTGCCTACAGATGATCCATTAGTAGATTTTTCTTGTATACTAAATGTCTGATCTCCAATACTTGGTGGAGTATTATTTACAGCAGCAAGCTCAAAGGTATTTGAGCGTAAAGATCTTTTTTTCTTTCCTCCTTGCCCTATTCCAAATACGTTATTATCATCTCCCTGATAAATATTTATTCCTCCACCACCTTCAGGCCTACATTCCACATCAGCAACCACAGCTACATAATATTTATAGCTACTTTGATCACTTACATTAAAATCAGAAAAAGATAATACGTCTGAACCTACTGCTCCAATTTTTTCAAATGGGCTATTATCTTTTTTCCTAAAAATTTCATAGGTACCAAAATCTAAACCTAAGTACTTAGACCAGTTTAAGTTAATCTCTCCACTGATCCCTTGATTTGCTACAAGATGATGAGTGGTATGTTCTGTGCTCTGGTTTGCCTCTACCCCACATTTATCTACCATGCTTACTCTATACTTATAACTCCTAGACCTATTATCCGATATGGTGTCAAGGTAGTTATCATCTGTTTCAGCATTAATTTCTCCTATCAAATCATAAGATCCTGTTGTGCTTCCCTCTCTCCAAATCTTATATTTGTCTATGTTATAAAAATCATCTCCCGTTTTAACAAAAATCCTGTTTTTTGTGTAATCTAAACTATCACTACTCACATAACATACGGCAGTGTTTTGAAAGATAGGTAGTTGGTTGATCGTATAGTTTTCTACAATATTCTGTCCCACAGCATCGCTAAGCGTCACGGTATAGGTGCCAGAGGCAAGGCCACTTATAGATAACGTAGTTTGTCCTGAAGACCAGCTTACATCAAGGTTCCCTTCTTGTCCTTCCACGACTAGGGTGATGGATCCTGTCCCAGTACCACTACTACAATAGCTATGTTCAATTTTAGAGCTGACAATCGCCATATCTTGAACGTTGTTGATGTTGATGACCAAATCAACTGGGTCAGACCACATCGAGCCATCATTCGCTCTCACGCTTAAAGTTACCTTTTGAATCTGCTCATAGTTTAGTGCACTAGAATTATTTACTTTAATAATCCCATTATTTGAATCTATTGAAAAAACATTATCTACATTGCCTGAAAGGATCTCCCAAGTAAAAGTAGTGCTTTCATCTGTGATGCTAATTTGCCCTATAGCAGACCCATTTGCTTTGTTTTCATTCACACTATACACTTGGTTAGCAGCGATAACGGGTCTTCTATTGATGTTAATGGTCGCATAGGTAGTATTAGAAAAAAGATCTCCTGCCTTCACCTTGTACTCAAAAGTATCTATTCCTTTTTGATTGAGGGGTGGCTGGTAGGTAAAGCCGCCATCAGAAGAAAGATCCAGCGTTCCAAGCTGTACATCTGTTACAAGCACGGCTGTCATCGCATCACCCTCTTCATCACTGTCGTTTGCAAGCACGCCTTCATTACTTGATATGACAAGAATTTCGTTTTCCTCGGTCCCATAAGAATCTTTAGTTGCTACAGGCGCATCATCAGAAGCAGCAATGGTAAAGGTAACAGTTGCCGTATTGGAATTTCCTATTCCATCATTTGCCTTATAGGTGAAAGAATCAGAAGTGGAACCTCCACCATCATGAGTATAGGTGAAAGAGCCATTAGCATTAAATGTTAACGTGCCATTGATAGGATTTGTGAGCTTCACTGCGGTCAACGCATCGCTTTCAGCATCTGTATCGTTAGCAAGGACTCCTGCTGCCGCATCTACAGTGAGCGCAGCACCTTCATTCAAAGAATAGCTGTCATTAGCAGCTGTTGGAGGCGTAGAAACAGAAATACTAGCCGTAGTATTCGCTGATGAATACGTGCCATCATAGGCTTTATAGATAAAATTATCAACGCCAGAGTAGTTCGCGTTAGGAACGTATTTAAACTTACCATTATCTTGAAGTGTTAGGGTACCATTCGGAGTTGTTTGAACAAGAAATGTAGTTAAAGTATCTCCATCTAAATCAATATCGTTATCAAGAACACCATTAAAGCTCTGATCTATTACAGCGTCATACATCTCTTGAATCTCTAAAGCTGTGAGAGATCTATTATAGAATCTAATGTCATCAAGGTTTCCATACATTCCTCCACCCAATGCAAGCCCATCATATCTACCAATATCAAGATCATAATTATTTGTCATATCTGGAATAGCACCAAAATAAGAATCAACTTTAGCTCCATCAAAATACATACTTACCTCAGATCCATTATAGGTTACAGCTACCTGACGCCATATTGGAGTATGATTTGCCCATTGAGTTTTTGTTTTTCCATCTGAAAAATCATAAGTTTTTCTTAACATTGTATTAGAACTACCATCAATTTGAAAATTTAAAATTGACTCCATCTCATCAGGATATCCACTTCGAACAGCTACTCGATGATAAAAAGCCCATCCTTTAGCTGCTCCATATTTTGATAATATTCCATTTTCATAAGTAGTAAAAACACCATTATTAGTTTTAACATCTAATTTCATCCAAAAGTAGATACTCCACTCATTTTGCCCTTTGAAGTTAAATGCATCGTTATGGGGATACTCTATAATAGTAGAGCCACCTGAGAATTTTAATGCCTTTTTCTCTTTATCAAAACGATCATTCACAAAAGTTGGTGGTATAATATTTGGTACATTAGATAAGTTTATTAAATCATACCCATTACCACTGACATCTTTTATATCCCCATCAAACTGGTAGTGAGCAAAAGGGCCATTGGTCATATCAATTGTACTGCCTGCCGCAATCTGATACGAATCATTAACCCCTATAGGAGCCGAGATAACTTCGGCTTCTGCAAACCAGCTTTCATGTCCTTCAATCTGATCATCGGTGCCATCCGCATCCGCGTCGTATGCAGTAAGTGTAATTCCATCTGTTACGCCAAGCCCTACGTTAAGCGTCTTACTTGTGACATTTCCTAGGTCTAGCACAGTGGCATAACTTCCATTAGTTAAAGCACCATAATGTAGCTTATATCCAGCAAGGTCAGTTTCAGTATTCGCATCCCAAGTCAAAGAGGTGGAGCTTGCTAGCCTTGTGATTTTAAGGTTTTTCACAGAAGAAATTGGAGTAGCAGGGTGAGGGGACGTAAGAGCATTTGAATAGTCTACATTTCCTTTAAGCTGAAAGTCGTCTTCATAATCTGTGATGGAGTTGTTGATATCTGAGGCGGCAACGTTACCCCAGTAGTTTTCTTTCATGTCTATGGCCACTTCGGATTGAGAAAAACCATTAGGATTAACCAAAATATTTCTATCACCAGAAGCAAGGTTCATCTCACCAATGAAACTATTGTGCTTAAAAATAGGTGATGGTCTATCTATTTGTAAATTAACATCATAGCCTCCAATTTGATTATTTTTTATTGAAGTCAAATCATTTGCACCATAATCAAATATTATTCCAATTTTTCCCTGACGAACGTTATTTATACTTCCTATAATATTATTTTCAATTATAGGATTAGTTCCGGATGAATTGTTTATATTAATTGCATTAAGATCGAGAGTTGTAGGGTTAGATTCATACATTCTGTTATACTTGATAATATTACCACCACCTCCAAGGATTATGTAGGAATGTTGACAATTAGTACAAAAATCAGTTGCCTTATCATGTATTAGATTACCTAAAATTGTATTAATACTTTTATTTGTCCATATCTCTTCTCTCATATTATATATATTGTTATATCTAATAGAAGATTGGTTATTTAACCAGATAGAATAACCATCAAAAATTCTAGAGTAAGAAACTTCTGAATTATATAAAATAATACCTGACTGATTTGTATTTCCATTTGATGATGTGCCTCCACTGATTATTGCATATTTAATTAAAGAATTGTTTTTTAAAATCATTTTACTCCCCAAAGTAAAAGTTACAGAATCTGATACCGTACCCTGCGCGTCTAACTTACCATCATTGACATCTAAATATGCTGCGCTTCCAAAATTTAAAGTTGCACCAGGCTTGACTATAAGATCACCATCTACTTTTATGTATTTTGAATCATTCACGTTTATCGTAACCCCATTATCTACAGTAAGTGTTGCTCCAGATTTAATCCATAGATTTCCGGTAACCGTATATGGAGAGCAGGCTTTATAGAGTTTCTTATCAGAATCTATCACTCCTGTAAGGTTAGATCCGCCTGAAGCGGTACATACATCTTCAGTAATCGTGATTGTAACCTGCTGTGCGGTGGCTTCTATGGCATTGGTCACACCAGAAATATCCAAAATTATCGTTTCATTATCATCAGCAGTCTGGTCTGCTACTACGGTTAGGGTTGCCGTGCCAGTAGTTTGTCCTGCAGCTATTGTTATGGTGTTAGAGCTTAGCGTGTAGTCGGTTCCGCCTCCTGTAGCCGTTCCCGTAGCGGCAAGGGTAACTTGAACGTCACTAGAAGAAGCGAATTCAAGGGTAGCGGTAACGGTAGCAGTCTCTCCAGCAACTTCTGGAAGAAGATTAGAAGAAGAAAGCGTTACATGAGGATCACGATATTGATAAACGCGTGCAAGACCTGCATTTTTTTTTGTAGCTCCACCAGCAACTTTTGTACCATCACTGGATATAGAGATAGATCGTCCCATTTCATCTCCATCATTACCATTTATATCATTACCAATTTGGCTCCATGCACTTCCATTCCAATTAAATACTCTGATATGTCCTTGACCAGATGGAGCAGGAGGTCCACCATCACCAGTATTTTTAAATGCACTTACAGCAACTATGGTTCCATCGTCAGATAATGACACAGAAGAACCACTTTCATCACCTGCTGCTTCTCCATCAATGTCAGATCCTAATTGAGCCCAAGTGTTGTTAGTATACTGATATACTCGAACATGACCAGATTGAGATCCATTTCCATCATTTTCTGGAGCACCTATAGCCACTATAGTCCCATCACTAGAAAGTGATACAGAATAACCAGTTTTATCATATGCTGCTTCTCCATCAATATCATTTCCTCTTTGCACCCAATTAGTACCATCCCATTTATATATTCTCACATGGCCTCTATTATCAAATACACTACCTGTATTTCCATCATTCCAAATAGCACCTATAGCTACTATAGTCCCATCACTTGATAGCGACACAGATGACCCGCTCATATCACCAGACTCTCCATCAATATCAGATCCAAGCTTTGTCCAGGTATTATTTTCGAATTTATATATACGTACAGTTCCTGGACCATCTATTTGATTATTTCCACCATGTTCTGGAGCGCCTATAGCAACAATGCTTCCATCTGCAGATAAAGAAACAGACGTTCCACTCTGATCACCAGACTCTCCATCAATATCAGCTCCAAGCTTTGTCCAAGTGTTATTTGTATATTGATACACTCGAACAGCACCTTTATTTGCGTCTTTTCCTGAAGCTCCAACAGCAAGAATTGTTCCATTACTTGATAGTGACAAAGAATAACCATTCATATCAAAACTAGTATTCGTTCCTGTAATATTTTGACCTAATTGATTCCAGGTGTTATTTTCGTATTTGTATACGCGTACAAGACCCTCACTATTAAGAAAATCACTACCCTTATTATAAGGTTCACCTATAGCAACTATTGTTCCGTCATCAGAAAGTGAAACAGAATGACCACCCGCACCCCCAGTTTGGTCTCCATCTATATCAGCTCCTAGCTGCAACCATTTTTGTGAAAAAACAGTGAAAGAAAAAAAGAAACATACAATACAAACAAAATATCTCATTATTTGGAAAATAAAGTTGTAAGAATAAAGTTACAATATTTCTTCGAAATATTTCAAGAGTGTTTGGCTACTCTTATCGTTCTATGATGACCCTTGCTTTGCTGGTTCCCTTCTCTGTCACTAGATTCAAAATGTAGATGCCAGAGTAAAGGTTAGAGACGTCTAGAGTTAGAGTATTATCTTTTCTTTTGCTGTGTTTCGGTGCAATTGCTTTACCAGAGTAGTCGATAAATTCTATTCTTTCAACTTCCACATTATCTTTTAAGACTACTTTCAGTTTTCTTTGTGCAGGAATTGGGTATACGTTAAAGATTTGTGAAGCTACCTCTTCTATTGCTAACACCTTACTAGTAATATTAATCGTCATCTCTGCGCTTGCATCAGAAGAGCCATCACTTACTTTAACAGCTAGTTTTAAAGAAGAATTCATTGATGCATCCAATTTGGTATTGTCTTTTACCGTCAGTTTCCCTGTGGTTTCCTCTACGGAAAAAGTAGATCCTCCACTGCCCCCTGTGATGGTAAATAGAAGAGCATCATTGTCTGCATCTGTAGCGACAATTGTACCTACTTCTGTTCCTTCAGCAGAGTTTTCTTGTATACTGAAGCTCTGATCTCCAATGCTTGGAGCTGAATTATTTACAGCAGCTAAAGCAAAGGTATTCGAGCGCAAGGATCTTGTTTTCCTACCTCCTTGCCCGATACCAAAGACGTTATTGTTATCTCCTTGATAAACATTAATTCCCCCAGTTCCACCACCTTCAGGCCTACATTCCACATCAGCAACCACAGCTACAAAATACTTATAACTGCTTTCACCGCTCACATTAAAATCAGAAAAAGATAATACGTCTGCAGATACTGCTCCAATTTTTTCAAATGGACTAATATCTTTTTTTCTGAAAATCTCATAGGTACCAAAGTCTAACCCTAAGTACTTAGACCAGTTCAAATTAATTTCTCCACTAATCCCTTGATTTGCTACAAGATGGTGAGTAATATGTTCTGTGCTTTGGTTTGACTCTACCCCACATTTGTCTACCATGCTCACCCTGTATTTATAACTCCTAGACCTGTTATCCGATATGGTGTCAAGGAAGTTATCATCTAATGCAGCATCGATCTCTCCTATCAGATTATAACTACCAATACTACTTCCTTCTCTATAGATTCTGTATTTGTCTACGTTATAAAAATCATCTCCTGTTTTAACAAAAATCCTATTTTTTGTATAGTCAGCACTATCACTACTTACATAACATACCGATGTATTCTGAAAAACAGGTATTTGAAAGCCACATAAATCTTCATTGATTGTAATTGTAACTTGTTGTTCTGTTTTTTCTATAGCATTTGCTACTGAAGATATATCAATAATTATCGTTTCATTCGGATCATTATCTTGGTCTGATACTGCAGTAATAAATGTAGTACCCGTAGTATCTCCAGCAAGTATCTTTATAGTATCAGAATTAATGGGTTCAAGATTATACCCTAGAGTATAATCTGTACCATCCGTTGCTGTACCTGAAGTAGCTATTAAAACTTCTACACTTCTTGAAGAACCATTAACAAGAGTGGCTGTTACAACCACTTTCTCTCCGGTAAATTCAGGAATGGAATTCTTAGAAACAGAAAGCGTTACATAAGGTTCAAGAATTGTAATTGTAACCTGTTGCTCTGTTTTTTCTATAGCATTTGTTACTGAAGATATGTCAATAATTACTGTTTCATTTTCATCAGCAATTTGATCTATTACTCCGCTAACATACGTAGTACCCGTAGTATCTCCAGCTAGTATGGTAATAGTATTTGAAGAAAGCTTATAATCAGTTCCTGCCGTAGAAGTACCTGAGGTTGTTAATGTTACTTCTACATCTCTTGAAGATGCATTTGCAAGAGTGGCTATAACAGCTACGGAATCATCAGGATATTCAGAAATCTTATCACTTGATAAAGATAGAGATACTTCAGGGGCATCATCATCATCACTAATGGTAAAAATAAGCTGCTGATCTGTGTTTTCAAAACCGTTAGTTACACTCTCAATATCAACTACTACAGTCTCATCATCTTCATCAATATTGTCTGACACAGGAATTATATTTAAAGTAGCAGATTTTTTTCCTTCTTTTATGACTATATCTCTATTGGTTGATTCTATGCTAGAAGCCAGTATAGGATTTTCTAGGGTATATAAATCTGCAATTTCTGTTGCAGACAATGCCCTATTATAGAATCTAATCTCATCAAGCTTTCCATTGAAGAATTCATTATTTAAAGTTTCTGATCCAATATATGTATCTCCCTGAGTATATATATCATAATCTAAATCATAGGCGACCTTCGCTCTGGCATATAAAACTCCATTTACATATAATTTAGCAGAATCCATATCATTAGTATAAGTAATATGACTCCATTTATTTATTTCCACCATTCCCATACCAGTATTTGAAGAACTATAAACCCACTCCCATTCTTGACCAGCAGCTCTAAAATAAAACCCTATACCATCATTTGTCATTAAAGGTCTCATAGAAGTATAAGTTAGTCCTCCCGGTTTAGGAAACATGAGAACGTGCCCCCCAGAATTGTTAAACCATGCCCACATACTCATTGTAATATCATCTTTAATAGCCATAGTCTCTGAGTAAGGAATTACAATCGTACCATTACCTCCAAATACCATAGCTTTATCAGCATTTCCATAGTTATCTTCAGTGTAAGAAAGAGCTCCATTAATAGTTCCATTATTTCCATTACCACTTGCATCGTTAACATTACTATCTAGTGGTAAGTATAGCATCAGTCCATCAGTGGTAAAGTTTTCATATGAATAATCTGTACCAGAAGCTGTACCAGAAAAACCGAGCTTTATTGTCACATCCTTTGGCGCAGGTGTAGGAATTGAGGCTTTTATTGTTGCGCTCCCGTTTGTCTCTGAAAGTTGGGTACTACTCGAAGTGGAAAGCGTAACATTTGCCGGCTCATCATCATCGGTGATTGTTACTGTTACCTGCTGATTTCCATTCTCTGTTCCTTTGATAACATCGGCTATATCCAAAATTACCGTTTCATCATTTTCATCTACATAATCTGAAGTCGGAACTAAATAAAAAACATCAGACTTTCTTCCAACTTTAATCTTAGATTGTAGTGGATTGGATATTTCTTTAGATACCCATTTCCAACCACCAGAAGGTTCAGAATAATTGGGATCATTAAGGTCTTGATATAAACCTATGATCAAATTCCAATCACCTGTATAATTATCTAACCAACCAGCAATTGTGTTGTTTTCACTTTCTGAACTTATTACTACAAGATAACCACCATCCTGAAATGCTTTATCCCTAGCATTGGTCCATGAAGTTTCTTTGCTTGGAGAAACAAAATAACTATGTCCTTGATACTTCCCTATATAGGTATAAGGTTGATTTGTAGCAGAAGAATTTAAATATGTCACTTCCTCTTCAACTTCAATGATATAGTTATATGTATTTCCATCAAAATTATTTTTCATATCATTCCATACATTTTTGTTATTACCAATATCATCATTTAGCATAACAGCATAATGTTCTTGACCATTACTTGCATTATTTGGCTCCCCTCCTGGATGCCAGTTTGAATAGGTTAGACCTCTTGGAGGTACAGAATAAAATTTATAATCATTAGCATTGGCAGTTCCAGAAATAGTAAATGAGGCTTGTACTTCTTGTAGAGCAATTGATGGTATTGAAGTAATTATTTTTGCATTGCCTCCTGTCTCAGAAAACTGAGTGGCACCTGAAACGGCAAGCGTGACACTAGGTAGCGTGGGTTGATGTTGATAAACACGTACATGCCCAGAATTTGATCCATTTCCATCATTATTAGGTGCACCAATAGCTACTTTAGTTCCATCACGAGATAGTGAAATAGAACGTCCAAATTCATCATCATTACCTTCTCCATTAATAACAGCTCCAATTTTTGTCCAAGTATTATTAGAATAATCATAAATTTGTGCATAGCCTTTTTGACTTCCCCCTGCAGTTTTTTGTGTTGCTCCAATTGCTACTTTTGTTCCGTCATTACTTAGTGAAACAGATGTGCCAAATCTATCAGCAAGTCTTACCACTGCATCTATATCAGCTCCAAGCTGTGTCCAACTGTTATTTGCATACTCATATACACGAACATGACCGTTAATCCCATCATTATTAGGTGCACCAATAGCTACTTTAGTTCCATCACTTGATAATGAAACAGAAGAACCACTTTCATTATTTGCTGCCTCTCCATCTATATCAGATCCAAGTTTTGTCCAACTGTTATTAGAATAACCATAAACACGAACATGGCCCTTAACCCCATCATTATTTGGAGCACCAATTGCTAGTATTGTTCCATCACTAGAAAGTGAAACAGAATGACCACTCTGATCATTTGCAGCTTCTCCATTAATATCTTGACCTAATTGTGTCCAAGTATTATTTGAATACTCATATACACGTACATGACCTGAATTATCTCCATTATCATCATTCATTCTAGCACCAATAGCTACTCTAGTTCCATCATTACTAAGTGATACAGAAATACCACTCTGATCACCAGTAGCCTCCCCGTCAATATCAGCACCTAGCTTTGTCCAAGTGTTATTTGCATATTGATAGACGCGCACAGTACCTTTATTTGCGTCTTTTCCAGGAGAACCTATTGTAACAGTGCTTCCATCTCCAGATAACGAAACAGAATAACCACTTTGATCATCAATATCTTCTCCATAAATATCTTGTCCTAATTGTGTCCAGATGTTATTTTCGAATTTGTATACGCGTACAAGACCCTCTCTATTAAGAAAATTACTACCCTGGTTATAAGGTTCACCTATAGCAACTATTGTTCCGTCATCAGAAAGTGAAACAGAACGACCACTCCCAGCTTGGTCTCCATCTATATCTAATCCAAGCTGAATCCAATCTTGAGAAAAACTTATAAAGGAGTGAAAAAAAAGAAATAATAATGTAAAAAATGATACCCTCATAAAATTTATGAATACTTCCTAAATTTAATAAATATTATAACTTATTGGTAAGTTCCTTTAGAGTTTTTTGAGATAAATTCTGAAAAAGGGTAAGTATTTGGGGTAACTAACGTTCCTGAGCTAAAACCGAGAGGAAATTTAGATTCTGGATTAAATAATACCTCTATAAAAG
>MDTG01354746.1_pt1 | contig 20675 bp, 21 predicted proteins | sample 811421 | NCBI WGS metagenome assembly MDTG01 (sample SAMN05326645, study PRJNA326480) | marine metagenome | isolation source: seawater | place: Pacific Ocean: South East | collected 2011
ATCTTTAATTTTAATTTTTTTCTTTGAGCAAAGATTAAAAATTTTATTTTTTGGATTATTAGTTCTTAAAAAAGAAACTATAATTTTTGCTAAAGTATCAGTATGAATTATATTATTAGTATAAGAATTTGGATTAGCATACGTTAAACTTTTGTTTTTAAAAAGTTTTTCAAAGACATTATTCATAAATGTTGTTTTACTTCTAAAATTACCGATAACTCCAGGTAATCTTAAAATTAAGTATTTAGATTTATTTTTTTTAGAATACCTTATGATACTTTCTTCCATTAATAATTTTGATTTTCCATAATAATCTGGTTTATTTGGTTTTAGTTTTTCATCAATAATCTTTTTTTTAATATTTCCATAAATTGACAGTGTAGATATCAAAATAATTGATTCAAATTTAATGCTTGAATTCAAAATTTTTTCAGTTCCAATTTTATTAATCCTAAACATAGTAGGATTAGTTTTTGCATTTGTAGGGGTTGATGCAGCTAGATGAATTAAATAATTTATTTTATCATTTAAAATTAATTTTTTTTTAAAATCATATTTGATTTGTTTTAAATTTTTATTTTTTAATTTTAATTTATTTTTTCTATAAGTAGAAATTACGAAATACTTTTTAATAAGATATTTTACAAGATCTTGACCTATAAGGCTGTTTCCGCCTGAAATCAGAATTTTTTTTTTACTTCTATGCATTTAAGGAATAGAAATTTATTAATAAAAATTATTTTTTATATTTGTATTCTTCTCCAATTATAGGACCTTTATACGATCCTTTTTCAATTTGTTTTTTAATTTGTAAGGATTGCCAAATACAATCATCCATATCTACCTCATATCTATATGTTCCTGCTCTACCAATAGAGTAGACCCATTTTGGCATTTTAGAAAAGTATTTATTTGCTTTTTTTTGTTCTGAGGAGATTGGTAATGGATAATATTTTCCATTCATAGATGGTATTTCCATACCAACCAAACTCGTTTTTGATTTATGTCTTGTGAATTTTTTATATTCTACAAGTCTTGTAAACTTTTCTTTATTTGGATAATAAAGAAAAAAAACATCTTTAGGAAAAACATTTTCTGTAGGAAAAACAATTTTATGCAAATCTCTTCCTATAAATTTTAGCTCTCCAAATTTGAAGTTGAATAAAGTATCTGGCGATATAGTGTTAATAAGAATATCATAAGTAAAATTTCTTTTATTTGAGACTATTTTTTTTTTATTTAAATTTATTTTTTTTATATTTTGTTTAAATAATACTTTGATATTTTTGTATTTTAGTATCTTATCAAAAAATCTATTATATCCGTCTTTATGAGTTGGATAACAAGAAATCCAGTTATCAAATGCTGCAGCTTTACCACTTTTTATTGTATATCCTTTAGGTGACCATTTAAAAGTATCAATTTTTTTACAGTTATCCACTAGCCACATTTTTTTATTATAATCATTAATAATCTTACCAAAAAGAGTTTTACCAACTGATCTAATCCAAAACTCTTCAAGATTTTTAGATAAGTGAACATTTTTTTGTTTTTTAATTTCACTTCTGATTTTCTTACTATCGGGCATTTTGTCTATATCTGTTTGATTTATTGGATAGTTGTAAAACTGATTATCATTTTCCACATAACTTTTAAATTGATGATGCTTACAGCTCTTAAGATTTAAAAATTTTTTAAGGTAGTCATAGGTTTCTTTTTTTTGAGTAAGAAAATGACGAGGCCCATATGTGTAAGGGTGACCACCGTAAAAAAAAGTTCTTACGCCTGCGCCTAAAAAATTTGATTTTTCAAGAATTTTAATATCTACTCCTTTTATTCTGGAGAGCATCTCAGCAGCAGCACATCCCGCAAAACCACCACCTATAATTAATATTTTCATAAATTTTGACTGTTTTATTCATTATGATGTAAAATACAAGTAAATTATAATGAATAATTTAATTATAGGTAGTTCAGGAAATATTGGAATACATTATTTAAATAAATCAAAATATAAATTTAATTTTTTTTCATCACGTAAAAAGAATAAAAACAAAAAACTAATTTTTTTACCTTTAAATTTAGATAAAATTAAATCATTTATTTTGGAAAAAAAAATTTCTTCAGTTGTTATTTTGACAGCTATTAGCAACCCAAAACAGTGCAAAGCAAATCTAGAGTACAGTAAAAAGATAAACATAATTTTTATCAAAAAATTAGTTAAATTGCTTATAAAATTGAAAATTTATTTTATATTTTTTTCATCAGAATACGTTTATCCGGGAAATTCAAAAATAAATAAATATACCGAAAGATCTAAAATATTCACAAAAATGATATATGGAAAACAAAAAATCCAAATAGAAAATTATTTAAAAAAACAGCTATATGATAATTATGCTGTCCTGAGATTATCTAAAACTTTTGGAGATAATATTAATGACAAAACTCTTTTTTCAAAAATTTTAAAAGAATATAGAAATGGAAATAAAAGATTTAAAATTGCAAGTGATCAATTTTTTTGCCCAGTTTATGTTAACGATCTAATTAAAATTATTGACATTTTTATTAAAAAAAAGGTTAAAGGAATTTACAATGTAAGTGGTAATACGTGCAAAAGTAGATATGATTTAATTAAGTTTATGAGTAAAACTTTAAATCTCAAAGATATGATATTGAATGAGTGTTCAATTAATGAATTTGATAATAAAATTTATTATCCTAAAGTTCTCAACTTGTCTAACACTAAATTAAAAAAAACTATAAATTTTAAATTCACACCTATTTCTAAAATTTTAAAAAAAATTAAATGACTTTTAAATTTATAAAATTTGATAAATCGGTATCTCTTAAAAAATATCTTAATAAAAAATTATCAAAAAATACTAATGTCTTCAGATATAATTTTCATAAAAATAATAGTGACAAAGAACAACTTATGATGATTTGGCAAAGAAAAAATTATTTTTTTCCACCAAAGAAATTCCTTGATACATCTAAAACATATTTTTTATTAAAAGGAAAACTAGACGTTTTTATATTTAATTCAAAAGGTAAAATAATTCAAACTTGTTATCTTAGCCAATTAAACCCAGTATGCAGAATAAAAAGAAATGTTTATCATTGTGATGTTGCTAAATCTAAAATTGCTATTCATTGTGAAATAACTAATCATTCATTTTTAGGTCGTAAGATGAAATTTTTAGATAATAAATATTTTTTAAAAATAAAGAATTTTATTTTAAAAAAATACTAAACACCGTAGTATAATAATTTAATGAAAAAAAAAATATTTAATAATTTTAAAGAGTTTTCTGTACATTTAAGTAAGATAAAAAATTCAAATAAAAAAATTGTATTATGTCATGGAGTATTTGATTTATATCATGCTGGGCACTTAAATTACTTCGAGGAAGCAAAAAAAAATGCAGACGTATTGATCGTTTCTATTACATCAGACAAGTTTGTAAAAAAAGCACCAAACAGACCTTATTTTCAATTTAATGAGAGAGCAAAAGTTATTTCTAGCATTAAATTGATTGATTATGTTATCAAAAGTGATTTTGAAACTAGTATTGAAATCATTAAATTCTTAAAGCCTCATATTTATTTTAAAGGTCCAGATTATAAGGATAACAAAAAAGATCTTACAGGCAATATCAAGAGAGAAATTCAAGCAGTAAAAAAATTTAATGGAAATGTAATTTATAGTGAGGGAAAAACATTTAGTTCAAGTAGAATCTTAAATACATTTAATGAGTACAATAAGCTACAAAAAAAAACTATTGATTATATAAAAACAAATTATTCTTACGATTATATAAAAAAAAATGTTTTTGATAAGCTCTCTAAAGAAAATGTATTAGTTGTTGGAGATACAATAATTGATAAATTCATATTTACAAAAAACCTGGGTATTTCAGGTAAAGAAGCTATAAGAACAGTTGAAAAAATCAAAGAAAAAAAATTGGTAGGAGGAGCGATTGCAGTAGCAAATACTGTTTCCAATTTTGTAAAAAAAGTAGATTTAATTACAGCAATGGGTGAAAACAAAAATGATCAAAATTTTTGTAAAAGGAATTTAAATTCAAATATTAAATTAAAAAAAATAACTTTAAAAGGTGTTCCAACTACTGAAAAATCAAAGATAGTTGATATTACAACAAATTTAAAGTTATTAGGATTATATAATTTTAATGATAATGAATTAAGTAGCATTAATAATATTAAATTAAATAAATTATTTAAAAAAAGTTTAAAAAACAAAAAAATTGGTATTTTTTTAGATTATGGACACGGTTTATTTAATAAAAAATTTTCAAAATTAATTTTATCAAATAAAAATAAAAATTTTTATTTTAATACTCAGATTAATGCTGCGAACTTTGGATATCATACGATAGGTAAATACAAAAGTGCTAAATATGCTGTAATTAATGAGGTGGAACTCAGGCATGAAATGAGAGATAGAGTATCAAAAATAGATAACCTAATAAAATTAATGGCAAAAAAACTCAATATCAAAGTTTTAGTGGTAACTGCCGGCACGCAAGGGTCTTTTGCTTACTCAAAAAAAATTGATAAAGTTTTTCACTGCCCCTCATTTGCAAAAAATGTTGTAGATAAAATTGGAGCAGGGGATAATTTTATGTCAATATTTTCATTAATATCTAATTTTTCAAAAAATGATTTAATGCTTCCATTATTTATCGCATCCTTATCTACAATTGATGTCCTATCTGGTTATGGAAATCAAAAAAATACAAAATTAAATAACTTAAAAAAGAGATTAGTTTATATTTTAAAATAATTATTTTAAAAAATATGAATTAATATTTATATGAAAAAAAAGAAAGTATTAATTACAGGTGCAGCAGGTTTTATAGGAAGTCATCTAACAGACTTTTTAATAAGTAAAAATGATATTTCAGAAATTATTTTAATTGATAACTTAGAGGATGGAACATTAAAAAACTTAAAAAATGCAATAAAGTCGAAAAAAGTAAAATTTTATAAGAAAAATATTGAATTATTTGATCAAATAAAAAAATTATTTAAAAATATTGATGTAGTTTTTCATTTAGCTGCATTATCTGATGTTGTTCCATCTATAGAGAATCCTAGAAGTTATCTAAATACGAATATTATGGGTACTGTTAATATTCTAGAGGCAATGAGAGAAAATAATGTTAAAAAAATTATTTATGCAGCATCCTCTTCTTGTTACGGAATACCAAAAAAATATCCAACAGATGAAAATCAAAAAATTGATGCGAAGTATCCCTATTCTTTTTCAAAAAATATTGGAGAACAAACAATAATACACTGGTCAAAAGTATATAATATTGATTATATTTCATTAAGACTGTTTAATGTTTATGGTACAAGATCTAGAACTAATTCAGCTTATGGTGCAGCCTTAGGAGTATTTTTAAAACAAAAACTTTCAGGCCATCCTTATACAGTTATTGGAAATGGTAAGCAAAAAAGAGACTTTGTATATATTGATGATGTAGTTAAAGCTTTTTATTTATCTTTAAATAAAACTGTGAAAAATAAGATTATAAATATAGGTGGAGGTAACCCAAAGTCAGTTCTTGAAATGATAAGAATATTAAAAGGAAAAAAAATTTTTATTCCAAAGAGACCTGGTGAACCTGATATAACTTATGCTAATATAAAAAATGCTAAAAAATATTTAAAATGGAAACCTAAAGTTTCTTTTGAAAAAGGATTAGAGAATGTATTAAGAAACATTTTTTACTGGAATAAATCTCCCTTGTGGACTAAGAATAAAATTAAAAAAGCTACAAAAAACTGGTTCAAATATTTAAAATAAATTTATGTCAAATATATTAATAACAGGTGGATCAGGTTATGTTGGTTCAAGATTGATATATAAGTTACTGGAAGAGACAAATCATTTTTTGTTTAATTATGATATATCATTTTTTGGTGATAAGCATCTCCCTAAAAATCAAAAGTTTTTATATATTAAAGAAGATATCACAAATCCCGTGATGTTTGAGAAAGCAATTATTAAAAATAAAATTGATACAGTTATTCATTTGGCATGTATTTCAAATGATCCTACATACGAACTTAATCCAGAATTATCAAAAAAAATTAACTATGATTGTTTTGAAGATTTAGTAAAAATATCAAAAAAAAATAATGTAAAAAAGTTTATTTATGCCTCTACTTGTTCGGTATATGGTATTTCTGATCATCCTAATGTTATTGAAACCAATCCTTTAAAACCAATTACTGATTATAACAAATATAAAGCATTGTGTGAGCCAATATTACAAAAGTATTTAGATGATGAATTTAATGGAATTATAATAAGACCCGCCACTGTATGTGGTTTTAGTGAAAAAATGCGATTTGATCTTACAGTAAATATTTTGACAAATTACGCCTATAATAAAGGATATATAAGAGTATTCGGTGGCAATCAATCTCGACCTAACTGTCATATAGATGACATGTGTGATCTATATAAAAAATTAATTGAGGAAGATATTAAAAAGTTTAATGGAGAAATATTTAATTGTGGCACTGAAAATTTAAAAATTATTGAGGTTGCTGAAAAAGTAAAATCAGTAATGAAAAATAAATTGAACAAAGAAAATATTGAAATTAGAGTTGAACAAAGTTCTGATATAAGATCTTACATGATTAATTCCGATAAAATTAAAAAGTTATTGAAATTCGAATTTAAAAAAAGTGTAATTAATGCTGTCGAAGATTTATGCAATGCATTTGAAAAAAAAATTATTAAGAATAGTTTTTCAGATGAATGGTCAAATATTAAAGTTTTAAATAAGATGAGTAAAATAAACTAGTGAAATATATTCAAAAAAAATTTGAAAAAAATGGTTATGTCATAGTAAAAGCTAATAAAGTTTTATTAGAAAAAATTAGAGAAATAATTTTTAAAAATATTATCAAAAATAAAAAAATTAAAAATAAGAGTATTAATCAAAATAATATATCTAAAGTTTTTAATAATTTTCATAAGTATATAAGTCTTGATGGTCTGAATGCTCAAAGATTTAATATTTATAAAAATATAAATTCAGGAAATCAATTTAGTGAAATTTATTACAATTTATCAAAACAATTCTTAGACGATCTTGTTGGAAATGAGTTGTCTATGCAGAAAAAAATAAATTTATCTATTCAAATGCCTAACGATAAAGACTCCTTGCTCGATCTACACTCAGATATTTATGCTGGAGAAAGCCCATTTCAGGTTGTTGTTTGGATTCCTTTGGTTGATGCTTATAAAACTAAATCGATGTTTTTTACAAAACCAAAATTTAACAAACAAATGAATGAAAAACTTTTAAACACAGATAAGTTTACTACAAAAAAAATGTATAATGCTAACAAAAAAAAATTTGAATTTCTCAACGTAAAATTTGGTGAAATTTTAATATTTTCACCTATAATATTACACGGTAATACAGTAAATAAAACAAAAGAAACAAGATTTTCTCTTAACTGCAGATTCAAAAGTTTGTTATCACCTTATGATGTAGCAATTAAATCACACAGAAATATTCCAAATTTTTATAAGCCTTTAAATATTAAGCCAATTACTAAAATTGGTTTTAATTATCTAAAAAAGTATTCTAAATAATTTTATGGATAAATACGCAGGTTACATAAATTTGAAAAATTTAAATGGTGTACTTTACCCCTCATCTATTCAAAATATAATGATGAAAGAATACATTAAAAAAAATTTAAATGGAATTTTTTATCTTTCTCCAACAGAAGTTTTGCAGGCTAAGTTTCCAATTACGCTCAAAACTTTAATTAGCAAAGAAACAAAAGTTAAGGGTATTGTAATGTTATCAAGTTTTTATTTACCTGAGGATTTTAAAATTAGAGAAAAAATATATAAAGATTTATTAAAAATGAGAAAAACACTTCATTTTATTTTAGACGAAATCACTTTAAAAAAAAAAAGTGATATAGATAATGTTGAAGAATTTTTAATTTTTAATAACCCTTTTTTCATTAAAACAAAAACTAAATTAAATAGTTATGAAAAAAAATTTATGAGAAAATTCAAAAATATTAATTTTGTCTAGACTATTCGAAGTAAATAAACTCGTAATGCCCAGTATAACTCAAGTTTTTATACATCCAAATCCATTCTTTTTTTGAAAAAAAAGTTTCACAAGTTAGAGCCCAGCACTGAAGATTAAATAATTCTTTTTCATTCCTATAGCTCTCGTTACAAATAAAATGCTTTTTCCCAATTCTTTGAATTTCTTTTATAACGTTTATCAAGTGATTTATCTCTAAATTATGTAATGTATTTATTGAAAACACCAGATCAAATTCTTTTCTCTTATATTTGAAAGATTTTGTTATATCTTTTTTAAATAAAAATTTTCTAACTTCTTTTTTTGAGTTTTCAATTCCATATTTTGAAATATCAATACCAGCGATTCTGATATTTGGAAGTTTTTTTTTAATTTCATATAGCAAAAAACCTTTTCCACAGCCAACGTCTAAAATAGATGAGTTATTTTTTAGTTTATATTTTTTAATTATTTTTATCGCTACTTTTTCCCATCTTCCTGGAATATATTTATAGCCACCATATCCATACTTTCTGTCACCATCCCAATAATCAGCTCCATATTTTTTTGCAATTTTCATACATTTAACCTTTTCACTAATCATCCTCTCTAAGTAATTTCTTTTTGTTGATTTATGAAGTGTGGTTATTATTTTTGTCTCTTTCATATATTATTACCATTTTTGAATATTTTTATCAGTCTTTAAGCTGATAAAGTTTGGTCCTTTAGTATTACTACATTTCTTTGTATATTTTTCAGTCTCATTACTATCTTTTGGAAAATAAGACTTTATATTGTTAAACATCTTGCTCATATATTTTGCATCCAATTCTTTATGTGTTGGACCTAGGCTTGGATAGTCTGCAAATCCTACTAAATTTACATTTACATTTTGTTGATCAATATCTAATTTTATTTGCTCAAATGGTCTTTCAATTAGAAAAGGAGTAATTGTATACACCCAAGGTTTTAAACCTTCCAGGGCCATTCCAGATGCAGTTCCAATCAAACTTTGTTCACAAATACCCATATTAAAAAACCTATTTGGGTGATTTTTTCTGAAATCATCAAATATTCCGAAACCAATATCACCAACAAGTAATATTATTTTTTTATCTTTTTTAGCTAATTCATTTAATACCTTTCCAAATTTTCGTCTCATAAATTAATTTATTTTGAGGGTTTTTTTACCAATTTCCAGCTCTTTACCTTGTAGTTTTCTTGCATGCCATGCCGGATCGTTTTCAAATTCTTTAATACCTTTCCCTTTTACAGTATGAACAATAAAAGCAGTAGGTTTATCTTTTTTTTGTTTTTTATTAAATTTTAATTTTAAATCTGAAAAAGAATGACCATTTTTTATTTCTACACAATTCCAATTAAAAGATTTTATTTTATCTTTTAAATTATAAAGGGGTAAAGCATCCTCCAGTTTAGACAAAGCTTGGATTTTGTTATAATCGATAATTAAGTTTAAATTATCTAGTTTATGTTTTGAAGCAATTAGCAATGACTCCCAAGTAGTGCCTTCTTGGCATTCTCCATCACTAATTAAAACAAAAATTTTTCCTTTCTTTTTAAATTTTTTTCTTGCAAATGCCATACCAGTTGCAATTGGAAACCCATGACCCAAACTCCCAGTCGTACAATAAATCCCATTTTTTACATCTAATTCAAGATGGGTAGTTAATTTTGGTTTATACCCTTTTTCTCTTAATAACAAACAAAGTGGAAATGAAGCGTGAGACTTACTTAGTATGAATTTATCATTTCTTTTTAATATAATTTCATACAAAGTAATAATTATTTCTATCATTGAAAAACTTCCGCCTAAATGGGCTTCACCTTTTTCAATAAAGGCTTTAAAAGTATCTTGTCTTAGTTTAAATGCCTTTTTTATTAACCTTTCCATAACTCCATTATTCTCTTTTAACACAATTATTAATAGTGTAATTAATTTATAATTTATTATTCAATTAATTTATGTCAGATGTAATTTTTATTATACCAAATTCTTCAAAAAAAATATATCAAGGTTTGTCTAATAATTATTCTGCTATAGAGCCACCAACTTGGGCACTATTACTTGCTTCAAGTATGATTAAGTATGGTTATAGTTGTCAAATTTTAGATTGTGACGCTTTGAAATTAACTGAGGAGGAGGCAGTTGATCAAATTATACAATCAAAGTGTAGATTAGCATTGTTTGTATTATATGGCCAACAACCTAATCAAGGTACTTTCCTAATGATCGGTGCAACTAGTTTGGCTGAAAAATTAAAAGAAAGTTCTGATATTAAGGTCGGATTTGTTGGCTCTCATATTAGCGCACAACCCAAGGAAGTTTTGTCATATAATTTTGTTGATTTTGTATTCATTAATGAGGGTGTATATGCATTAAGAGATTTATTAAAAACAAATTTAAAGGATAGATTAGACAAAGTTAATGGTATTGGTTTTAAAGATTTAGATGGTAAGCTCGTCTTAAACAAACCTAATATACTTGTTTCAAATGAAAACATGGCTATTGATTTGCCGGGTTATGCCTGGGAACTACTTCCGAAAAAAAATAAACCTCTTGATTTATATAGGGCCCATTATTGGCATACATTTTTTTCTGAAAAAGATAGAACTCCCTTTGCAGCAGTATATTCCTCATTAGGATGTAAGTTTGGTTGTAATTTTTGTATGATTAACATTGTAAACAGGACAAGTCTTGATGAAAATACTACATCAGCAAATTCAAAATTAATGCGTCATTGGGATCCTAAACATTTTGTTGATCAATTAGAAATACTTGCAAATTTTGGAGTAAAAACCATCAGACTTACAGATGAGATGTTTTTTTTAAACAAAAAATATTATGTTCCTATCTTAGAAGATATTATTAAACGCCAGCTTAATTTAAATATGTGGGCTTATGCTAGAGTAGATACTGTTAGAGAGGATCAGTTAGAGCTTTTTAAAAGAGCGGGTATAAATTGGTTAGCTTTAGGAATAGAGTCCGCAAATCAAATAGTTAGGCAAGATATTGAAAAAGGCAGGTTTAAGGAAATAAACATTAGAGACATAGTAAATTTAATTAATAAATATGAAATCAATGTTCTGGGTAATTATATTTTTGGATTACCAGAAGATGATGTAAATAGTATGCAAGAAACATTAGATTTAGCACTTGATTTAAATACTGAGCATGCAAACTTTTACCCTTGTCAAGCTTTACCAGGCTCGCCTCTTTATTTAGAAGCTAAAAAAAAAAGCTGGGATTTGCCTCAAAAATTTGAAGAATATGCATTTTTCTCTTATGAATGTAAACCATTACCAACAAAACACTGTTCTGCAAAAGAGGTTTTAGCCTTTCGTGATATGGCTTGGAAAAAATATTTTACAAATGAAAATTTTTTAAAAAAAATTGAGAAAAAATTTGGTGTTCATAATGCAGAAAATATTAAAAAAATGTCAAAAATTAGTTTAAAAAGAAAGTTATTAGAAAATTAAATAAAAATTTTATGAAAAAAATATCAAAAGAATATCTAATTAACTTTGAAAACAATATTGCATCATTATTTAATAAATCAAAAATTAGAGCACCTGTTCATTTAACAAGTGGAAATGAAGAGCAGCTCATTAGAATTTTTAATAAAAAAAGAATTTCTAAGAATGACTGGATATTTTGCTCATGGAGATCACATTATCATTGTCTTTTAAAAGGCGTATCTCAAGATAATTTAAAAAAGGAAATTATAAAAGGAAAGTCCATATCACTTTGTTTTATTAAAAATAAAATTTATTCATCTGCTATTGTTGGTGGTGTTCTGCCTATTGCAGTTGGGACGGCATTATCGATAAAAAAGAGTAAAAAAAAGTCAAGAGTTTTTTGTTTTGTGGGTGACATGACTGCTGAGACAGGAATGATGCACGAATGCTATAAATTTTCAAAAAATTACAAACTTCCTATTCATTTTATTATAGAAGACAATAATATTTCAGTTTGCACTCCTACTAAAAAAATTTGGAAGATTAAAAATTCTACGTTTTACAAAAATACTAAATATATTAGTTATTACAAATATAAAAGTAAGTATCCTCATGCAGGTGCAGGTGTAAGGGTTCAATTTTAATATGATTTTAAAATATTTTTCAGAATTAAAAAGAAGTATGGAATATTTAGCTAAAAATAAAAAAACCTACTTTTTAGGTCAAGCAACTGTATTTCCAGGGACAGCAATGTTTAATACCTTAAAAGATATAAATAATTCAAAAAAAATTGAACTTCCTGTTGCTGAAGAAATGCAGATGGGAATGACACTTGGGTTTATGCTTGATGGAAAAACTCCAATAAGTATTTACCCAAGGTTTAATTTTTTACTATCTTCGATAAATCAACTAGTAAATCATATAGATAAATATAAAGAAATGACTGGAGGCAAAAATTCTAAAGCTATTATCAGAACAAGTATCGGATCAATAATTCCATTGCACCCCCAATGTCAGCATGTTGGCGATTTTTCAAAAGAAATCAAATCTATGTGCAAAAATATAAATGTTGTAAAGTTGGATAACCCTAAAAAGATATTTAATGAATATAAAAAAGCACTTAACAGAAAAGATAACATTTCAACCATCCTGATTGAATACGGAGATTTTTATAATTCAAAATAAGTTTTAATATGATTATTTCAAAGACACCATATAGAATATCTTTTTTTGGCGGTGGAACAGATTATCCAAATTGGTATAGGAGATATGGAGGAGAAGTTTTATCATCTACAATAAATAAATATATTTATATTTCTTCAAGATTTCTTCCATCTTTTTTTGATCATAAGTACAGAATTGTATATTCAGATATAGAACTGGTGAATAAAGTTAAAGAAATAAGACATTCAGTTATTAGAGAAATAATAAAAAAAACAAAAATCAAACATGGAATCGAGTTTCACTATGATGGAGATTTGCCTGCTAGAAGTGGGATGGGCTCAAGTTCATCTTTTGTTGTTGGTTGTATGAACGTTTTTTTTTCATTAATGAATAAAAAATTATCAAAAGAGGAACTGGCTTATAAAAGTGTGGAATTTGAGCAAAAAGTTTTGAAGGAAATTGTTGGTTCGCAAGACCAAGTAGCCACAGCACATGGTGGATTTAACTCAATAAAATTTTATAAAAATGGAAATTATAAAGTGAATAAACTTAAAATTAAAAAAAATATAAAAAAAAAACTAAATAAGAGACTGTTTTTAGTTTTTACAGGAAACCAAAGAAGAGCACATGATATTGCTGGTTTGTATGTAAAAAACTTACCATTTAAAAAAAAACAAATGTTTGAACTTCTAGGGTTTGTTGAAAAAGCAAAAAAATACTTATTGAATGATAAGCTTGATGATTTTGGATATTTATTGAATGAAAGTTGGCAAAAAAAAAAGGAGCTTAGCAAAAAAATTTCTTCAAATTTTTTTGATAGTATCTACTCTCTTGCACTTAGAAATGGTGCACTTGGAGGAAAAATTTTAGGAGCAGGTGGTGGAGGTTTTTTTTTATTTTATGTAGAGGAAAATAAAATTTCTAATTTTTTAAGAACATTTAATACTTTTACCATTGTTCCATTTGAGTTTGAAGAAGAGGGGTCCAAGATAATTTTTAATAATCATAATGGTTGATCTAACAATTATTTTACCCACTAAAAATTCAGAAAAAAATATAAAGTTCTTTCTAGACTCACTAAAAATTCAAGATTATCAAAATTTTTTTCTTTTTGTTGCTGACAGTGAATCTAAAGACAATACTATTGAAATTATTAAAAGTTATAATTTTAATTTAAAAATAATATCTCAGAAAGACAGGAATGCAGAGGAGGGGATAAATAATTGTTTAAAAGAAATTACAACTAAATATTTTGGAATACTAATGTCAGATGATGTTTTAGGTGAAAAGAATTATATTTCGCAATTAATTTATACTTTAAAAAATGGGGCAGATATAGCACTACCAAATTCTGGAAACATAATTAATAATAAATTTTTAAAAAACGACCAAAATAATGAATTTGAAAAGCTTACCTATCATAATGTTTCTCCTGATATTGGTTGGTTTGCAAGAAAAAATGTTATAAATGAAGGTTTATTTACTGAAAAATATAAATTAGCTACAGCATATCATTTTCTTTTAAGACTTTATAAAAAAAAATATATCTTAAAAAGAAATAAAAATATTTATTATTACTTTAGAGTAGGAGGAAATTCATTTGAAAACGCTATTTTGGCATATTATGAGCAAACAAAAATATCTAAACAATTTGGTGCAAATAAATTTTTAGTTTATACAATCTTTATAACCAACTTCTTTAAATATGTAATAAAGTACAAATTATTAAAATTTTATTTTAAGGTTTAAAATGAATAGATTTTCTCATCCTCTGATGGATAACAACATTACTAACTCAGATGTTAATGCTGTTGTTAAATTTTTAAAAAAAAATAAAAAAAAAATTTTTACTCAGTCAAATCAAGTAAAAAGATTCGAGTCTTTATGGTCAAATTGGCTTGGAGTAAAATATAGTGTTTTTGTGAATTCTGGCTCTTCCTCCAATTTATTAACTTTACAAATATTAAAAATATTATTCGGATCTGGTGAAGTGATAGTCCCACCCCTTACATGGATTTCAGATGTTGCAGCAGTTATACAAAATAATTTCAAACCAATTTTTGTAGATATCAATCCAAAAAACTTATGTATGGATGAAAATGAAATTTTAAAAAAAATAAATAAAAAAACTGTTGCTGTTTTTCTCACTCATGCACAAGGTTTTAATGGATTAAGCTCAAATTTATTAAAGATCCTGAAAAAGAAAAAAATTGTTTTGTTAGAAGATGTGTGTGAGTCTCATGGTGCTAAATATAAAAATAAAAAGTTAGGAACTTTTGGATTAATTTCAAATTTCTCTTTTTATTATGCGCATCACATGTCTACTGTTGAAGGAGGAATGATTTGTACCAATAATAAAAAAATTTACGAGATTGCAAAAATGCTTAGATCTCATGGCATGTTAAGAGAAAGTGGAAACAGATTATTTGAAAAGAAATTAATTAAAAGGTTTAATTATTTATCCCCTAAATTCATTTTTTTATATCCGGCATACAATGTAAGGAATACAGAAATATCTGCTGTGATTGGCATCAACCAATTAAAAAGACTAGATAAAAATAATAAAATAAGAACAAAAAATTTACAGATATTTTTAAGCAATTTAGATGGTATAAAATATAAGAAAGATTTTTTGACTGATGGAAATTCTAATTATGCATTTCCGTTAATTTTAAATAAAGCAAATTTAAAGAACAGAGATCATTTAGAAAACATAATGAAAAAAAATAAAATTGAATTTAGAAGGGGAAACGCAGGAGGTGGTAATCAATTAAGACAACCTTACTTAAAAAAATTTATAAAAAAAGTAAATTTTAAAGAATTTAAAAACGTAGATCATATTCATTTTTTTGGTTACTATATAGGAAACTACCCATCTCTTACTTCAAAAAAAATATTAAAAATTTGTAAAATTTTAAACTCTATAGAATATGAATAGAAAATTTAAACATTGTTTAATTACTGGTATCACAGGTTCGGGTGGAAGTTATTTAGCTGAACATATTCTAAACAAGAAAAAAAATATAAAAATATCAGGTTTTTATAGATCCAATGGATACAAAAATCTTTTAAAAAAAAAATATGGAAATAATATATCTTTAATAAAACTTGATCTCACAAATTATTTACAAATTAAAAAAAAAATAAAAATTTTAAAACCTGATTTGATATTTCATTTAGCCTCAAATGCAGATGTTAGAGGCTCTTTTGATAAACCTTTAGAGCATGCTTATAATAATAATTTAATCACAGCAAATTTATTAGAAGCTATAAGAAAATTAAAATTAAATCCTCTTGTAATGATTTGTAGTACTTCAGAAGTTTATGGGAGTGTGGGTAAAGAAAATATGCCAATAACTGAAAATCAAATTATTGCTCCAATTAATCCTTATGCAGTTACAAAAGTTTATCAAGATTTAATATCGCAAGTTTATCAAAAATCTTTTGGTTTAAACATAATAATTACTAGAATGTTTTCTTATACTAATGCCAGAAGAATCAATCTTTTTCAAAGCGCCTTTGCTAGACAGATTGTTTTGTGTGAAAAAAATAAACAAAAATATTTAAAACATGGTAACTTGAAAAGCATAAGAACCTTTGTTGATATACAGGATGCAATGGAGGCTTATTGGCTAGCTGCCAAAAGAGGCAAAATAGGAGAGGTCTATAATATAGGTGGTAATCAAACAATATCAGTTGAAAAATTTTTAAAAGAATTATTAAGTCAATCTAAAAAGAAAATAAGAATTAAGTTAGATAGAAACTTGCTGCGTCCACAAGATATCAATGTTCAAATACCAAGCTCTCATAAATTCATGAAAGACACAGGCTGGAAACCAAAGGTATTATTTAAAGACTCTGTTAAAAAACTATTAAAAGAATGCAGGGAGCTTTATACTTAATGAAAAAAATTTTAATAACAGGTGCAGCAGGTTATTTGGGCTCTATGATTTGCACTAGATTAGTAAATGAAGGATTTAAAGTCACAGCTGTGGATATATTGAAGTATGATAAAAATTCACTCGCTCATCTTTTTTTCCAAAAAAATTTTATTTTTTTTAATTTAGACATAACAAAAAAAGAAAATTTAAAAAAAATTATTAAAAATCAGGATTTTATTATTCCTCTTGCCGCTGTAGTTGGAGCCCCACTTTGTGAAAAAAGAAAAAAAGAAGCTAAAAGAGTAAATGTAAATTCAATAAAGTTATTAATCAAATTAATTAAAAAAAAACAAAAAATAATATATCCAACCACAAACTCAGGTTATGGTGTTGGTCAAAAATCAAAATATTGTGATGAAAACACACCCTTAAGACCAATATCTCTATATGGAAGAACAAAAGTTGAGGCTGAAAAAATTGTTTCTAAACACACTAATTATGTGTCTTTTAGATTAGCTACAGTATTTGGATATTCATACAGAATGAGAACTGATTTGATTGTAAATAATTTTGTCGACACAGCAATTAAAAATATGAAATTAGAAATATTTGAACCTAATTTCAGAAGAAATTTTATTCATATTAAGGATGTTGCTGAAGCCTTTTTATTTGCGATAAAAAATTTTTCAAGATTAAGAAATAATGTATATAATTTAGGTCTATCAACAGCCAATATTTCAAAACTAAATTTAGCAAAAAAAATTAAAAAAATTATTCCAAAAACGAAGGTTATGGTGAATAAGAGTGGATCTGATCCAGATAAAAGAGATTATTTTGTGAGTAATGCAAAGATAGAAAAAAAAGGTTTTAAAGCTAAAATTTCTCTAAATGAGGGAATAAGAGAACTTTATGGCGTACTTAAACATTGTAAAATTAAATTTATCAACAATTATTAAGTTTTTGATAAATTTTTTTCACTTGTGTATAAAAATTTTTTTCTGCAAACTCAAAATATAGGTTACTTTTTTTAGCAGCAATTTTATCTTTCTCTTTATCACCAATCATAAACGATTTTTTTTTGTTAATAATCCATTTTTTCATTAAATTTTGTATCATTAAATTACCAGGCTTTCTCAATCTACTCGATTTATTATATTTTCTGATTTTGGCACCTTTTAGAAAAGGGCTATATTGTAAGTCATTTACAAAACATCCATTTTTAAAAAAATAATCTTTCATAGATTTATATAAATTTAAAAAAGTTTCCTCTGTATAGTAACCTCTTGCTATACCTGACTGATTTGTAACAATAAATATGTTGTAATTTTTTTTATTCAGTAATTTCAGTCCTTTAATGACATTATTTCTTAATCTAAAATCTTTCATTTTTGATACATATCCATAATCATAATTTATGACACCATCTCTATCTAAAAAGGCAGCTGGTGAGAGAAACTGTTTATAAAAATTTTTTTGACCAATTTCATAATTTTTATAAGTTCCAATATCAATAAAGTTTGAATTAATTTTTTTTCCTTTAATACTCTTTTGCTTAATTAATTTTTCACTTATATAATTTTCTAAAGAAAAATTTTTTTGCAAAATATTTTTTATTATTTTATTTTTAAAATAATAAATTCCAGCGTTCATTAAATCTCCTTTAAAATTAATTGATGAATTTTTTTGTAAATTTAGATTAGACAAATTTTTATTTGATTTGTAATTTTTATTTTTAGTAAGAAAAATATAATTTGATTTATATATGTTTGAATTTTTAAAAAAATTACTTAGATCACATTTAATAAATGAGTCACCATTCATCACGATTAAGTTATTTGTGGTCTTTTTTTTTAATTGACTAAGCGCGCCTCCTGTGCCTAAAATTTTTTTTTCTACTACACATTCAATTTTAATACCATTACTTAATTTGTTGTTATATTTTTTAAAAATTTTATTTCCCTTATATCCTGCAAGAATAAATATTTTTTGAAATGGAAATTTTGAATAATAATCAATTAAATAAGATATAAAATGTTTTTTAGCAAATTTAAGTAAGGGTTTTGGGTTATTCTTCGTGTAAGCTGAGATTCTAGAACCTCTGCCCCCAGCTAATATCACTAAGTCAATTTTATTTAATTTATTTTTAATCACAAATAGATGTTTAATATATAAATATTATATAGAAATTTATATTTATTTGTTTTAATTTGCGCCATTTAATCAATGAAATAAAATAATGAAAAATATTGCCTTTTATAAACATAATTTAAATTCTAATTATACTAAATATATTTCTAAAGTTTTGAAAAGTAATTTTCTAACCTCAGGAAATGTTTGTAAAAAAACTGAAAAAGAAATATCTAGATTTTTTGATGTAAATTATTGTTTATTGACTAATAGTTGGACCAATGGTGCATTGGCTACGTTAATGGCACTAGGTATAAAAAAAGGAGACGAAGTTATTATTCCAGCAATGACTTTTGTTGCCACTGCAAATGTAATAGAAATTCTTGGTGCAAAACCGCGGTTTGTTGATGTAGATCCTAAAACCTTACTTCTTGATCTTGATAAGACTTTAAAAGCTATAAATAAAAAAACGAGGGCAATTATGCCTGTTCATTTATATGGTAACATGGTTGATATAAAAAAATTAAATCAAAAAATAAAAACTTTTAAAAAAAAAATTTATATAATTGAGGATTCCGCACATTGCTTTGAAGGTAAGTTCAATAATTATTTATCTGGAAAATGGTCAGATTGTGCAATTTTTTCCTTTTATGCAACAAAAAATATTACATGTGGTGAAGGAGGTGCAATAATTACCAATAACAAAGATTTGTATAAAAAAATTTCTGAAATAAGAGTTCATGGAATGACTAAGTCAGCCATTGATAGATTCGTAAAAAAAAAATACACCCTATGGAACATGAATAGATTAGGAATTAAAGCTAACATGCCTGATATCTTAGCCTCATTACTTTCTAAGCAAATTAAAGATGTTTATAAAAATCTTAAACTAAGAGAAAAAGCTTATAATTATTATAATAAATTACTTAATGGATTAGATATTGTGACTCCGAAAATTAATAAAAAATGTAAATCTGCGTATCATCTATACGTAATACATGTTAAACCTAAAATAAGAAATAATGTATTGAGTTATTTAAATAATTTTAATATAGGAGCAACTGTAAATTATTTATCTGTGACTAGTCTTAATTATTACAAAAAAAAGTACAAACTTAAAAATGATGACTACCCAGTAAGCACAAAATGGGGGAATGGCACTATCAGTATTCCATTTTATCCAACTATTAAAAAAAATGATCAAGAATATATTATTAAAAAATTAATTGAGGCAAAAAGAAAATATGAATAAAAGAGTTTTAATTACTGGCGCTGGAGGCTATATAGGTACACTTTTGGTACCATTGCTATTAAAGAAAAAATTTAAAGTTGTAGCATTAGATAGATTTTATTTTGGAAAAAACTACTTTAGTAAAATTAAAAGCAAAAATCTAAAAATTTTACAAAAAGATATAAGAGAAGTTACAAAAAAAGATTTTAAAGACATTGATTGTGTAATTGACCTTGCCGCATTATCAAATGATCCTTCCTGTGAATTGGATATAAATTTAACTAAAGAGATTAACTACTTAGGAAGGATAAATTGTGCAAAAATAGCCAAAAAGGCTGGAGTAAAAAAATATATTTTTTCTTCTACTTGCTTGGTATACGGAGACACAAAATCAGAGGTATTATCAGAAAAATCTGCAACATATCCTATAAGCGAATATGCCAAGGCCAGTTTAAAAGTTGAGAAAGAATTATTGTCAGATTTATGTGATAACAAATTTATAGTATCAATTGTAAGAAACGGTACTCTCTTTGGTTTATCGCCAAGAATGAGATATGATTTAGTGGTAAATTTGATGACGCTAAGTATCTTTGAGGAAAAAAGAATTTATGTAACAGGAGGTGGAGAGCAATTCAGACCATTAATACATGTGAAAGATGTATGTGCATTTTTTCTAAAGATCGGAAGAGCGTC
>MDTG01192774.1_pt1 | contig 20673 bp, 19 predicted proteins | sample 811421 | NCBI WGS metagenome assembly MDTG01 (sample SAMN05326645, study PRJNA326480) | marine metagenome | isolation source: seawater | place: Pacific Ocean: South East | collected 2011
AAAGGATTATACGGTACCCCAGTTTGGTCACCAAGAGGAGATTTAATTGCATTTACAAAACTTCATAAAGGTAAATTTTATATTGGTGTAATGAGAATAGATGGATCTGGCGAAAGACTGTTAACAGAAAACTACTATCAAGAAGCCCCATCATGGTCACCTAACGGCAGGGTATTAATCTTTTACAGAGAAACTAAATCTAATGACAAAGGAGAGGGATTTTCCGCAAAATTGTGGTCAATAGATTTAACCGGCTACAATGAAAGGCTGGTTCCTACTGAAACAGACGGGTCTGATCCATCGTGGTCCTCATTATTAAGCAATTAATATCAATTTGTAGATGAAAAATTCACTATATTATATTGAAATTTATGCTTGAAAGATCTATTTAGTTGTGAAAAAGTTTATAATTAAGATTTTTATTAAATAAGGAGCAGTATGATTTTAAACAAAATTTATAGAAATGTTTTACTAGCTTTTGTGTTGAGCTTTTTACTTTCAGCATGTGCTACTCAGACAAAAAAAGTAGATTCGCAGATGGAAGGCGACGTTTACACTGGTAAAGATACAATTGAATATTTAGCGAGTGGAGTTCCTGACAGAGTTTTCTTTGCAACAAATGAGTCAGTTTTGACAACTGCTTCTAGAGATACATTGAGAAAACAAGCTGCATGGTTGAGAAAAAATTCTGATATAAGTATTGTATTAGAAGGCCACGCAGATGAGAGAGGAACAAGAGAATATAACTTAGCTTTAGGTGAAAGACGAGCTAATGCAGCAAAAGATTATTTAATGACCTATGGTATTTCAGCTAATAGAATTTCTGTTATTAGTTACGGGAAAGAAAGACCAGTGGATTCAGGATCAAATCCTTTAGCTTGGTCGAAAAATAGAAGATCAGTTTCAGTTAAAGCAAATTAAATTATTATTTTGAGACCCTAGTTTAACAACTAAACTAGGGTCTTTTTTTTGCCATTATTATTATTACAAATGTAAGTTTATATGAGAAAAAATTTAATTTTTTCAGCTATTCTGATATTTATAACCTCAAATTTTATTACATTAAATGTAAAAGGCGATACTCATAATTTAAAAGAAATATTAGAACTTATTCAAAAAGATATCAAAACTTTAGAAAAGGCAGTTTATTCTGAAGAGAATTTGGAATTAACTAATAACAATTCTTTAAATGAAAAACTGGATCAAAATTCAGAAGATGTATTAACAAGACATTTACTTAAACTTTCAGAAATTGAGTCACAATTTCAAAACTTAACTAATAGATTTGAAGAAATTAATTTTAAATTAGATAAGTTGTCTTCAAGACTATCAAAAGTACAAGCCGATAATCAATTAAGACTTCAACAAATTGAAAAAACTATAAATAATAATATTAGTAATGAGGCAGCAAGAATAATTACAAGTGATACAAATAATTCAAATAAGATTTTACCTGGATCGAGTCAACCTCAAGATTTGGGATCAATTTCTTACAAAGATACTTTAAATGATAATAAAGAGCAAGAAACACAATCTATTGACTCAACTGCAACAATTATGACTGAAAAATTTGTAGCAGAGGATAAAATTTTACCAGATACTACTGCTTCCAAACAATATGAATTTGCAACAGGATTTTTAAAAATTGGAGATTACAATACAGCTGAAAGAGCTTTTAGAGAATTTGTTTTAACAAACCCTGATCATAATTTAGCAGGTAATGCACAATACTGGTATGCTGAAACTTTTAGGATTAGACAATTATACACCGATGCTGCATCCGCCTACTTGGAAGGATATCAGAATTATCCAAAAAGTGACAAGGCTCCCATCAATCTTCTCAAACTTGGAGTATCACTTGTTCAAATTGGAGAAAAGGATCAGGGATGCCTTATGATATTAGGAGTAAAAAAACAATATCCTAATGCAAAAGAATCTGTAATTCAAAAAGCAAAATATGAAGAAAAAAAGTTTGAGTGTAAAAAAAATAAATCGTGATAAGGAACAATCTTTTTTTACTGACAAAAAGATTTTAAATATTTTTAAAAGGTTTGAAAAAAATCTATATCTACCAAATGTAAAAAATATAGCTGGAGCAATTTCTGGAGGTCCTGACAGTTTAGCTTTATCGTTTTTACTTAAGTATTATTGTAAAAAAAAAAAAGTTAATTTATTAAATTTTCATGTAGATCATAACTTAAGGAGCAGTTCAGGTCATGAGGCTGTCAAATTAAAAAAACTGTTAACTAAGTTTAAAATTCATTTAAAAATATTGAAATGGAGAGGAAATAAGCCTGTTAGAAATATTCAAGCTCAAGCGAGAGAAAAAAGATATAAATTAATATTTACGCATTTAAAAAGAAATAAAGTAAAATATTTAATTCTTGGACATACATTTGATGATTTAATTGAGAATTTTTTCATAAGAATGATAAGGGGATCAGGATTAAATGGGATTGCCTCATTTAATTCAACAATTAGAAAATTTTCATCTATAAATATTATAAGACCACTATTAAATATAAAGAAGACAGAGTTAGAATATTTATCCGAAAAGATATTTAATTATTATTTTAAAGACCCTTCAAATAATGATACGAAATTTCAAAGAGTTAGGGTCAGAAAAATGATAAATATACTGGGAAAGGAGGGGTTGGATGTAAATAAATTAAATCTAACAATTAAAAATTTATCAACCGCAAACAATGCAATAGAATATTATGTTAATAAAAATATTGAAAAAAATTCATTTTATAACAAAAAAATTGGGAGTATGATTGTCAATAAAAAGTTCCTAGAAAATCCCGTAGAAATAAATTTTAGATCTGTCTCTAAAATTTTAAAAGAAATAGGAACAAATTATTATTTACCAAGAGGAAAAAAAGTTTTACATTTACTTAAAGAAATTAATAATAATAAATTTAAGAAAGCAACATTAGCTGGGTGTTTGGTTGAAAAATACCATAATTCTCTAATAATAAGTCCTGAAACAAAGAAAATAAGACAAATAAAGACTAATTTGCCTCTTGTTTAATTTTAAATAATTCTTATTTTAATTTGTATGAATTTTAAAAATCTAGCAATGTGGGCGGTCATCATCGTTTTAACTTTAGGGCTTTACAACATGTTTAAAAGTCCTCAGAGATCGGTTTCTCAAAGTAGCAATTTAATATTCTCAGAATTTCTTAGCGAAGTAGATAACGGGAGGGTAGTCAGAGTTGAAATCCAAGGTAATAACATTAAGGGTGTTTTAGCTAATGGAAATGAATTTATTACCTACTCGCCAAACGATCCTAATTTAATTCAAAGGTTAACAGATAGGGGTGTAAGTATATCTGCGGCTCCATTAGATGAAAAAATGCCTTCTTTATTCGGAGTTCTACTTTCTTGGTTCCCAATGCTTCTATTGATTGCTGTGTGGATATTTTTTATGAGACAAATGCAAGGTGGCAGAGGTGGCGCAATGGGTTTTGGAAGATCTAAAGCTAAACTCATGAACGAGGTGAAGGGTAAAGTTACCTTTAATGATGTAGCTGGCGTAGAAGAGGCAAAGGAAGAAGTAGAAGAAGTTGTAGAATTTTTAAAAGATCCTAAAAAATTTAGTAGACTGGGAGGCAAAATTCCAAGAGGCTGTTTATTAGTCGGCCCTCCTGGCACTGGTAAAACGTTATTAGCTAGAGCTATTGCAGGTGAAGCTGGAGTTCCATTTTTCACGATATCTGGATCAGACTTTGTTGAAATGTTTGTGGGTGTAGGAGCATCGAGAGTTAGAGATATGTTTGAGCAGGGAAAAAAGCATTCACCTTGTATAATTTTTATTGATGAAATAGATGCTGTTGGAAGAAGTAGAGGCGCAGGATTAGGAGGTGGAAATGATGAAAGAGAGCAAACATTAAACCAGCTATTAGTTGAAATGGACGGATTTGATACAAATGAGGGAGTAATAATAATTGCAGCAACTAATAGACCAGATGTTTTGGATCCCGCACTTTTAAGACCAGGTAGATTCGATAGACAAGTTGTTGTGTCCTTGCCTGACATAATCGGAAGAGAAAAAATACTAAAAGTACATAGTAAAAAAATTTCAATGACACCAGATATTAACTTAAGAACTATTGCAAGAGGTACTCCAGGTTTTTCAGGTGCCGATTTAGCAAATTTAGTAAATGAAGCTGCTTTATTAGCTGCAAGAAAAAATAAACGTATAGTAACCTATTTAGAATTTGAAGAAGCTAAAGATAAAGTTATGATGGGATCCGAGAGAAGATCAATGGTTATGACTGAGGACGAAAAAAAGTTAACTGCATATCATGAAGCGGGTCATGCAATAGTTACAATAAATGAAAAAGCTGCTTATCCTATTCACAAAGCTACAATTATACCAAGAGGTAGAGCATTAGGAATGGTAATGCAATTACCTGAAAAAGACGAGGTGTCTCAGACAAGGGAACAATTACATGCACAAATGGCAATCGCAATGGGTGGAAGAGTTGCTGAGGAGATAATTTTTGGAGAAGAGAAAGTAACAACTGGTGCTGTTAGTGACATTGAGCAAGCCACTAAAAGAGCTAGAGCAATGGTAATGAGAGCAGGTTTAAGTAAAGAACTTGGACCGATTGCATACGGAGAAAATGAAGAAGAAGTATTTCTAGGAAGATCTGTAGCAAGACAACAAAATATGTCTGAGGAAACAGCAAAAAAAGTAGATGCTGAAATTAAAAAATTTGTAGAAAAAGGTTATGACAGAGCTAGAAAAGTCTTAACCGAAAAAATTGATGATCTTCATAAGATTGCGAAAGCTTTATTGACGTATGAAACATTGTCAGGATCTGAAATTGAGGATATAATTAATAAGAATATTTATCCAGCTTCTAAAGAGAATTTAAACTCAGAGGAAAATGATACGGGTTCAGCACTAGGGTCAATTGGTTTGAAACCAAAAATAGTTCATTAATTTAATGAAAAAATATTACACTAGAGCGTGTAATTTTTTTTACGGTAAAATCTCCAGAGAATATATAAGAAAGAAAATTTCATTATCTCTTAATGGATCTAAAGATATTTCATTTGATACAATAGAAATAATTTCTAGATCTTCAAAAAAAAAAATTAAAATATCTGATATAAACAAATTAAAATCTAATTTAAGAGCAAAAGTTCAAAAAGACTTACAGAATATTACTAAAGAAAAAAAATTTAGATATTTAAAATTAAAAAAACAACCCTTAATAATGGGAGTATTAAATGTAACACCAGATAGTTTTTCTGATGGAGGTAAGTATAATACTAAAATAAAATCTTATATACATGCAAAAAAAATGGTCAAATATGGATGTGATATTATAGATATTGGCGCAGAGTCAACAAGACCAGGTGCATTAACTATAAACCATAAGATTGAATGGAGTAGATTAAAACATCCTTTAAAAGAAATATATAAATTAAATAAAGTAATTTCATTAGATACAAGAAAGGAGCCTGTTATGAGGAATGCTTTAAAATTTAATATTAATATTATAAACGATATATCAGGCTTAAGTCATGATATTAAGACAATGAATTTTTTAAAAGAAACTAACTTACCTTTTGTTTTGAACCATATTCAAGGAAAACCTAGCAACATGCAAAAAAATCCAAGATATAAAAACGTTGTCCTCGATGTATATGATTTTTATGAGAAAAAAATACGAGAATTAAGAAAATTAGGTATTTGTCACGATAATATACTTTTAGATCCTGGCATTGGATTTGGAAAAAATTTGAAACATAATATTACTCTTTTAAGGAATATTTCAATTTTTCACTCTTTAGGATTTCCGTTATTAATAGGTATTTCGAAAAAAAGGTTTATAAAAGACTTGGCAAATAATAACGACAGTAAAAATAGGTATGGTGGCACAATTGCATCAAGTATTTATTTAATTATGCAAGGTGTTCAAATATTAAGAGTTCATGATGTAAATGAGATAAAACAAGCGATCAAAACATTTAAATTTTTAACTCTAAAATGAAAAAAAAATATTTTGGAACTGATGGAATTAGGGGAAAAGTCAATAAAGACAAAATTAATGGTCTTATGTTTTTTAGGTTTGGACTTGCAGCAGGGACGTATTTTAAAAATTCTCAAAAACTAAAACAATTAGCAATTATAGCTAAAGATACACGTTTGTCAGGTTATAGTTTAGAACCTGCATTAGTATCGGGATTAGCATCTGCAGGAATGCATGTTTTTACATTAGGACCTCTACCAACTAATGCATTAGCAATACTTACAAAAAAAATGAGAGCGAATTTAGGAATAATGATTACTGCATCGCATAACCTGTACTCAGATAATGGTTTAAAACTTTTTGGACCAGATGGTTTAAAACTTTCAGATAAAATTGAAAAAAAAATTGAAAAGTTAATAGATACAAAAATTTTAACTAATCTTGCAAAACCTAATAATCTTGGAAGAGTTAAAAGACTTGAAAATGGTACCCAAGAATATATTAAAATAATAAAAAAAAAATATCCAAAAAACTTTTCTCTTAAAGGTTTTAAGATCGCAATTGATTGTGCCAATGGAGCTGGATATAAATCTGCACCACTGCTTTTAAATAGTCTAGGTGCTAAGGTCTACAAATCTGGGGTTAATCCTAATGGAACAAATATAAATTATAAATGTGGATCCACACACCCAGAAAATATTAGTAAAATGACAAAAAAATTTAAAGCTGATATCGGTATTTCACTGGACGGAGATGCTGATAGAATTATTTTATGTGATGAAAAAGGAAAAATTGTAGATGGCGACAAAATTATTGCAATGATCGCAAAAAAATGGAAAGAAAAAAAAATTTTAAAAAATGGGGTCGTTGGAACTTTAATGTCAAATTATGCTCTAGAAGAGTATTTTAAAAAATTAAAGATTAAATTTATTAGATCCAAAGTGGGAGACCGTTATGTTAAAGATATAATGAAAAATAAAAACTTTAATCTTGGTGGTGAGCAATCAGGACATATAATTTTAGGTAATTATGCAACAACTGGTGATGGATTATTAGTAGCTTTAGAGATATTATATTTATTGAAACGAGAAACTAAAATTAGTAAAGTTTTTAACGAATTTAAGCCTACGCCGCAATTATTAGTAAATGTTGATGTAAAAGACAAATCTATAATAAATTCACTTAAATGTAAAAAAGCTATCACCATTGCAAATAATATAATCAAAAAAAAAGGTAGACTTTTAGTAAGAAAATCTGGCACTGAGTCAAAAATAAGAATAATGGCAGAAACTAATGATAAAAAAACTTTATATAAATGTGTAAATATTGTTAAAAGGTCCTTGATAAATTGAAATTAAAATCAAAAGTATTGGCTATAGCTGGATCAGATTCTTCTGGGGGTGCCGGTATCCAGGCTGACATTAAAACAATCACTTCTTTAGGATCCTACGCAATGACTGCAATTACAGCTTTAACTTCTCAAAATACAACAGGAGTTAAATCTATTCATTTAATATCACCTAAAGAGGTTTCAAATCAAATAGAATATACCTCAAAAGATATTAAACCTGATGCAATCAAAATTGGAATGCTACACTCAGGCAAAGTTATAAAAAATGTATATAAATCAATTAGTAAGATTGGAACTAAAAAAATTATATTAGATCCTGTAATGGTAACAACTTCAGGAGTAAAACTTATAAATAATGAGTTTATAAGTTTTTTAAAAAAATATTTAATTAAAAAAGTTTCCTTAATTACTCCAAATATTCCTGAAGCAGAAATATTAACAAACAAAAGTATAAATAACTTAAGTGATATGATCTCTGTATCAGAAAGAATGTTGGATTTAGGATCACAAAATATTTTGCTTAAAGGAGGGCATTTAGGATCAAGCATTATATACGATGTATTTATGAACAAGTCTGAGATTAAAATATTTAAAAATAAAAAAATTAAAACAACAAGTTTACATGGCACAGGGTGTACATTATCCAGCGCAATTGCAACTTATTATTCTTGTGGAAAAAATTTAAAGAAATCTTGTTATTTAGCAATTAATTATGTTAATCAAGCAATAAAAAACGCACCAAGATATGGAAAAGGAAAAGGTCCAATAAATCATTTGGTAAATTAAATTAATATGAGAAATGTTGCTGTAATTGGGTCACAATGGGGAGATGAAGGAAAAGGTAAAATTGTTGATTGGCTATCAAGTCAAGCGGATATTGTAGTTAGATTCCAGGGTGGACATAATGCAGGACATACTTTAGTGATAAATGGAATTACTTACAAGTTAAGACTACTACCTTCCGGCATTGTAAGAAAAAACAAAATTTCTATAATTGGTAATGGAGTCGTTATTGACCCTTGGGCTTTGCTGGAAGAAATAGAAGAAATTTCAAATAAGGGAGTTAAAATTACCCCTAAAAATTTTATCGTTGCAGAATCTGCCAATCTTATTTTACCATTTCATAAGGAAATGGATGAGATAAGGGAAGACATTGCAGGAAAGGCAAAAATAGGAACTACTAGAAGAGGAATCGGGCCTGCTTATGAAGACAAAATTGGCAGAAGGTCTATAAGAGTCATGGATTTGATATCAAGGAAAAACTTGAATAAAAGATTGGAAACAGTTTTATTACACCATAATGCAATAAGACGTGGTCTTGGTAAAAGAAAATTTTTAAAAAAGAAATTAATGAAAGATTTAATGAAGATTGCACCAAAAATCCTCAAATTTTCTCAACCTGTCTGGAAGAAGATTGATGAATTTAAAAAAAATAAAAAAAAAATATTATTTGAAGGAGCACAAGGAATTTTGTTAGATGTAGATCATGGAACTTATCCTTTTGTTACCTCATCAAACACAGTTGCCTCATCCGCAGCAACTGGGTCAGGATGTGGTCCCGATAGTATAAATTATGTTTTAGGAATAACAAAAGCCTACACCACTAGAGTAGGCGAGGGTCCTTTCCCAACAGAACTAAAAAACAAAGTAGGAGAACATTTAGGTGTAATGGGAAAAGAATTTGGAACAGTCACGAGCAGAAAAAGAAGATGTGGATGGTTTGATGGGGTTTTAGTGAGGCAAACTATAAAGATTTCTGGAATAAATGGAATAGCATTAACAAAATTAGATGTTCTAGATAGTCTAGACGAAATAAAAATTTGCATAGCATACAGATTAAATGGAAAAAAAATAGACTATCTCCCAGCAGCAGTAGAGGATCAAGTTAAGGTTATACCTGTTTACAAATCATTTAAGGGGTGGAAGCAAATTACGAAAGGAATAAAAAGGATAGATCATCTACCTATAAATGCAAAAAAATATATTAAGTTTTTAGAAAACTTTGTTGGAGCTTCAATTTCAAGTATATCAACAAGTCCGGAGAGAGATGATACAATACTAATTCGAAATCCTTTTAAAAATTAGACAGTTAGCAAATTCTTTGACCTAGCCGAATTAAGCATATGTTTTTGTAATTTCTCAAATGCTTTGTTTTCTATTTGTCTTATTCTTTCACGGCTTATTTTATATTTCTTGCTTAAATTCTCTAATGTAATTGGATTGTCAGTCAATCTTCTTGAATACAAGATCTCTCTTTCTCTATCATTTAGAACTTTGATTGAGTCTTTTAATAAATCTTTTCTTTGACTCATTTCTTCATTTTGAGCAATTTTAAGTTCTTGGTCCATATTCTCGTCTACCACCCAATCTTGCCACTCGTCTCCGTCTTCACCTATAGGAGCGTTTAAAGATTGCTCTTTTCCTGAAAGTCTTCTATTCATTGATACTACTTCATCCTCACTTACATCAAGTTTATTTGCAATATTTTTAACATCTTCGTCTTTAAGATCTCCTTCAGATCTTGGAGCAATTTGGTTTTTTATTTTTTTTAAATTAAAAAAAAGTTTCTTTTGTGCTGTGGTTGTTCCAATCTTAACTAAACTCCATGACCTTAATATATATTCCTGAATAGATGCTTTAATCCACCACATCGCATATGTGGCCAGCCTGAAACCTTTTTCAGGCTCAAATTTTTTCACTGCTTGCATCAAACCAATGTTTCCTTCAGAAATTATTTCGTTTAAAGGGAGTCCATATCCTTTATATCCCATAGCAATTTTCGCCACCAGTCTTAAATGACTTGTAACCAGTTTTTCTGCAGATTTTATATTACCTGTGTTTCTCCAATTTTTTGCTAACATGTATTCCTCTTCAGCATCCAACATCGGAAATTTTTTAATTTGAGATAAATAAAGAGATAAAGATCCTTCATTTGAAACTGAAGGTAAATTATAAGAATGTTTTTTCATTTTTATGTTTATTTAATAAATATTTTAATTATTACAATAATTTATTTTGAGTATTTACTGAGTTTTTTAAGTATTTTATCTAATTCTACTGGTAATTCTGAATTAAAATTCAATTTACTCCCTTTGATAGGATGTATAAACCCTAAAGTCTTGGCGTGTAAGAATTGTCTTTTAAGATTATTTAAATCGTTATTTAGACTCTCGTCTATATTTTTGATTTTTTTAAATTTTTTTTTATATTTATCATCTCCTAAAATATGATTTCCCAAATTACTTAGCTGAACTCTAATCTGATGTGTTCTTCCAGTTTCTAATTTGCACTCTAATAAACTAAAAGTAGGTATGTTCTTATTTTCAAATAACTTTAAAGTTTTATAATTTGTAATAGCTTTCTTTCCTTTTGTTAATCCTATTTCCATAAGTTTTCTATTTTTGTTGCTTCTTCTAATTAAATTTTCTATCCTACCATTTTGTGGTCTTAATTTTCCCCACACCAATGATATATAGATCCTGTCAACTGAATGATTCTTAAATTGTTCAGATAAATTGCTGTGTGTACGGTCATTCTTTGCAACTACAATTAATCCAGAAGTATTTTTGTCTATTCTATGTACAATACCTGGTCTATATTTATCTCCTATACTAGATAGTTTTCTTTTATTTATATTAATAAGAGCATTGACGAGAGTTTTGTCATAGTTTCCTGCTCCAGGGTGTATTGACATACCAGCATCTTTATTAATCACTATTAAATCCTCATCTTCGTATACAATATTCAATTCATAATTATATGGTTCTAAAATGAACTTTTCCTCTTCTTTAGACTGAAAAAAAATATTATCTAATGTTTTAATTTTCTTTGCGGGATCTATTATCATTTTACTATTAATTTTAAGATTTCCAGATAAGATAGAACTTTTCACTTTAGATCTACTTAACTTATTGAATTTTTCAGTAATAACTAAATCTATTCTTTTATTGTTATCATTTTCATCTACGATAAAATTAATGAAATTTTTCATAAAATATAATATTAACAGTATATGCGCTTGTAGCTCAACTGGATAGAGCGCCAGATTTCGGCTCTGGAGGTTCAGGGTTCAAATCCTTGCAGGCGCATTAAATTTAAGAATTTATCCTCTCTTTAAGTATTTTTAAAATTCTATTTGAAGAGTCTCCGTCATTATATTTATGAAATCTTCTTTTAACACTAGATTGTAAATCAACATAATGTTCTGGTTTTTTATTAATATTTTCTAATTCTGAAATTAGTTGATATTGATTATAGATTTTTGGACCCACAGCTACTTCATCGAACTTATAAACTAGTCCTCTTTTTTTTTTATAATTATCCAAATCATAAGGAACAAATAGTGTAGGAATATTTAGTAATAATGCATCTGTATATATAGTTGAATAATCAGTAATTAGAGTTTTTACGAATGGAAGTAAAGAATTTATATCCTCTAGCTCTTTAAAAGTTAGTGGCAAAATATAATTAGATTTAACAGTGCTTAAAAAGTTTTCCCATAATTCCTGATTTTTATTTGTGTCGTTAATATGCGGTCTTAAATAAATAATCATTTTATTTTCTTTTAAAAACTCATTTAAATTATTTAAGTTTAAATCTTTAAATGGAAAAAAATTTGCATTAACATCTTCCTTGTGTGTTGGTGCATAAAGAATTATTTTTTTTGTTAAATCAATTAAATTAGAAAGTTCAGATTTTTTTTTTTGATCTTTAATAAAAAATTGGTCATTTCTTGGAAGACCAGTGATGTAAACTTTCTTCTCATCTAGTAAATTTTGTTGATAAATTAATTTTTTATGATCCTCTGAGCTTGAACAAATAATAGTAAGCTCTTTTGTAAAATTATTATTAGGATACTCAAAATGCTTTGACCATTTAATTCCATGCCATAATTGAATTGATTCCTTGCGAAATGAAGGATGAAAATATGGAAAAAAGTCATGCAGCGAATTAGATGTTACTACCGTCTTAGCATTTAAAAGACATAACAATCCATCAATACTATTGGTGATTTTCACATTAGCATTGTGATTTATTTTTTTTATCTTATTTTTTGATATTAAATCGTCAGCTAACCAAACTGGTGTAAAATTTTTTTGATTATTTATTAAATATTCAAAAAAGGCTCTAGAGTTATCAGAGTATAAACGGTTTTTTTGAGCAAAAACAATTAAATTTTTTTTCTTTGGAAAAACTAGGTCTACTAAAAAAAAAATGAAAGATAAAAAAATGAATTTTAGATTTCTTATTTCTTTAATAGTAATTTTTTTAAATATTGAAAATATTTTATTTTTTATCATTTTTTAAAAAATCAAGAATAATTTTAGAAACAAATTTATTACCCTCTTTATTAAGATGGCCACCGTATATATCATTTATAAACAATTTATGTAATTTTTTGACGTCTATTTTTTTAAAATACTTTGTTAAGTCTAAGGTTTTTATTTCTTTTGATATTATATTCTTAAAATAATTTCTATAGGGCCTTGATGTATTGTAATTTAAAATATCAAGATATTGAGGAAATATAATTAAAGTAACTTTTTGCCCTCTTTTCTTTGCTACATATTTAAAATACTTTATTAATTCCAAAAAAAGTTTTTTTGAATATTCCTCTAAATATAAATTATGTGCTTCAATTATATTTCTCTGAATAACAAGCTTCAAAAAATGGTCTTTTTGTTTACTATCACCAAAATATTTTAAATAAACTAATACTACTTTAAAATTAAATTTAAAATTTCTTATAAATGATAATATAAATGGATATTGAAAAATATTTTTTTTGAATTTTTCCTCAAAAAATCTATCCGTTTGCTTTAACTTTTTAATTACATTTTTTATATTTTTTAATTTTGTTCCATAAACAAGAGGATTTTTTTTAAAAAATAATTTTCCATTTTTCAAAAAACATTTTGGCTTGAACCCATGAATATTTCCAAATTCGAAAAAATGTTTCCACTCAGACTGAATTCTACATATATGTTCAGGGACTATTCCTAAAATTATATTTTTAGTTTTTTTTGATAATTTTGTATTTTTGTATCTTAAAATAGCTTGGTCAGTTCCATAATTTCCTATTCCAAAATTAAGTATATTAAAGTTGCATTCATTTGAAATAAATTCTTGCCATGTATGATTATCTTCTACTTGTCTGCCAAAAACATATGAACCTCCAAAGGACGCGTATTTTTGAACTTTTTTTTTATTTGTTTGCATACGGCTACCTTTTTTATCAATAGAAAATTTAATTTTTTTTTTACCTATATGATCATATCCTGTGATGTTAGATTTTCTTTTCCAGCCTAAATCTTTATCATAACTATTTTTAATATAATTATTGAAACGACTTTCGTTAAAATTTGGAAAAACATCTTTATTAAAAATAAACCATTGAAATTTATTTCTTATTTTTTTGACAATAAATATAGTAAATAGTTCTATTAATATTATTAAACCTACTAATTTAATTAATATTTCTGTCAAGATATCTCTCTTTGTATTTATTAAAAATTTTACTCACCCATATTTACCAAAGTCCCCTTCTTTCGAGCCCCATAAAATGACTGATAAAAAACATAAATAGAAATAATAAAATATAATAGGTTTAGCGATAATGCAGTGGCTAAGTTTTTATAATTTACTATATTATTTATTAATATATTTCTTGCTTCTTCAAAAATATAAACCAATGGTAAAACTTTGGCGATAATTTGTAACCAATCAGGTAATATTGTTAAAGGATAATAAACACAGCCTAGCGGTGCCAACAAAAACAAAGATGACCACGCAGTATTCTCAAAAGCTGGGCCAAATCGTAAAAGACCAGAAGTGACAAAAATTCCCAAAGTTGTTCCAAACAAATATAAACTTAAAAAAAGTATGAATAACGGTGATCCCATTTCGATAATGGATACTCCAAAAAAAGGACTCATTAAAAAGATTGCTGGCACTATTCCAATCAAGGTTCTTACTAAAGCTGTACCCGTAAGAGCTATAATTATCTCACTGACTTTAAGAGGAGCAACAAATAAATTTGTAAAATTTCTACTCCAAATTTCCTCTAAAAATAACATATTAAAACTAATGCTAGATCTAAAAAGAAAGTCATAAAGAATAGCACAGCTCAAAATGACACCTACTGTATTCGAATAATAGTCACTGTACATAGTAAAAAATTTTGAAATAAATCCCCACAAAATAATTTGAATAGTAGGCCAGTATATTAAATCCAATATTCTTGGGAACGAACCTTTTATTAAATATAAGTGTCGTATAGATAAAGCGTACATTCTTCTGATATTCATAGTTATTCTCTCACTAATTTCAAAAAAGTTTCCTCTAAGTCTTTTCTTCCATGTTTTGAAATTAACTCTTTACATGAGCCTTTATCAATTATCTCTCCATTTTTCATCATCATTACTTCTGAACATAATCTTTCAACTTCATTCATATTATGTGAAGCCAACAAAATAGTTGTATTGTTTTGTGATGCATAATCTTCAATATATCTTCTAATATAATCCCCAGTATCCGGATCTAAGCTGGCTGTCGGTTCGTCTAATAAAAGTAGCTCTGGTCTATTAATTAAAGACTTGGCTAATGAGACCCTATTTTTTTGCCCAGATGATAATTCTCCTGTTTTTCTATTTTCAAATTCTTTAAGGTTTAAATCCTTAATTAACATCTTAATTCTATTAGTTAAATCCTCAACTTGATACATTTTGCCATAAACAATTAAATTTTCTTTTACAGTAAGTTTTTTTGGTAATTCAACATAAGGAGATATAAAATTTATTTTTTCTAAAATTTTTATTCTATTTTTTTCTTGCTCAATGTTCTTACCGTTAATTATAACATTTCCATTTGTTGGTTTAATTAATCCCAAAATCATTCCAATCGTAGTAGTTTTTCCACAACCATTTGGTCCAAGTAATCCAACTATTTTACCTTTCTCAATTGTAAAATTTAATTTCTTAACTGCAGTAAAATTGTTATATTTTTTCACTAAATCTACTATTTCAATTATCATTTAAATGAAGCCTTTGTTAGTCTATCGTTAATTGTTTTCCCAAGACCTAAATTAGGAATTTTCTCAACCTCTATCAATTTATATTTCATTTTTTTAATTTTTCTAAGTGTTTTATATAAATTTTTACCAGCTTGTTTGAGATCATTTTTTTTTGATAGATAAAAAAAATTTTTATTTTCTATCTTTTTTTTTTTTATAAGTAAATATGCACTGTATTTTTTTGGATTTTTAATATTTAATTTAATTGGTATACCTGGCGAATAATGAAGCTTACTTTGACCAGGAAATTTTACCGATTTAAGGTAATTAAATTTATAATTAACTTTTTTATTTATTGCGTTGCTTAAAATTTTTGTATCTAGACCTCCTAATCTAACAATTTTGGGTTTATTAGTGAGATCTATGATAGTCGATTCTAATCCAATTGAAGATCTACCACCATTAAGAACATATTTTATTTTATTTCCAAATTCTTCTAAAACATCTTCTTTAGTTACTGGACTTATTCTTGAATATATATTTGCACTAGGTGCAGCTAGGGGAAAATTTATTTTTTTTAAAAGAGATCTGGTTACAGGATGATTAGGAAACCTTACAGCAAGAGATTTCTTAAAATTTGTAACATTCTGAGCAATGTTACTATGCTTTTTTAATTTTAGAATAAAAGTAATAGGTCCTGGACAAAACTTTTCAAACAGTTTTTTGAAATCCTTATTTAAATAGCAATCTTTTTTTAATCCTTTCAAGTCATGGTAATGAACAATTAAGGGATTATTTTTAGGTCTTTTTTTAAGACTAAAAATTTTTGATGTTGCTTTTTTAGAATATGCATTTGCAGCTAGTCCATAAACAGTCTCAGTAGGTATTCCAATACATTCGTTATTTTTCAAAAATTTGATGGATTTTTTAATACTGTAATTAATGTTTTTCATGTATTAATTAGATGTTTAATATGAAAGATAAAAATTTACTAGATGATATTAACGACAAATCGATAAAAGAACTTACAAAATTAGTGTATAATTTAGTTTTAAAATTAGAAAAAGAAAAAAATTTATCAAACTCAATTACAGATTACAAAAAAATAATAGAAATTAATAACTTAATACAAAAAAAGTTTCAAATAACGTCAAAGGAAATATCAGAGACAACAATCAATAAAATCAAAAATATATCAAAAAAATGAAAAATAAATTATCTAAAATTGCAAAAGATACTAATAATTTTTTGAAAAATTTTCTAAAAAAACAACAAGACTCAGGTCTTTTAGCTTCAATGAAATACGGACTTTTGCCTGGAGGAAAAAAAGTAAGATCTAAGTTGCTAATTGATGTGGGAAATATTTTTAATATTAATTACCAAACTTTAATAAAAATAGGAGCTGCTATTGAGTGTATACATGCTTATTCACTAATTCATGATGACTTACCTTGTATGGATGATGACATTATTAGAAGAGGTAAATTAACAAATCATAAAAAATTTGGAGAGTCAACTGCTATACTCGCTGGAAATTCATTATTAACCATAAGCTTTGAAATATTAAGCTCGGACAAATTAGATATATCAAGCAATCTAAAAATTAATATTATTAATTTGATTTCTAAGTGTTCAGGCCATTCAGGCGTTGCAGGAGGTCAATTTTTAGACTTAAATTATGAAAAGAAAATAGTTTCGAAAAATAAAATTATTGATATGCAGAGAAAAAAAACTGGAATGCTTTTTAAATTTTGTTGTTTAACACCAGTCATATTATCAAAAAAAAATAAATATTTTAAAAAATTTGAAAATATAGGTTCTGATATAGGGTTATTGTTTCAAATTACTGACGATTTGATCGATCATAAAGGAATTTCAAAAAAAGTTGGAAAAAAAACAAGAAAAGATAAAAAAAAGGGTAAAGCAACTTTAATAAGTTTACTTGGATACAAAAATACTATTAACTATTCTTTAAAATTAAAAAATAAAATATTTAAACAATTAAACCAATTTGGTAATAAAGCTAATGATTTGAAAGAAACATTAGATTTTGTAGTATCGAGAAGCAAATGAAAGAAAAGTATAAATATTTAGATAAAATAAAATTTCCATCAGATTTAAGAAAACTTAAAAAATCCGATTTAAAAGATTTGGCAAAAGAAGTAAGAGAAGAAATGATCAGCGCTGTTTCGGAAACTGGTGGTCACTTGGGAGCAGGACTTGGAGTGGTAGAATTAACTGTGGCTTTACATTATGTATTCGATACACCAAAAGATAAATTAATTTGGGATGTAGGTCATCAAGCGTATCCACATAAAATATTAACAGGAAGAAAAGACAAAATTAGAACATTGAGAAAAGCAAATGGGCTATCGGGTTTCACTAAAAGATCGGAGAGTGAGTATGATCCATTTGGAGCAGCTCACAGCTCAACATCGATATCGTCAGGTTTAGGGATAGCCATAGCAAATAGATTATCAAACAAATCAAGCAATGTAATATCAGTAATAGGTGATGGTGCAATAAGTGCTGGCATGGCTTATGAGGCTATGAATAATGCTGGAACAAGTAAGACTAAGATTATAGTCATTTTAAATGATAATGATATGTCAATTTCAAAACCGGTAGGAGCCATGAGAGGATATTTAGCAAAAATTTTGTCTGGTAAAATTTATTTTAGTTTAAGAGAAACTTTTAAATTAATTATTTCAGCTTTTTCAAAAAGATTCTCAAAAAAAGCTGGAAAGGCTGAGGACTTTTTGAGGTCTGCTGTTACTGGTGGAACATTGTTCAATTCTATGGGATTTTATTATGTGGGTCCAATTGATGGACACGATTTAGACGCCTTGATACCAGTTTTGCAAAATGCCAAAGAAGTCAACTATGAGGGGCCAATAATGATACATGTAAAAACACAAAAAGGAAAAGGATATAGTTTTGCAGAAAAGTCTGAGGATAAATATCATGGTGTTTCAAAATTTAATGTGCTTACTGGTAAACAAGAAAAATCAAATTCAAAAAATCTATCATACACAAAAGTTTTCGCGAACACGCTAATACAACATGCCGAAAAAGATAGTAAAATTGTAGGTATAACAGCTGCAATGCCATCAGGAACTGGTATGGATATATTTGGTAAAAAATTTCCAAATCGTATGTTTGATGTCGGGATAGCTGAACAACACGCGGTAACATTTGCAGCTGGTTTAGCTACAGAAGGGTTTAAGCCTTATGCAGCTATTTATTCAACTTTTCTACAAAGAGCCTATGACCAGGTTGTTCATGATGTTGCCATACAAAGTTTGCCAGTTAGATTTGCAATTGATAGGGCCGGATTGGTAGGGGCTGATGGACCTACACATGCTGGATCTTTTGATATAACCTATCTTACAACACTTCCAAATTTTATTGTGATGGCAGCTAGTAATGAGTCAGAATTAGTTAAAATGGTAAATACCTCAATAGACATAAACGATAGACCTTGTGCTTTTAGATATCCACGGGGTAATGGCTTTGGTGTTAGTTTACCTAAAATAGATGAGAAGTTAACAATTGGTAAAAGTCGAGTTATTAAAGAAGGTAAACATGTAGCAATTTTAAACTTTGGTGCAAGATTAAATGAAGCTTTAATAGCAAGAGAAAATTTAATAAAAAAGGGTATTTATTTAACTGTAATAGATGCAAGATTTGCAAAACCGTTAGACGAGAAAATGATCTGGCAGGCTGCTAGCGATCACGATGTTTTAATTACTATTGAGGAAGGTTCAATAGGTGGCTTTGGTTCTCATGTATCACAATTCCTTTCTGAAAAAAATTTTTTAGATAATAAACTGAAGTTTAGATCAATGATTTTTCCAGATAAGTTTATTGATCATGATAAACCAGAACAGATGTATAAATTAGCTGGTTTAGATAGTGATAGTATTACTGAAAAAATACTAGATACCTTAGCCTCCAAAATAATATTAAAAAAAACTAATTAGATTTTGCACTGAGCATTGTTCATTAGTAAATGATCAAGTAATACACAATTCATCATTGCTTCACCAATTGGAACTGCTCTAATACCTACGCAAGGATCATGTCTACCCTTAACTGATATGGTTGTATTTTTTCCAAACTTATTTATTGTTTTTCTTGAGGTAAGAATAGAAGAAGTGGGCTTAACAGCAAAAGAAACCTTAATTTCTTGACCTGAAGATATTCCTCCCAAAATTCCACCTGCATTATTAGATTTAAAGTTTATTTTTTTCCCCTTTTGAAATATCTCATCTGAATTCTCTTCTCCTGTTAATTGAGCTGAATTCATTCCAGATCCAATATTTACAGCTTTAACCGCATTTATACTCATCATTGCGGATGCAAGATCCATGTCTAATTTAGAGTAGATTGGTGCACCTAATCCAACAGGAACTCCTCTAGCTCTTACTTCAATTATCGCACCACAAGACGATCCAGATTTTCTTATTCCTAACAAATATTTTTCCCACAATTTTATAATTGACTTATCCGGACAAAATAATTTATTCTTTCTGATATAGTTATCGTTCCAGTTTTTCTGATTGCAACCCAAAATTCCAATTTGAATTACAGCTCCTATAACTTTAAATTTACTTCCCAATTTTTTTTGCAATACTTTTTTTGCGATAGCACCTGCAGCAACCCTTGATGCAGTTTCTCTTGCAGATTGTCGACCACCACCTCTATAATCTCTAATGCCATATTTTTTAAAATATGTAAAATCCGCATGTCCCGGTCTAAACTTATTTTTTATAGTCTCGTAATCCCTAGATCTCATATCTTGATTATAAATAACCATAGAAATTGGTGTTCCAGTAGTTTTTCCCTGAAACACCCCTGACATAATGTGAACTTTGTCGTCCTCTTTTCTTTGAGTAGTAAATTTCGATTGTCCAGGTTTTCTTTTGTTAAGCTCGATTTGAATATCTTCCTCTTTTATTGATATATTAGGTGGACATCCGTCAACGACGCACCCTATTGCCGTACCATGAGACTCACCCCAAGTAGTGAAACGAAATATTTTTCCAAATGTATTAAAAGACATTAATATATTATATAAGTTATTTTGTTAAAATTATGAATCAAAAAAATCCCTTGGGGTTAAATATTTGCTTTGGTGATACAGATAAACCAATAGATTTGTTTAAAGTTTGGTTTGAGGATGCTAAAAAAACCGAGATTAATGACCCAAATGCCGTTGCTCTTGCAACATCAGATGTAAATTTAATACCATCTGTTAGAATGGTATTACTAAAAGATTTTAGCTCAAAAGGTTTTGTATTTTATACAAATTTAAACAG
>MDTG01115107.1_pt1 | contig 20672 bp, 18 predicted proteins | sample 811421 | NCBI WGS metagenome assembly MDTG01 (sample SAMN05326645, study PRJNA326480) | marine metagenome | isolation source: seawater | place: Pacific Ocean: South East | collected 2011
CGGTTAATTTAATAACGTTATTGGTTGCATCGTAGGCAGCTGTAACCCCATGATGGGTTCCTGCTGCTATTTGAGCCGCGTTTCCCGTCTTGGCGTTTACTGCTGTGATCAAACCAGCTGGCGTTGAGGCTCCAGCCGCTACCGCGCAGACGATCGTGTTACCACCCATGGTAATATTGACGTTGAAGGCAGCACTTCCGTTTATCGCTGCTGCATTACTGGCAAAAACCCCGGAACTCGTCACTTGACTAGTCCCTGTAAATGCCGTGTTCAGCGCAGCCTGAACTTTAGACTCCAATGTTGCCTCGGTCATCGACGTGAAAGCGGCTACATCAGCAGCGCCTATATCAATGTTGGCCGATGTCCCATCAACCGACAAGGCGAACAAACTGGCGTTTGTCGTGGACCCCGTATCAACTAAAGTGGATAAATCAAAATACCTATCATCGCCATAAGCCCGGTTAATTTCGTTTTCGATAATTCTTGCAAACTCTGTACCAGTGTACCTGTCAGCAACCGATGAATCGTTGTACTTACTAAGGTCAACTGTAACCGGAGTAGGTGAACCATCCACTTTTAGTTTAAATTTAATCCCATGAAGACTGAATGTGCCACCGGCATTAGCTAGTGCATCGGATACTCTCTGACCCGGCAATTTCCAGTTTGAAATTTGTGTGGCAGTGAGAGCCTCACCCGATAAGGTTGCGGGGGTTGAGTTAACTTTGTTTGATAGATTATCAACATTATAAAGTTTTGAAATTCCACGATTAATTAATTCAGCAGGTATGTCTGTTTCCGCCTTCATTTGACCATATTTATTAACGAAGAATTTATTGCCTTTTGTATCAGCCGCCTGGATTAAAAACTCATCAAGCTTGGTATCACCAATGTAGACAAATGTTTGCCATTTGTTGGTGGGATCAGTAGGACTTGCTTTCTGAGTCTTTTTGTAATAAACCGTAGCAAGATATTCGTTACCACCTGAATCAAAAATTGTAACAGCAGTATTAAGGTTATATGTTGTGTCATCTTTCGGATCAAAAACTTTCGGAATCACCGCACCGTCAGCTGGAAGATTTAGTGCTAACTCAATGGCTGAGGTTTGTTTCGCGTCACCTGTTGTAGACTTTGGGATAATTAATTTCTTGAGATTTTCCAGGTCAGCCTTTCCGCTACTATCAACAGTTGCCGCCATCAAACCCTGACCGGCCGAGTTAACCACCGTAAATGTGTCATCTAACAAAAATGTTCCGTTTCTCGTATAGATATCCTGTAGGCCATCTGATGATTTCAATGGGAAAAAACCATCACCCGTAATTGCAATATCTAGTGAGTTTGCAGAGAACTGAATATTTCCCTGACTGAACTCCTGACTAACCTGCTTTAGAGCAACACCCTGTCCAATAACAGCTGATGCTTTCTGAAGTGGTGATGTCGCAAAAATGTCTCCAAAGTCTGCTCTGGATCTCTTGAAACCCGTTGTACCGACGTTAGCGATATTATTACTAGTAACACTAAGTGATGCTGTTGCGGCTTGTAGTCCTGTTAGGGCGGTATAAAATGACATCTGTGATACTCCAAATAATAGTTATTTAATGTTTTAAAAAAACAAAATCTCTCTAATTAACCTTCAATCTTATTAACTTTGCTAAGACGAATATTTCCGCCTCCTACTGTTTCCAGAATTAAATCGGATTCCTCCGGACTATAGGTAACGCTTTTAATCACACTAGGCGTCGTAATCGGAATCTGCGTGTTCTCACCCAGACTAGAAACATTAGCCACGATCCTGTACTGCCCGGCGGGGAGACGCTTTCCAGCTGCATCGGTTCCATCCCACTTTATAGTGAAATCGCCAGGCATCCTTCGCCCAGCGGATGCCTCGTGAATTTTTGCTCCTGCCATGTCATAAACAGCAAGTCGTATATCGTCTGCCCCATTTGGAAGTGAAATAACAGCACTTATATTCTTATCGTCCTCCAATGTTGCATATCCGTTCCCGGTCATTACCTTTTTACCTATTAGAGAAGAACCCTGCAGCATTCGATCGCCCTTCAGGGTATCGACCAACCCTGTCATTGACTCTGACATGTTTACTGTGGCTTCAAGCTGCGAGAATTGGGCTAACTGAGCAACAAAAGCTTCGTTATCCATTGGGTCTAGCGGGTTCTGATTCTGTAGTTGTGTAGTAAAAAGAAGCAGGAATTCCTTCTGACCCATTTCTTCATTCTGAGTTTTCGGTTTATTTTTAAAATCCGTGTAGCTTGCAATTCCTGCAGGCATTTTTGTAGCCTCTAATTGGCTTGTAATACTATCTTTCATCTTTAAATTTCCTTAGCTAATTTCGACCGTCTATGACCTTGTTATATCGAGAGTTCTCATCATTAATTCTCGAGCTGTGTTAACCACCTCGACATTATTTTGGTACGAGCGAGCCGCGGCCATCATTTCCACCATTTCTACAACTTCACTAATATTTGTGGTGTAAACAAAACCCTCCGAATCCGCCTGTGGATCAAACGGGTCATAAACCTTTCGTATGGGCTCTTTAATGTCAACTATCTTGTCTATTTTCACCCCACCGACAAAAGGTGCCCCAGCATGTGTATCTTCCTTGTCAAGCAAAGCTTTGAAAACGGGTCTTTTTGCATGAAACGCGCCTTCCGGTGTAGATGATTTCGTTCCAGCATTTGCCAAATTAGATGCCGTAAGATTCATCCTAGTTAGTTGTGCGTTCAGAGCTGTTCCTGCTATTCCAAAAATATTATCAATTGCCACTATAAAATCCTTTATCTAAATCACTCGCCCCTAAGAGCTTTTCGAATACCGCCGATTTTGTTCTCAATAAACATTAGTGTTGTTTGATAATCAGCTGCCGCTTTACCAAACTGAGCCTGCTCAACACTCATCTCTACCGTGTTTCCATCAGTTGACGCGCTAAAGGGAACCCTATACTTTAGGCCGTCGGTTTCTTTACCTATACTGTGGGAGTAATGTCCTGAGTGGGAGTGCCTCATCGGAGTGCGCATCTCTTCGCTCAAAACAGCCTTAAAATCAACATCTTGGGCCTTAAAATGGGGGGTGTCGGCATTTGCCAAGTTCCGCGACAAAACCTCCATGCGTCGATTGCGAACATCGATCGCTTTCTCATGAATCCCAAAAGGTTGTCCTAAAATTTTCATATCTATCCTGCTAAAGTTTTTCTCTCTCCCGACGATTACTGAATCGGGCGCTAAATTCCTTAGCCGTTAGATATGCAAGCCCCATGCCAGTAGTAGATAGCAGGGCTTTATAAACTTTTTATTTATTTAATTCATAACGTTAGTGATATGTCACATTTAGAAGCGAAAGACATAAATGGCAAGTGGCCGGCAAAAAATTGCCACTTATGGAGTGGCCTGAAATCCTACGAATTTTGATTTATTTTTCTGGGTTTTCCGTTATCATCAATAGCAACATAAGTAAGTGTTGCCTCTGTGACCTTAACGGCATCATGACTCTTGGACTCTTCAACTGGAGCAGCTAGTCTCCTCTGTGAATAGACTTCAACATCAACAGTTATCGAAGTGACCCCCTCTCTGGTCACCTTGGCATAAAAACTTACCAGATCTCCAACATAGATCGGCTCTTTAAAGATAAAGGAATTTACAGCAACTGTGGCGAGACGACCCTTTACCCTTTTTATAGCAGGAATACTCCCAGCTATATCAACCTGTGACATGACCCAACCGCCAAATATATCACCGTTAAAGTTCGCGTCAGAGGGCATCGGGGCCAACCTAAGAACAGGCTCTCTACTAATTGGAAGAACCACTGCATTGTTTTTTTTTATTGGATTTTGCCTCACTCTTAAATTAATTTAAACCAATTGGATCCGTCATCAAAACTGGGAATCTTTGAGCAATAAGGTACTAGCAGCCCCAGATGTAATTTCCTTTTCAAGGCCATGAGACATTGGTAGCATATGTTCGCAATAAAACCGAGTGGTACCAACCTTGGCTAGATAGAATTCCCTATCCCCTGACCCATCTGCCAAAGCTTGATGAGCAACAATAGCGCTTTTGGCCATTTGCCACCCTCCGGCTACTATCCCCATTAACTTAAGAAAAGGAACACTACCCGCAAACACCTCTTTTTTATTTTCTGGAAATTTATCGACTAACCATCTCACGCTATTCTTAAGACTCTGTAGCGCTTGAGAAAATTCACTCGCAATCACATCCAACGACTGATTTCCAGCGAACTCTTTGTAGCTTCTCAGAGTTGAATCCATCTCGGTTATTAGTAAGTCTATGGTTCTTCCTCCCTCAAAGGCTATTTTTCGCCCTATAAGGTCATTTGCTTGAATACCAGTTGTTCCTTCATAAATAGGAGTTATCCTAGCATCCCTAAAATATTGGGCTGCACCAGTTTCCTCAATAAACCCCATGCCTCCGTGAATTTGAACCCCTAGCGATGTCACCTCGATACTTTGCTCAGTACACCATCCTTTCACTACAGGCGTTAGGAGGTCAAACATCGCCTGGTGATATGCTTTTTTTTCTGGGTCTGGATCTAGTAAAGCATGATCTAAATGAGCACATGTGAGCACACAAAGTGCCCGCATGGCCTCCGTTTGCGCCTTCATGGTCATAAGCATCCTTCTAACATCCGGGTGACTTATGATGGTCACCCTCTCGCCAGCCCTTGGATTATCAATATTTCTCCCCTGCACTCTCTCTTTTGAATAGCTTAGAGCTCTCTGATACGCTCGATCTGAAAGCGCCATTCCCTCAATACCAACTTCGAGTCTTGCGAAATTCATCATGGTAAACATGTACTGCAAACCTCGATTTTCTTCCCCCACTAAAAAACCTACCGCTCCCTGCTGATCACCATATGACATTACACAAGTAGGACTAGCGTGAATTCCCAGCTTCCTTTCAATAGAGACACAACTAACATCATTTCTTTCCCCTAACGAACCATCTTTATTTACTAAAAATTTGGGAACTATAAAAAGAGAGATACCCTTAACTCCTTCTGGCGCATCAGGCGTACGAGCTAGTACTAGATGAACAATATTCTCCACCATGTCATGCTCACCCCACGTTATGTAAATTTTGTTGCCAGTTATTTTGAAATAATCATTCTCTGGTACAGCCCTAGTGGAAATAGCTGACAAATCCGACCCTGCCTGAGGTTCCGTAAGTTGCATAGTCCCAGTCCATTTTCCACTCACAAGATTAGGAAGATAAGTCGCCTTTTGGTCATCAGTACCATGCCTGGATACAGCATGAACCACCCCAGCTGACAGCATTGGACACAAACAGAAAGACATACATGCAGCATTCCACATTTCAGATGTCTGTGCAGCAAGAATTTTGGGTAAACCCTGCCCACCCCAAACTTCATCATTTGCCAAAGATGGCCACCCAGAGTCACAAAATTGTTGGTAAGCTTCCTTAAACCCTTTGGGAGACCTAACTACTTTGTTGGCGAATAGAGCACCCTCTCGATCTCCAGGGTAATTAAGGGGATCTAAGACCCCCGTTGCAAAACGCCCAGCCTCCTCCAATATCGCATCAACTAAATCTTCAGATAAATCACTATAACCAGGCAACCCATTGATGAACTTAAGTCCTATTAACTCCTTGAGCAAGAATTGCATATCCCTTTTGGGGGCAACGTAACTAGTCATTCCATGGTCTCCTCGGTCGAGGTAATATACTCATAAGGCTTCGGTAAATTGCGGAATAACCTCAAAAAGGTCAGCAACTAAACCATAATCCGCCACACTAAATATTGGAGCGTCAGCATCCTTATTGATGGCTACAATAATTTTACTATCTTTCATACCGGCTAGATGCTGAATGGCCCCCGATATGCCAACCGCTATATACAATTCTGGTGCAACAACTTTTCCCGTTTGCCCCACCTGATAATCATTAGGGACATAACCAGAATCAACCGCCGCTCTAGATGCCCCAACGGCTGCCCCCAGCTTATCAGCCAACTTTTCCAAAATATCAAAGTTCTCCCCACTTCCCATGCCACGGCCCCCAGAAACTATGACAGATGCGGAGGTCAGCTCGGGTCTCTCTGACTTAGTTAACTCTTGCTCAGTTACTAGGGAAAAATCAAGTTTTGAGGGCGCCTGTAATCGCTCAACCAGAACTCCGTCACCTCCTGTGGAAATGGCGTCAAATGCAGTCGCTCTCACTGTAATCACTTTTATAGCATCATTAGCTTTTACAGTAGCCAAAGCGTTACCGGCATAGATTGGTCTAACAAAGACGTCCTCGGACTCAACCTTAACAATATCGGATATTTGTGCGACATCCAATAATGCGGCCACCCTAGGCATAACATTTTTACCAAAACTGGTGGCCGCAGCTAAAATATGAGTGTACTGGGAAGCTATCGACATTATCAATGCCGTTAAATCCTCCGCTACAGGATTCTCAAAATGTTCAGCCTCTGCATAAAGTACTTTACTAATACCTTCCAACTTCACTCCATTCTCAACTGCCGTATCAGCCCCTGAACCAGCAATCAACAAATGGGTATCACCTGGCAATTGTGCCGCCGCACCAATAGCATTAAGTACGGATGGCTTAATGGAATCACTATCATTTTCGGAAATAACTAAAACAGTCATTATATTACCTTTGCCTCATTTCTAAGTTTGTCAACTAATTCGTCTACCGAATCCACTATAACCCCACTAGTTCTACTGGAGGGTTCGGCTATCTTCAGCACCTCTTGTCTCTGGGTTATTTTAACGTCAAGCTTATCAAGCTGATGTTGTTCCAATGGTTTCTTTTTCGCTTTCATAATATTTGGCAGAGTCACATACCTGGGCTCATTCAAACGCAAATCCGTAGTTACAATAGCTGGCATACTGATAGAAACTGTCTCTAATCCACCATCTATTTCACGAGTGACTAAGGCCTTGCCATCGACTATCTCCAGCTTAGATGCGAAAGTAGCCTGAGGCCAATTTAAGAGAGCAGCCAGCATTTGCCCTGTTTGGTTAGAATCATCATCAATAGCCTGTTTCCCCAAAATTACCAAACCAGGGTTCTCAATTTCAACCAACTTCTTTAGGACTTTTGCTACATTTAATGGCTCTAAACCAGCATTTGCCTCAACGAATATTGCCCTATCGGCACCGATGGCTAGGCCCGTCCTAAGGGTTTCTTGGCAGGCCGTCTCGCCAATTGAAATCACAATGATTTCCTCTGCCAATCCTGCTTCTTTTAGCCTTATAGCCTCCTCTACCGCGATTTCATCAAATGGATTCATAGACATCTTGACATTTGCCGTCTCTACTCCACTTTGATCTGCCTTAACCCGTACTTTAACGTTATAGTCTACCACTCGCTTTATTGGAACTAAGATTTTCATAATTTTTATTATATTTTAAATTGAACACTGGGTGATTTTACAATAGTCGGCCCCTTGTTTCACTGTATTTATATTTAACCAAAGACCTACCATTAGTATTATAGCAAACAAAAATATCATGTTTTTTCTACCAATAACTTTTCTCGCAAAACTTTCTTTTGGATTTTTCCAGTTGATGTTTTGGGTAACTCGCCAAATATAACGTACTTGGGACACTTGAAATGCGCCATTCGTTCACGGCAAAAATCGATTAATTCCTGCTCAGTCACCCTGTTAGATAAAGATTTGAGTGCGACGAAGGCACATGGGACCTCACCCCATTTTTGGTCCATTTTGGCAACCACAGCCGCCTCCAAAACTGCCTGATGGGAATACAGAACATCTTCAATTTCTATGGTGGAAATGTTCTCTCCCCCAGATATAATTATGTCTTTAGATCTATCTTTAATTTTGACATAACCATCCGGATCTATAGTTGCAAGATCGCCGGTATGGAACCATCCACCGTGAAAGGCCTCCGAAGTTGCTTTTGGGTTTTTTAAATACCCCTTCATAGTGATATTCCCGCGAAAAACTATCTCCCCTATAGTTTTCCCATCCCTTTGAATTGGAATCATAGTCTCTGGATCTATCACATCCATACCTTCTTGCAGAACATATCTTACTCCCTGCCTTCCATTTAGTTTCGACCTTTCTTCCTTTGCAAGTTCTTCCCATTTCGGCTGTTTTACACAAACAGAAGCTGGCCCATAGACCTCCGTGAGCCCGTAAACGTGCGTTAAATTTATACCTACCTTTTCCGCTTTTTCAATTAAAGCAGTTGGAGGACTAGCCCCAGCCACCATCCCATGAATAGAATGTCTTTTTGTACTACCAAAACTCTCTATAGAATCTATCAAAAGATTGTGAACGATTGGCGCACCACAGTAGTGAGTTACTCGGTGCTTCTTTATGAGATGAGATACAACTTCAGACCTGACTTCCCTAACACAAATACTAGTTCCAGCAATAGCTGCAAGGGTCCATGGAAAACACCAACCGTTACAATGAAACATTGGTAAAGTCCAAAGGTATATCGGAAAATGAGGCATCGCCCAAGTTACTATATTGCTTATTGCATTTAAATAGGCACCCCGATGATGTGTTACGACGCCTTTAGGGTCACCAGTTGTGCCTGAGGTATATGACAACGCAATGGCATTCCACTCATTATCTGGAAGAGGCCAATCTTCCTCAATCTTACCGGGATCAATAAAATCAGAATAGCGACAAATCCCAAGGTTCTCTCCTGGAAAAAATTTATCCTCAATATCAATGACAAGAGGCGGTGACTTCAGCTTTTTAAGTGCCTTCTTCACTATGGGTGCAAAGGCGGTATCTACTATCAAAACTTTTGCTTCCCCATGCTCTAACATGAAAGTCACAGAATTTGAATCTAGCCTAGTATTTAACGTATTCAACACTGCGCCCGCCATCGGCACCCCAAAATGACATTGATACATCTCAGGGGTATTGGCGGCCATAACTGCCACCGTGTCCCCCTCCGCCACACCGTGGTTCTTCAGCGCCGTCGCTAGTCCACAAGCTTTCAGATACACTTCCCTCCACGTATCCACGTAATCTTGGTAAACAACTGCCTTGGCATCAGGATACACCTCTGCTGCTCGTCTCAGGAAGGATAAAGGTGACAAAGTGGCATAATTCGCAGGATTTACCTCCAGACCTTCATTGTATTTGTTATTTTTCATTCAGCTCTTTTTAACCACCCTTAACCTGTTCCATGGCATGATCAACTCTATCAACAGCAATTGCCTCAATTCCCTTTATTGGCTTTCGAGGAAAATTTCCTTTAGGGATTAACGCAACCTTAAAACCCAATTTTGCTGATTCCTTGAGCCTATCTTGACCATTTTGAACTGGTCGGATTTCTCCCGACAGGCCCACCTCTCCGAAAGCAACCGTATGTTTTGGCAAGGGAACACCTTTTATAGATGATATTATCGCCAACAAAACCGCCAAATCAGATCCAGGCTCGTTAACTTTTACACCTCCGACAGCATTAATGAACACATCTTGGTCAGATACCTGTAAACCCGCATGTCTATACAAAACCGCCAGTAACATGGCTAAACGATTTTGCTCAAGGCCAACACTTAGCCTTTTAGGGTTGCCTGATTGACTATCTGATACCAATGCTTGCACCTCCAGCAGTAGTGGTCGAGTACCTTCTTGAGCAACAAAGACACATGATCCAGCCACATCTCCGTCATACCGAGATAAAAAAATCGCTGATGGGTTAGAGACACTTCTCAGCCCATCATCCAACATAGCAAACACCCCTATCTCGTTAGAAGCTCCAAACCGATTTTTAGTAGCCCTTATAAGCCGAAAGCTTGATTGAGCATCACCTTCAAAATAAAGAACCACATCCACCATGTGCTCAAGGACGCGGGGCCCAGCTATTGCCCCTTCCTTGGTTACATGCCCCACTAATACAACTGACACTGCTCTGTCCTTTGCAAACCTTGTAAGCTGGGCAGCACATTCTCTAACTTGAGCTACACTACCGGGAGCTGATTGCAAATCCTCGGAATAAACAGTCTGAATAGAATCGATTACTAAAACATCAACCTTCTCCTTGCCTAAAGCATCCAATATCTTTTTGACCTGAACTTCTGCCAAAACCTTGACGGGGTGCTTAGAGACCTTCAAGCGTTTGGCCCTAATCGCAACTTGCTCCGCAGATTCTTCCCCAGTTACGTAAACTACACTTGAATGCCGACTCATCGAGGCTAGCGCCTGTAACAATAATGTTGATTTCCCAACCCCTGGATCCCCACCTACCAAGGCAACAACTCCTTTAACAAGCCCTCCTCCTAAAACCCTATCAAGCTCTTTACTGCCAGTACTATTTCTCGAATCCTCATTAGCCTGAACATCCACCAGCTCAACAATAGGATTTGATCTTTGTTCAAATGCAAATTTTGAGTTCCTTTCTTCTATTGTCTCCACAAGGGTATTCCAAGCGCCACAGTGATTACACTGACCATGCCATTTTCTTTCACTGGCTCCACACTCGGTACAAGAGTATCCAATCTTTTTATTCTTCATAGCCTAATGACTACTGCCCGCTCACGGTGACAGGAACCCTTTGACTGACCCTACACAACAAGTCATAACTAATGGTCCCTGCAGCTTTCGCAATCATTTCAATAGGAAGATCTGGGCCCCACATCATAACTGACTTAGAATAATCTCTTTCCGGAACAGCCGTGATATCTATAGCCAATAAATCCATTGAAATGCGACCAATTATGGGTGCCTTGTGGTCACCTATTAAAACATGCGTGCCAGCGCAAACATTTCTAGGATAGCCATCGCCATATCCACAGGCCACTATGCCCACCTTGGTTCTTCTCGCTGCCACGTAATCACAACCATAGCCGACACTTTCACCTTTCTCAACCTCTTGCCGTGCTACGATTCTTGAGGTAAGCGACATGACAGGTGAAATCGGAACTCTATTCTCCAAGTCAACCCCAAAAGGACTACAGCCGTACAACATTATTCCCGGTCTGGCCCAATCACCAACGGACTGAGGATGTCGAAGAATAGTAGCTGAATTACCCATAGAGGTTAATAGATCTTTTTCTTGATGGCATTTCAATGATTTAAACCTTTTGTACTGCCATTCTACTCCCCTCGCACCATCAGCATCAGCAAAATGGGTCATAGCAACAATAAAGCTCACATTTGCACAAGACCGCAAACGTTGAAAGTTGGTGTCATAAACATCTAAGTCTAGGCCCAACCTGTTCATTCCACTATTTGCTTTAAGGAATATGCCAATAGGGTTATCTAGCCTGGTCTTTAACAACATTTTAATTTGTTCCACATGATGAACAACTGCAGTTAGTGATTCTTTTGCAAAGACCGCAAGCTCTAGCTCCCCAAAAAAACCCTCCAAAAGAACAATAGGCTTCTTATATCCAAGTTGCCGAAGAGAAACTGCAGAATCAATCTCCAATAATGCCAAGGCATCTGCCGCGCCCAATGCAGGAAAGCATCGAGAGATACCGTGACCATATGCATTTGCCTTTACTACCGCCATTATTTTTGCTGGCTGTGCAACATCAACTGTATGACGAAGATTTTTTCGCATTGCTTTTAGATCAACATTAAGCCTGATTGGTCTTGACATAAAATCTCTTTATCCTAGCAGCAGTTCAAACTTTTCTATCATTTTTTTCAATACTAATTTTATTATTCATCACACTCTCTGCAAAACAAAGATCCTCCCAAGCCTTGGGCTTAACAGATGGGTTATTGAACAAATAACTTGGTCGATAAGTAACCACCAAAGGTGTTTCTTCAAAAAAATATATCTTTCCTCTTAAATTTTCGATAGATTTTTTTGTCTCCAATATTTTCCAAGAGATAAGCTCCCCAAACACAAGAATAATTTTTGGCCCAGTCAACTCGATTTGGCTACACATGTATGAAATACAACTTTCGCACGCAGCGTTAACACTAACCATGCAAACATTCTTATCGTTTTCTAAGGAAATAGCTGCCAGCATAGCACTCAATAAATGGCTTTCCTGTTCATTAGATACCTGATCGCCAGCATAGGGCGATCTGTCTTCCACTAGAAACCAATCTGAAGCTAAGTCTCTTTGGCTAGGAACCTCACCTTGTCTTGTGACGCAGGTGTCACAAATATCAATTTCACGGACATAATCCTCATCAAGCAATATTTCCTGGGAACTGCGCAGATCCAATATATTGGTGTGTCCAGCATCTCGCAAAACCCATATGGGAGTGATGCCTAACTCAATGAGAAACTGATATCTCCTATTCATAGCTTGAGTCTCATAATAAGTGCGTCTTCTTTCTTTCCCTGCTTGTTCCTATAATAGTTGGGTCGGCGACCAATATCCAAAAACTTCATCTTTAAATATAGTGCCCGAGCATTAAAATTTGATAGTGCTACCTCGAGAAAAATTTCTTCTTTACCTCGATTATTCCAGTAATTCACAAAATGATTAATTAGTCCCCGCCCAATTCCCATACCTTGCCAGCTTTTTACAATAAATATATTCAAAATTTCGGCTTCCAATAAATGAGTCTCACTAGTCACTCCATACCCAACAATTTGCCGATCCACCTCGACAACTCTACAACAATATCCGACTTCAAGGGAATTAATAAGTTTGGTTTTATTCCAAAAACCAGACAAAAGCTTGTCCTGAATGCTTTCTACAATATCCACGTCTTTAAATTCCATTTGTCGTATCTTATAAGGGAGATCGCGGCTGGCAATGTAATTGCTCATGAATTTGCTTAGCAACTTTTTCTCTTACATATAAGGGTGAAGCATCTGTAGCATTAAACTCACCTCCTCGCGACAATTCGTCCTTAGCCGCAAGGAGAACCTCTTTAGCATTCGGGTAACAACCTAGCCTAACCTGCTCTATTGAATTGCCCATAGATTTAGAAATTTCTTTTTGATAAAGATCAAACCCATTTCCGCAACCGACCCAACCTTCACCAGTCAACGACGGAATTTCATCCAACGAATATAGTTTGGGTGCCAGAACCTCTGAACAGCAACTATTCTTAAACTCGTAGGCCGCGCAATATATCTGCTTTAGATGCGCATCTAAGCTTACAAAAACCTTTGAATGCATCATGGCCAATGCCAAGCTTTTCATTGATGATATTGGCACCACAGGGATATTATTTACATAGCCAATCCCCTGAGCAACCGCGCAAGCAATTCGAAGTCCTGTAAAAGACCCTGGCCCTGCCCCAAAGGCTACTGCCCCTAAATCCTTTAGATTTAAACTAGCTTCAGCTAAGACTTTGGTTATCATTGGAATAATAATATCGGAGTGCTTTTTAGATGTTATGTCCCTTTCCAAAAAGATCACATCTCCTTTTAAAAGTCCGACAGAGCAATTTGTAGTTGATGTTTCTATCGCTAATATTTTCATATTTTAAGAATACCTCACCCGCAAGAGGCACAAATGCATTACTATTCCGAAATAACATGACATTTTAATTGATTACGAAAAGGGACACCAACAATGAAGTTTGCGGCCAGGATATTTATCTTGCTTTTTACAAGTATAATACTTTCTGCATGTGACAATCAGGTAGAAATAGATTCTTCGAACCAAGACTCAGAAAATATTAAGATTGGGGTGATTACCTTCCTGTCAGGACCTGCAGCCGGACCATTCGGCATTCCAGCACAACAGGCGGCAGACCTCTTGCTAGAGTCGATAAACAAGGGGAATGAGGTGCCGGGATACTCTGAAGCTGGATTTGGTGGAAAGAGTATAGAATTTGTATATGTGGATGAAGCAGGTGGAGCCACAAAGGCAGTTGAAAATTATCGAAACTTGGTCATCAGACAAAATGTAGATTTAGTGATAGGTGTGATCTCCAGCGGTGACTGCCTAGCTCTAGCGCCTATAGCGGAGGAATTAAAAACATTCACGGTTTTATTTGACTGCTCCACAAATAGGATTTTTGAAGAAAATGACTATAGATACGTCTTTCGAACCACAACAATGGCTACCCAAGAAAACGTTGCTGCAGCTCGCTATATTGCAGAAAACTTTCCGGATCTTAAAAAATTCTCAGGAATCAACCCAAACTATGCTTGGGGTAAGGATTCTTGGTTAGATTTTACTGAATCCATGAAGATATTGAAGCCAAATGCAGAAATTTCAACTAACGTCGAACCAAAATTATTGGTTGGTCAGTATGGAACCGAAATTTCTGCCTTAATAGCCAGCAAACCCGATGTGATTCAAAATTCACTATGGGGTGGTGATCTAGAAGCATACATACTTCAAGCCACTCCTCGTGGACTCCTAAGCAAAGTACCAAACATTATGACCTGTGGTCAGACTGTCATTGACAGGCTCAATGATCAACTGGTGGACGGCACCATCCTAGGGGCTAGAGGCCCCAACGGGCCTTTTGCCCCTGACTCCGCCCTTAACAACTGGTTCAAACAGAAATTTAAAGAACAATTTAATTCGAACCCTGTTTATTCCTCTTATCACATGGCAACAGCAATTCTGGGAACGAAATCTGCCTGGGAGAAAGCTCAACAAAAGAATAATAAGGACACTCCATCAATAGATCAGGTAATAGATGCATTTGAGTACCTTGAATTTGAATCCGTGTCGGGCCAAGTGAAGATGTCTTTAGGCAAGGGGCATCAAGCAGTTCAGCATGTCCCATATGGAACAGTAAAAAAGGTTGATGGCAAGGTAACCCTAACCAATATCAAGTATTATGAGCCCGAACTTATCAGCCCACCTGACGGTGTAAAAAGTTTAGACTGGATTAGGTCTGGCTTTAGAAATAACTAAAGTTAACATGCGTATATGATGCAAAATATTTCAATTATAGGATGTGGGTTAATTGGAAGGGGATGGGCAATCGTATTTGCCCGGGCAGGGTTTAAGGTGACTATTTTCGACCAAGAAACCAGCTCTCTCGAAACAGCCCTGAAAAGCATAGGAGCAAGCATGTCCAGCCTACATGAACTTAAGCTTCTTCCAGATGACCCGGAAACGCTATGCAATAATATTTCCTGTGCTACAAATTTGCGACATGCCGTAGCACATGCTGATTATGTGCAAGAAAGCATTACTGAAGATCTCAATGCGAAAAAACACCTCTTTAAAGAGCTGGACCACCTTGCGAAGCCTAAATGCATTCTAGCCAGTTCAACATCAACAATCTCGACCTCATCTTTTAGTGGTGATCTCAAGGGAAAAGATAGATGCATTGTTGCTCATCCACTAAACCCCCCACACCTTATTCCTTTAGTGGAAATATCACCAGCGCCATACACCAATAAATCAGTAGTAGAAGAAACCATGCTGCTGCACAATACTGCAAACCAAACACCAATTTTAGTACAAAAAGAAATCGAGGGTTTTATTTTAAACCGACTACAAGCAGCCTTACTCTTGGAAAGTTGGCAATTGGTTAAGGAAGGCTATGTTTCAGTCTCTGATTTAGATAAAACCGTCAAAAATGGCCTAGGCCATCGGTGGGCATTTATGGGGCCATTTGAGACAACAGATCTCAATGCAAAAAAAGGCATCTCGGAGTATGCGCAAATATTTGGAGAGGCATATAGAAAAATGATGAAAAACAGTGAATATGCCAAGTGGGATGATAATCTAATTAATAGGGTTAATGCTGTCTGTCGAGATATTACCTCAGAAGAGAATATAGAACAAAGGAGTCAATGGCGTGATTTCCAATTAATGGAGCTCCTTCTGCACAAGCAGCTAATGCGAGATAAGTTAGGGGAATGAATAACAAAAATTAATACAAATACCAAAATTATCTAAATAATAAGGCAAATCGCCTCAGCTGCAATGCCTTCTCCTCGCCCCAAGCAACCCAACCTTTCTGAAGTTTTTGCTTTCACATTAACCTGACCTAAATCAAGACCAAGGTCCTCGGCAATATTCTGTGCCATAATAGGGATAAAGCTTGATAACTTTGGCTCTTCTGCAATAACAGTACAATCAATATTACCAATTTGATGACCCGCATTAATTACCTTATTCTTAACATCTATCAACATTTTCCGGCTACTCATCCCAGAAAAACTCTCATCATTATTTGGAAAATGATACCCAATGTCCCTAAGGCCTGCAGCTCCCAGTAATGAATCACAAATAGCGTGTAGAAGAACATCGGCGTCTGAATGCCCAACCAAACCCTTGTGAAACGGAACATTAACTCCCCCAATAATCAAGGGTAACCCAGGAGCCATTCGGTGCACATCAAAACCTTGACCAATTTTCATTATGGATTTTCCCTGTTTTTTAAAATTGACTCCGCAAGAGCCAGGTCATCGTTGAAGGTAATTTTAGGATTCGCGTGTTTACTTTCGATCAAAACAGGATTAACTCCAATTTTCTCTACAGCGCTGGACTCATCTGTAATATCAGGGGTTAGTTGATCGCTCAATGCCCGTTTTAATAAGTCATATTCAAATATTTGAGGCGTCAAAGCACACCATAAATCATTGCGACTGATAGTTTTTACTATCCTATTATGACTTGAGTCACCCTTTTTTATCGTATCGGATACTCGCCTACCCAATACAACTCCGTTATTAGTTTTGCTGGTGCAGTGCAACATTTCATCTAAATCATTTTTTGAAAGACAAGGTCGGGCACCATCATGCACAATAACCCAATCTTGACCCCTGCAAGACATCGCCAGCAAACCCTTCTTAACACTCTCTGCCCTAGACGCTCCCCCCACATACAATGGAATTACCAGTGAATCAAGTTGCCCCCAATTGAACGAACCAAACAACATATCGTCAGGAGCCAAGACCACATTAACCTTAGATATATAAGGGTTTGAGCTTAAGGCAAAAATAGAATGGTAGACTACTGGCCTTCCTCGAATCAACCGATACTGCTTTGGAACCTCTCCTCCAAAACGGGACCCACTGCCAGCTGCAACCACTAGTCCCACAAATTTTCGGCCGCTATCCATGCATAGGATTATTACTCGTATGATCCATCAATTCAAAAAGTGTTGGTTTTTTCTACATTAGAATCCACTATAATACCCCTTCAAACAAAAAATATAAAAAAAAATAAATTTTTCCACTAAAAAATGAAATGGCCACCTCAAATCGGATCCGCCGATGCCTATAATATCGCTAAACTAATCCCAAAAAATGAGTTTGTTTTTGTGCTAACAAAAACTGCCAGTGAAGCCCAAAGGCTAACCAATGAACTCAGGATATTTTGCCCAAATAAAAAGATTCGACTATTTCCTGATTGGGAAACTCTTCCCTACGAACGATTTTCGCCCCATCTCGATTTGATCTCAGAGCGCCTAGAAACTCTTTATCAGAGCCACAATGGCAAATGTGATTGCGTAATTAGCCCTATTGCAACTGCACTCAATCGACTTCCACCTACAGATTACCTTGATAAGTACTCTTTCATCCTAAATGCTGGAGAAACTATCGAGACACAACGACTTAAAAATCAATTGCGAAACGCCGGTTACCAGCATGTAAGTCAAGTAGTATCGCCTGGGGAATATTGTATTCGTGGGGGGGTTATTGACATTTACCCCATGGGTAGTGTTCTTCCTTATAGGATTGATCTATTTGACAATGAAATTGACAAAATCCGAACATTTGACCCTGACACCCAACGAGGTATATATCAAATCAAGACTATTCGACTATTACCAGCTAGAGAATTTCCAACAGATGCCAATGCAGTGCAGGCATTTAGATCAAACTTTAGGGAGACAATTCCCGGTGACCCAGTAAAAAGCAAAATTTACAAGAACATTTCCACCGGTTCCTTTCCCCCGGGGGTAGAATATTATTTGCCTTTATTTTTTTCCAAGACTAATACAATAACAAACTACATACCCTCAAATTCTCTTGTTTGCACAATTGGCAATCTATCTTCGGCAATTAAAGCGTTTTGGGAAGATACCGAGAAGCGATACGGACTTTTGAGGGGAGACAGCGACAACCCCCTTCTACCTCCTCATTCACTGTTCCAATCAGAACATGAATTTTTTAACAATATAAATCTTTTTTCTACCCTAGAGATAGTAGATGACAAATCAATAAGTCAGAATGATCAAGTTGATTTACCTGATATTGCTATAGAAAAGAATTATAAAGATCCTTTAAGTAAATTAAAAAAACTCGCATTAAACAATAAAAACAAAATAATAGTATTTGCAGACAGCCTCGGTCGCCGACAAACAATGCAAAACTTATTTGATAACCATAATCTTAAGCATAAGGTCGAGGAAACCTGGACTGGTTGTTTGTCAAACCCTAGCCACCTAATCTTAACAATTGGACCCCTAGCAAAAGGGTTTGCGGAAATAAACCAAAATATCTACCTAGTTTCCGAAGGCGAACTATACCCGGCGCACGCGCGAACCTCTCGGAAACAAAAGCCCCGCAACTCTCCTGAGAATATGCTACGCAACCTTTCAGAAATTAAAATTGATGATCTAGTGGTACATATTCAACACGGTATTGGAAAATATCAAGGACTAAAGACTATGGATTTAGGGCATGGCGTTAATGAATTTCTGGAAATTCTATATGATGACTCCGATAAGCTCTTTGTCCCAGTATCTCAGTTAGGTGTGATTGGTCGGTATAGCGGGAACTCGAATGACACCATTGCATTAAATAAGTTAGGTAGTGGAAAATGGGAAAAATCGAAAAAAAAAGCAGCAAAAAAAGCACGGGATACAGCAGCTGAACTGCTTGATTTATACGCCCAAAGATCTAGCAAAAAAGGGCATCAATTTAGCCTAAACAAAAGAGATTTCGAAAGATTTTGCCAAGAGTTTGAGTTCGAGGAAACAGTGGATCAACTAGCGGCAATTAATGCAACGGTAAGCGATCTTAGATCCGAAAAGCCTATGGATCGGCTAATTTGTGGGGATGTTGGCTTTGGAAAGACTGAGGTAGCCTTAAGGGCCTCATTCATTGCAGCAACAGAGGGTAAGCAGGTTGCCATTCTTGTTCCTACAACACTATTAGCAGAACAACACTTTCATACCTTCAAAAATAGATTTGCAAATTGGGGAGTTACAATTGAAGAGTTTTCGAGATTCAAAACGGGGAAAGAATCCCAAAAAATATTAGAGAGTTTAGAATCTGGGAAAACCGACATAGTTATCGGAACCCACAAGCTAATATCAAAACAAACAAAGTTCAAAAACCTGGGGCTTATAATCATTGACGAAGAGCACCGATTTGGTGTTCGGCATAAAGAAAAGCTAAAATCGATTCGAACTGACGTGGATGTTTTAACACTCACAGCTACGCCTATTCCCAGGACACTCGCAATGTCCCTAGAAGGCTTCAGAGATTTCTCAATAATTTCAACAGCACCTGAAAAAAGACTTGCAATAAAAACTTTTGTTGCTGAATACAGCGAAGGTCTCATCAGAGAAGCAACTTTGCGAGAACTAAAGCGTGGGGGTCAAATTTATTTTCTACACAATTCGGTTGACTCAATAGTTAACATGAAAAGCAAATTAACCACTCTGTTGCCTGAAGTCAGGATAGAAATTGCTCATGGTCAAATGCGAGAAAGAGAACTAGAAAAAGTAATGAAGGAGTTCTATAGAGGAAGTTTTAACTTACTACTGTGCACCACTATTATTGAAACAGGCATAGATGTACCTGCAGCAAATACCATTATAATAGATCGTTCTGATAAATTAGGGTTAGCACAACTACACCAGTTAAGAGGTCGAGTGGGACGATCACACCATCAAGCTTACGCTTATCTACTAACACCAGATGAGGATAGCTTGAAAAATAAAGCAAGCAAAAGGCTCGACGCCATACAAATGATGGAGGAATTAGGGTCGGGTTTCTACCTCGCTATTCAAGACATGGAAATTCGCGGAGCTGGAGAGGTTCTTGGGGATTCCCAAAGTGGGGAAATGAATGAGGTGGGTTTTCAACTATACTGTGAAATGTTAGATCGTGCCGTTAGGTCATTGAAGAGTGAAAAAGAACCGATGTTGCTCGAGACTTTTGACACCTCGATGGAAGTTAACCTACCTGAATCAGCAATTCTCCCAGACAGCTATTGCAGTAACGTGCACCAACGACTAATAATTTACAAACGTCTTGCTAACTGCTCAGACCAGGAAAGCCTTATAAGCTTGGTAGAAGAAATCACTGACAGATTTGGACTGCCCACTGACCCTGTAAAAGCATTAATATGGACTCATGAAATTAGAGTTTCTGCAAAGAAATTAGGAATAAAAAAAATCGATGTTGGTAAAAACAGCAGTACGCTCCAGTTTGTCTCAAATCCTCAGGTGTCACTAGACACAATTCTGAAAGTTATGGCTACAAATAAAACTGTTTCTTTTTCTGGACCAGAGAACCTTAGAGTTAAAATGAGCCAAGGGGGTCTTGCCTCCAAAGTAGTGGAAATAAAATCAATTTTAAGACAACTTTCAGACAACTCCACTTAAAGCTATAGTCATAAAACATAAAAGTTAAAGGGAACAGGCGTTCGCTTTACTAAAATTATCAATTGTGACAGAGTTAATTTGCATTTCAAACCATATTTGGTTGCCCATTAACCTCGATCTGTAACCAACAGTTTACACCGCAACAACTTCCAAATTTGGGTCAACCCTGCTTACCAAGCTTTGTATCCCGGCTAATGTTCCGGTCAAGGAACTGGGACAGCTTCCAC
>MDTG01267467.1_pt1 | contig 20669 bp, 20 predicted proteins | sample 811421 | NCBI WGS metagenome assembly MDTG01 (sample SAMN05326645, study PRJNA326480) | marine metagenome | isolation source: seawater | place: Pacific Ocean: South East | collected 2011
GCAACTAGACTTGCGGCTCAATTCTTACCTGCAGATACAAATGGTACTACAAGTGGTGCTTTGATAATTCAAAACTCACAAGGACTAACAATTGGTACATCACAAAACAACAAAAATTACATACTTGGTACAAGTTTTGTTACAGAAAATCAACTTACAGATCATGATTGGCGAGTAAGAGTAAGAACAACTGATGGACCAATAGATGCTTTTTATATAGACACAAGTGAAAAGAAAGTTGGCTTATTTACAGCAACGCCTGCATACACATTAGATGTAAATGGTGATGCACGTATTAAAGGCAATTTGATTATAGAAGGTGATAGAATTGGTGTTGAAACAGAAACACTAAGGGTAAAAGATAAAAATATTGAATTAGGTATAACAGATGATAGTACATTAATTGACGATATTACAGCAGACGAAGGTGGTGTAATTTTACAATCTTCAGGAGGTAGTAAAGAGTTTATTTGGAGACAATCAACTAATTCATGGACAACAAATGTTAACATCAATTTAGATGGCACAGCATTGAAGTCCAATGGTATTACACTAATACAAGGCACAAGTGCTCCGGGCATTACATCACTGGGTGCTTTACAAAGTGTGGATATTGATAACGTTAATATAGACGGTAACACAATTACTTCTAGTAATAGCGGATTACAAATTACAAGTGCAGGTACAATATTAGTAACAAACAACCAAAAAATTGGTGGAGTTGCTGATCCTACTGATGCACAAGATGTTGCTACAAAAGCGTATGTTGATAGTGCAATTAACTTAGAAACACTAAGTTTTGCTCTAGATATTACAGGATTAAGTAATACGCAAGTAGCACTAGTGATAAACGATATTGCTCCTGCGGCCACTAAGGAAAATGGCACAGAAGCGAGGGTACACTGTACTGATACTCAAAGTGCTACTGCAACCTTTACAGGTGCTGATTTGATTGCATCTTTGCAGAAAACTGAGGTAGCTGTACAGGCATTAGATGGTAGTGGGAACGACGATGGGTCGGTATCTGTTCTAGACGATATTACATTCGTAGATGTTACGGGTAATGTGAGTCTAACTGTGTCTCGCTCTTTGAAATTATTTAGAGTAGTAGGCGGGGCTTGGGCATATATTGAAGACCTGACTTCTAGTGTTTAACGATAAATACATACGATTAGGAGTTATAACTGATGGCATACATTATTAACAGGACAAATGGTACGCAACTTACAGTGGTTGAAGACGGTACTATTGATCAGACTACCGATCTTAAATTAGTTGGAAAAAACTACGCAGGATACGGTGAAATACAAAACGAAAACATGGTTGCGTTGCTTGAAAATTTTGAAAGCGGACAACAACCTACAAGAGCTATTGCAGGGCAAATTTGGTTTGATAGCACATCTAGTAAACTTAAATTTTATGATGGTACAAAGTTCCGTACAACAGGCGGAGCAGAAGTAAGCACTACACAGCCAGTTGGATTAACTGAAGGTGATTTTTGGTGGGATACTACAAACAATCAATTGTATGCCAACGCCGGAACAGGCGGATTTGTTTTAGTAGGACCACAATCTACAGGTGATAGTGTTAGCCAAATGGTTACCAAAGAAGTTCGTGATACTACTGCCCAACTAAGAACAATAGTAACAGCAGTGGTTAATGACGAAACTTTATTTACAGTTAGCTCAGAACAATTTACGATAGACAGTTCGGATCCATCTAATGCTATTACAGGTTTTGATGTAGTACGTAAAGGTATAACTCTAAGAAATACAACAGACAGTGCAAACGGTGTAACAACTTCAGATCACAGATATTGGGGTACTGCTACAAACGCACTAAAATTAGGTGGTGTTGATGCGGCAAACTTTATTCAATCTGAGCCAGGAGCAGATGCATCATTTAACAGTATAGCAAGATTTATTGATGACGGTTTAACAATTGGTACATCAAATGACTTATTAATTGCAATTGAAGACGGAACACAAGGTAAAATTGTTAACCAAGTTGGTAACGAATTACGTTTTGCAGTTACAAGTAGTAACGTAGAAACACTTGTAGCAAAAATTGCTGAAACAGGATTTTTACCTGCAACAACATTAAGTTATGATTTAGGAAGTACATCTTTCAAATGGAATAATGTGTATGCAAATTCATTTATTGGATTAGCAACAGCGGCAGAAACACTTAGATTAAGTGGTACAGATTACAGTGCAAGTACAGCAAGTACAGCAAATACAGTAGCAGTAAGAGATGGTGATGGTGATTTATATGCTAATCTATTTCAAGGTACTGCAACTACAGCAAGATATGCTGACTTAGCTGAAAAATATGCTACAGAAGAAGAACTTCCGGTTGGTACAGCAGTAGCAGTTGGCGGTAAAGCAGAAGTTCGTCCAGCAAAAGCATCAGAAATGTGTATTGGTACAATAAGTGACAATCCTGCATACTTAATGAATAGCGATGCTGAAGGACAAGCAGTAGCATTGAAAGGTCGTGTACCTGTTAGAGTAAAAGGTCCAGTTTCAAAAGGACAACCAGTATATGCATGGGCAGATGGCGTATGTACTACGATTGCTTCTTCTGGCTTAGTTGGTATCGCACTAGAGTCATCGGACGATGATTCAGAAAAATTAATTGAATGTGTTTTGAAGGTATAAATATACTTACAAAATATACGTATTTAATAAGGATTTAAAATGGCAGTAGGCGATACAATTACAGCGGCAAGGTATAACACACTACAAGCAAGAGTCGCAACAGTTTTAGGTAAAGGTGCTGGTAATGAAGGCTATGGACAAGCCGTAACCAGTAATCAAGTATCTGCCAATACAACTATTGAAGCAGTGCATATGTCAGACTTATATACTGACATGCGTAAATGCAGAATACACCAAACAGGATCTATACCAGCAGAAATTGCAAGTATTGTTATTTCTGATACAATCGAAGATAGCAATGCTACTAACAAAAAAGGCTTAGCACAGTATGAGGCTTTATCGTTAGATATTGTTAATGATAGGTTAAACATTGCGTCAGGTCAAGCAAGTGTAGAAGATGGCGTAGAAAGTTTTACAGATACTGACTGGAACGGTACAATTTATCATGAAGTAACAGTAACATTTCAAGCATATACTGTAACTAACGGTGACGGAACACAAACAAGTATTACAGCAACAGATCATAGACGTGCATTTTTTAATGCTGGCGGAGAAATACTATTCAGCGGAAGTTTAGCATCAGGTGGCGGATCAATTAACAATGACTGGAGAAATTTGTTAAATGCGGCAGGTACAATACGTATGAGCTACACACAAACTACTAACGGTTCAGAAGGCACATTGATCGGACATGAGGATCTAACTACATCTTATCAAACTATTTTTACAAAAACTGCTAGTTCATATTCCGAAAACGACTTTACAATCCAAGCAAAAGAAGATTCAAGCGGTGGTGCAGTCCTTAGATTTAGAATTAATTTCAATGATGATAAGGGACCTAATCCAAACTTTGACGAAGCGGTTACACCACGTACAACAAGTACAGTACAAGTAAATAGACCGTCTAATGTTAACAGTGTTGACGTTAATAAGCCGGTTTTTGCTACAGCACGTAACTTATCATAGTCAGATCTAACAATATAATTGACAATTTGTCTTAAATATCATATACTGTTTAACAGTATAAGGAATGAGATATGGACAAAAGACTGACGAAAGCATTGGAGTTTTCTAACTTCAACGCAACACTGAATAACCAAAAACGTATACTGAACGAAAAGTACCAAGAAGATTTGATACATTATCATAATGGTGCAAAGTTTTCTGTAGATACACAGTTGATAAACTTTGTAAGCCATATGAAAGATAGTAATCAAGACACTCTCATTCTTATTGACGATAACTCACAACCTACTGAAGTAAAACCTATTGATTTTTTAGAAGAAATAAAAAATGTTTATTTTACTGCAACAAATAGGTATCATACAGAGTATAATAAGTTAATTAAAAATAGGACAGTGTCAGGATTACTAAAATATGACTAAAGGCATTTTAGTATTTGCTATTAATAACGATAATGTAGACTACGTACTCCAAGCATGTTTTGTTGCTAAAAGAGCAAAGCAATTTTTAAACATACCTGTAACGCTTGTCACTTCTGACAGACAATATTTCAACAAAAAATATAAACAGTATAGAAATCTATTTGATAAAATTATAGATTTAGATGCTAAAACTATACTACCTACAAATTACAAACGTTATTATGACGGAAGTTTTGCCTACAAAATTTTAGAATTTAGAAATTCTCACAGACATTTGGCATATGAGCTAACACCATATGACGAAACTATTGTTATTGATACAGATTATGTTATCAATAGTAAAAAATTACTAAAAGCATATCAAGATAAAAATGATCTATTAATTTATAAAGATGCTACAGATATATCTGGTTGGAGAAAAGATTTTGAATTTGATTTTATAAATGATACTGGTATAGAATTTTACTGGGCAACTTGTTTTTTCTTTAGAAAAGGCAGATATGCAAAATTATTTTTTGAAACATTAAGACATGTTGTTACTCATTGGGAACATTATAGTCTCATATACGATGTAGGCACACAAACATTTAGAAATGACCATGCGTTTAGTATTGCATTACATATACTAAATGGAAGATCTACGTCAAAATATGCCAAAGATTTTCCTGGCAAATTATTTTATACACTAGATAGAGATATATTTGTTGAAATGGAAGCAGGACATAATACATTTTTAGTAGAAAAACAAACATCTGGCCAATACAATGCTATATCAACAAAAGGACTAGACGTACATGTTATGAATAAATTTAGTCTGAATGAAAGAATACGGCAGGAGATGATTTATGAGTAAGGGATACCTTATGTTAGCCTCAGGAGATGATTATTTGTTGCAAGCATGTCTGTGTGCTATGAGTATAAAACATACACAGCAGATAAACAACGTAAGTATTGCTACAGATAGCGAAGTACCTAAAAAATATAAACATCTATTTGACAATATAATAGAAATACCATGGGTCGAAGAACAAAGATATGCTGTTGAGCATAGATGGAAGTTGTATCATATATCTCCTTATGAAGAAACTGTTGTTTTAGATACAGATATGTTGTTCATAAGCGATGTAAGTCATTACTGGCGTTTGTTAAGCAAACACGATTTGTTTTTTACAAGCCAAGTGCATACATATAGGAATCAAATTGTAACTAACGATTATTATAGAGAAGCATTTACAGAAAATAATTTACCAAATGTATATTTTGGTTATCATTATTTTAAAAAATCTGATCTTGCATTAAACTTTTATAAATTTATAGAACTTATTACTAATAATCGAGAATTGTTTTATGGCAAATTTGCTCCAAAAAAATATCCTAAAAATGCAAGTATGGATGTAACAGCAAGTATTGCAATCAAAGCAATGGATATTGAAGAACAGGTTACAAATAAAAAAATAAATTTACCTACATTTGTGCATATGAAACCTAAAGTACAAAATTGGCGTACTGAAACCTTTACATGGCAAGATAGATTGCATTATTCAGTAACTGAAGATCTAAATATATCTATAGGAAACTTTTTACAACAAGGAATCCTACATTATACTGAAAACCATTTTGTTACAAATGATTTGGTTTCTAAATATGAGAAGGTAGTATTATGAACATAGATTGCACACCACCGATGTTTGTAAACTTTGAAGTTGCAACAGGAGAAATATATTCTGTTGGACCAAGCAAACAAGATGGATATGATAGTATTGAAGTTGATTTTGCTTCAGTTGAAAGAATATTAAATTTTACAGACAAAAAAACAGATTATAAAGTTGTGTTCAACACAGTTGATAAGCAATTTGAACTAAAACATCAATCAGAAGTACAACAAACTTATCAAGGCTTTATTGCTATAAGTGATGATGTAGAAAACGCAGACGTAGAACTATTACGTAACGGAAACGAAATGAAAATAATAGTTAGTAGTAAAGTGCAAGAAGTTTTTGATAAAACAAATTTAGATAGTACAACATCATTTAGTATTTGTGCTAAAGATGATCCTCATACATTATACGATTTATTGAAAGTTGATTTGAGAAAAAACAATTCATTCTTACTTGATCTTAATAAGGATTTTACTATCTATACAAAACGAAAATTTGCAACTTACAATTACAAGGATTTAACATGAATAAATTTAAAGTTATAGATTACGACATAATTTATCTAAGTTATGACGAACCAAACGCAGAAAAAAATTACGCAGATTTACTAACTAAGGTTCCGTGGGCAAAACGTGTGCATGGTGTAGAAGGATCAGATGCGGCACACAAAGCCTGTGCAGAACTAAGTGAAACTCCTCGTTTTGTAACAGTTGATGGCGATAACACAGTACATGCAAAATTTTTAGAACAAGAAATTGATTTTGACGAAAACCAAGACCTAACGGATTGTGTAATTAGCTGGTGTGGAAAAAATATAATTAACGGGCTAATGTATGGCAATGGTGGTTTGAAATGTTGGCCTAAAGAATTTGTGTTGAATATGAAAACACACGAAAATGCTGATCCTGACAATCCTCACGCACAAGTTGATTTCTGTTGGGACCTTAAATACATACAACAAAATAGTTGTTACTCAGACGTATGGAATAATTACACTCCGCAACAGGCTTGGCGGGCAGGCTTTCGCGAAGGTGTAAAAATGGCACTTGATAGGGGAGTAAAACCTACCAAGCAACAATTTTTAAACGGACATTGGAAAAACTTACATAGATTATGGATATGGTTAATGATAGGTTCAGATGTTGAAAACGGATTATGGGCAATCTACGGAGCAAGGCAAGGACTCTATATGACCATGTGTACAGATTGGGATTATGTGAATGTACGTGATTTTGAATATTTGAATAATATGTGGCAACACGAAAAAGAAAAGGAAGATGGATTGTTGATTCAAATACAAGCATTAGGCAATGATTTGATAAACAACTTAGATATTCCTATTGACCCTAATCCTTTACTTCCTAATCAAAGTAAATTTTTTAAAACAGTATACCAAAACCCTAGCAGGAATAGCAATCAGCAGTTTATTGATATTGAATGAAATATAATAGAAACATCAAAGGCAACGAATTAAGAAAGATCGACGGAAAGTTTGAAAGTCGATATATGCACGATGCTGAAGTCGTGTTGGAAGAACTTAATAAAGTTAGCCCAAGTTTTTGTCTCGCCAAATGGTTCAATGTAAGCATACATATACCGACCGGAAAGACACATAGCTGTTATCATCCCAAAAGTCATCTCATTCCAAAAACAGAGCTCGAAGATGATAACAGCGCCTTACATAATACCAAGCATAAAAAAGAACAGCGTGGTATGATGCTTAACGGAATACGCCCTCCTGAGTGCGAATTTTGTTGGCAAACTGAAGACAGTGGTTCACAGTTAAGTGATAGAGCATATAGAAGTAAAGACGTATATGAACCAGGTTTAATAGAAGAAGCAAAACAACTAGGTATGGACGGCAATGCTAGACCTAGATATGTTGAAGTAAACTTTAATCAAGCATGTAATTTTAAATGTGCTTACTGTTCTCCTATTTTGAGTACAGAATGGATGAAGGAAATTAAAAAAGAAGGACCATACCTTTTGCATAATCGTAATCATAATGATATGAAGTATATGGAACCTGTCAACAATAGTCCTGACAACATATACCTTAATGCATTTTGGAAATGGTTACCAGAAATTTATCCTACTTTACAAACATTTAGAATGACAGGCGGCGAGCCGTTAATGGATAAGAATACTTTCAAAATGTTTGATTATGTAAAAGCGAATCCAAAAGAAGATTTACATATGAGCATAACAAGTAACTGTTGCCCACCTAAAGGCCAATGGCAAAAGTTTATTGATAGTATGCAAACACTAACACCAAATTTAGATCACTTTATGTTATTTGCTAGTTTAGACAGTTGGGGTAAACAAGCAGAGTACATACGTAACGGATTAGATTTTGATGTGTTTTATAAAAATGTAGTGCAATATTTAGAACAATGTGATAGACATAGTCTAACTTTTATTATTACATTTAACACTCTTAGTTACAGTGGTATCTTTAATTATATACAACAGATACACAAACTAAGAACGCAATACAGTAAAAAAAGACAAATGATTTGGTTTGATATTCCGCAACTTACACACCCCGACTATATGAATCCTAAGCTGATGCCTGAACGTATAATCATGTTAGAACATTGTGTTGACTATATGGAATTTAATAAAGATGGAGATAAAAATGAGTTTCAAGGTTTCAGCGATTTTGAAATAAACAAAGTAAAAAGACTAATCAACTGGATCAAAGCAGATACAGGATTTGATAAAGAAACTGCTGAAAAAAATTTTAAATTATTTTTTAAACAGCATGACGAGCGTAGAGATACAAAATTTATAAATGTGTTTCCAGAGCTAAAGGAATATTATGAGTAGAGTTGACGACATAAAAGAAGTCCGTGATAGACTAAACAAAGTCGGCAAAGGTTTCTGTACTATGAAATGGTTACATGAAACATTGTATCTACACACAGGCGACAATCATAGTTGCTATCATCCTCGTCCTCAACATATACCATTAGCAGAAATAAAGGCTGATCCTAGTGCTTTACATAATACAGCATGGAAGAAGCAACAGCGAAAAAAAATGCTTGAAGGAGAACGTCCAGAAGAATGTTATTACTGCTGGAACATTGAAGACCTTGAAGGCGATCAAATTTCTGATAGAATGATACACAGTGCAAGTGATTGGGCAGAACCTGAAATAGAAAATATTGCAAAGAAACATTATTTAGAAAATGTGAATCCACGTTATTTAGAAGTAAGTTTTGGAAATGGCTGTAACTATCGTTGTGGTTATTGCTGTCCACAAGCAAGTACTTTATGGATGGATGAAATAAAAAAACATGGTAATTATGATTTGACATACAATCAATACGGTACAGAATTTTTAGATAATGGACGTTACTATGCGCCAAAAGATGAAAACCCTTACATAGAAGCATTTTGGAAGTGGTGGCCTGATTTAAGAAAAGATTTACATACACTTAGAATAACAGGTGGCGAACCACTGATGAATCCAGGTGCAATGCAATTTTTTGATTTATTAGAAAAAGAACCTGCTCCTCAACTTGAAATTAGTATTAATAGTAACTTAGGTGTTACGACTAATAAAATAGATAGAATGTATGATAGAATACAAAGTTTACTAGATCAAAACAAAATAAGAAAGTTTAGTTTGTTTACAAGTATAGAAGGCTGGGGAGAACAAGCAGAATATATGCGTACAGGATTGAAATGCGATCATTGGGAGCGTAATTTTACACAAGCAATTGAAAGAGGATTCAAAGTTAATATTATATGTACTTTCAATGTATTGTGTGTAGCAACCTTTCAAAACTTTTTACAACGTGTAATGCATTGGCGAAAAATATACGGAAAAGAAGCATTAGCATTTGACACACCATATCTAAAAGAACCACCGCATTGGATGCTGAATATATTGCCTGAGCCTTTTAACAAGTATATGGATAAGCATCTAGCATATATGAGCAATAATAAAGATTATTTTACTAGTGTAGAAATTGCAAAAATGCAAAGAGTTCGTGACTATATGTTTCAAAATCCTGTCGATACGAATAAAATTAAACAAGGACAAAGAGACTTTTATAGTTTTTTTACAGAAAATGATAAGCGCCTCGGAACTAATTTATTAAAAACATTTCCTGAGTATACAGCGTTTTATGATTATTGCAAGGGAGTTTACGACTCATGGAAATAATGACATCAGGTTGTAGTTTTACAGCAGGTGATGAACTTGTAGAACTAATACCAAATTATTTACAATCAGGACCTGATCCTAAACTATCAGCAAAGCATCAAAAAAAATTAGGAGATTTTTGGAATAAAGATAGAAAAAAATATAAAGAAGTATTAGAGTTGCAAAAAACAAAAGCCTGGCCTGCAAAATTAGCCGAAATTGATAGCAAACTTGAAATACAAAATGTTGCACAAGGTGGAATTAGTAACGAAGAAATATGTTGGCGTGTGTTAAAACAAATGGCAAGAAACTTTAGAAAGCCTGATTTAGTAATAATAATGTTAACTGCACCTGTAAGGTTTGGACACGGTATGCACAGTGAGGAAACACAATATAATTTTAGAAGTTACTTACCGTCGTCACCTAGTTGGCTAACAAATTTAATTATTGAACCAGATAGTTATGACAACTTATGGAGAACATTAAACACAATAAGTGGTACAAAAAAAATATTAGAATCAAGAAACATACCGTATATTATTGTTGATAGTGGCATGGCGGCATTTTCTGTAAATCAAAACAAAAAACGTGAAATAGAATTATACAAATTATTAGATGTGAAATTAAATTTTGGAGATTTAATGATAGAGCATGAAGATTTACATGTACGATTACCGGGTGCTCATCCAACTGAACAAATGCACAAAATTTTTGCAAAGGAGTTATACAAATGTATGATGTCATATATGTAGGATCAGATAAGAAAAATTATAACTTACATAAAAAACAAATACCTGTTCTTAAGAAAGCAAACAATTTTGATCATGCTAAAGAAATATGTTTGACAAAATATTTTTATGCAATATGGGATGATATAAAGGTAGACTATAATTTTGATTACACTGTAGATGATTACAGTACAGATTACATACATGTTTTTAAAAATGGCAAACACTTTGACGGAATGTGTTTATTTCCAAGAGGAGCAAATCCTAGCAAACAAGAACTTAATTATAGATTTTTTGCAAAGAAAAAACAGTTAGATATACAAGCAAGTAATCCTATAATACCAAAATATGATATTGTTATGATTAGTTACAAAGAGCCTACCGCCGACGATAATTTTGCAATACTTACAGAAAGATTCAAAGCACAACGAGTTGACGGAGTTACAGGAATACATCAAGCTCATATAGCCGCGGCAAAAATTGCAACAACTGATATGTTTTATATTGTAGACGGAGATGCAACGATTGTTGATGAATTTAATTTTGATTATCAAGTCGAAGCATGGAACAAAGATGCAGTGCATGTATTCCGTAGTCAAAATCCTATTAACGATTTAGTTTATGGCTACGGCGGAGTAAAATTATTTCCTAGACAAAAAACAATAGATATGAATGTTGATTCAGCAGATATGACTACAAGTATTAGCAGTAAATTTAAAGCAGTAAGTCAAATGTCTTGTATAACAAGTTACAATTCTACTGAATTTGCAACATGGAAAAGTGCATTTAGAGAATGTTGCAAACTAGCAAGTAAAATTATTGATAGACAAAAAGATGATGAAACAAATGAAAGGTTAGAAATTTGGTGTACAAAAAATAACGGAGCACCTTTTGGTGAATATAATTTAAAAGGAGCAAAGGCAGGCAGACAGTATGGAATAAAAAATAAAGGAAATAAAGAAGCCATAAAAAAAATTAATGACTTTGAATGGTTAAAGGAGCAATTTAATGCAAACACATGAATTATTAGATAGATTTGAAATATTGTATCCTAGAAAAAGTGTGCTATCGGATTTACGTAGGGCAGTTATTGATAAAGACCTAAGCAGTGTATTTAGATTGTTGCCTGAAACTATAACAGGTAATACTGAAGAATTAAGAAAAGCAGTATTAGAAAAAAACATACACAGCATTTTTAGATTAGCAGATGATGACGAATTACGTAAACTTATACTAGAAGAAAACATATGGAAATTATGGCCGGTGTTAGATAGATATGTAGAAACACATTTTGTAGATGCATTTAAAAATTTTTATGTTAATCAAACAAAAATAGATGATGATTGTTTTAGTAGAGGCCAATTAGAAAGTAAAATTTGGTTAACAAAAGAATTAAAGAAAACAATAAATGATTTAGGCACTGTATTTTTATGTGCAGGTTGGTATGCTACACTTAGTACAATGTTATTTGAAAAAGGATTTAGAATAGAAAAATTAAGAAGTTTTGATTTAGATCCTAGTTGTGTACCGATTGCAAAAATTTTTAACAAGCCTTGGCTGAAAGATGATTGGAAGTTTCAAGCAAGCACAGCAGATATATTAGATATAGATTACAATACTCACACATTTACAGTCAATAGAGCAGACGGTACTGAGTGTGAACTTACAGATATTCCTAACACAATTATTAATACAAGTTGTGAACATATAAAGGATTTTAGTAAGTGGTTTAGTAAAATACCACAAGGTAAATTAGTCATTTTACAAAGTAACAATTATTTTGAAATTGAAGAACATGTAAATTGTGTTAATAATATTGATGAATTTGTGTCTTCTGCTCCTATGCGTCACCTAATGTATAGTGGAGAGTTACAACTTCCTAAGTATAAAAGGTTTATGGTAATTGGATATGTATGATTTAATTTACGCAAATGGTGATAGTTATACAGCAGGTGCTGGATTAGCACAAGAGTTGTATTGGGACATGGAACCTTTATCTGGTTTTGATGTTACAGATCAAATTCGTATAGAATCAGATAATAGAAAGATGCGATGCAAAGACGATTGGCAAAACTTAGAAAGGCAGAGATCATATCCTTCGTCACTAGCAAACCTAGCCAATTTAGATATAATTAATAATTCTCAATCAGGTGCAGGCTTAGGACAAATAGCATTTACAGCTATACAAGATTTAACATCATTAAGCAAACAACATGATAGAATACTTGCTGTAATTGGTTTAACAAGTCCTAAGCGAATATTTTTTCCAAGGAGTCCTAGCAATACTTTATTATGGAATCATATTACAAATAAAAGTTACCTCAAAACTTGGGGTGCTGTTCTTCAAAAGTATGCAGATACATTTACAACTAGCCAACTTGAATTGTATGGTATAATGCATTTAGTATCATTAATACAAATCTGCGATTGGTTGCATAATGTAGATATGGTATTAATAGAAACACCAGCATATAAAGTTAAAGATGCAGATCCAAATAATCAATACAAAGTTTTAAAAAATAATATAGGACCTAGGATTATAGATACACTTGTTCCTAACTATAATAAAAAACAAAAAATACATTTAACTTGTAATCATGTAATAAAACAGTATCATGACGATCTCGCTACAAGGATTTATAAAAGGTTATGGAAAAATTAACATTAAGACAGTTGCAGACTGAAAGTGCAAGAGCATTAAGCACTATGCAAGCAACAAATAACAATATTTGGCAGTTTAACAAACAAGCTCACCATAATAGTGAAAACTGGTATAAAGCAGTGATTGATTGGTATGTAAATACATATGGTGATTTGCCTAGTAAAGTAGGACCAGGTAAGGATGTAAAGTTAATATTAGATGGAAGCTAAGATTATTATAGAAGATAACATAGTGCGGAAGCAATTAGGTAATCATAAATGGCCTAAACCAATTTATGATATGTATATGATGTTTTGTCATGATAAACCCTATTGTATGAAAGAACTGCATTGGGAAAATGACAAAGAATACACAATGGAAAAATTAGATATTATATGCACAGTGCAAGAAGCATTAGAAAAGCCACATCATTTTCCATTAAATAAAAAAGTACTTCTAGATATAATGATAACTTACAATCAAATTTATTTAGATTGCTTAAAATTTAGCAAAGATAATTTGAAACAAATGTATTTTATGCATCGTGATATGGGTATGCAAAACTTAGTAGTTACATATGATTTAGAAGTCAAATTAATTGACGTAGATGCGTTTGAAATAACACCTTCATTAGTGCCATGGAAGTTTTTGAACACAAATGCTACAGTCCAATGGCTAGTAAACGAAAAATTACCACATGTACCAGTATAAAGATATAAAGTCTATTCATTTAGAAGTAACACAAAACTGTCAAGCCGCTTGTCCTATGTGTGATCGTAATATGAATGGCGAAGGAGTTAATCCACACATTAATCTTGACGAGTTAAGTCTTGAAGATTGCATGAGAATATTTAAAGGATCTTTTATAAGTCAATTGAACACAATGTATATGTGTGGTAATTTAGGTGATCCTATAGTAGCAAAAGATACATTAGAAATATTTGAATATTTCAGAGACCACAATCCAAATATTTGGTTAGGTATGAATACTAACGGTGGTGCTAAAAATGTAGAATGGTGGCAGAAGTTAGCAAAAGTTTTTGATAAAAAAGGTGCTGTAATTTTTAGTGTAGATGGATTAAAAGAAACAAATCATATCTATAGACAAAATGTTGTTTGGGATAACGTTGAAAGAAATATGAGAGCTTTTATTGACGCAGGTGGTAGAGCACGTTGGGATTATTTAATATTTGAACATAACCAACACCAAGTTGAAGAAGCAGAACGTCTTGCAAACTTATGGGGCGTAGAAAAATTTATGAAAAAGAAGACTGGAAGATTTATTGACACAAAATCAAACAAGAAAGAAAAACATCAAGCCAAAGACCGTAAAGGCAAAAATACAACCGAGCTTAAAAAACCAGAACAAAAATATCAAAACAAAGCTCTTACAAAGCAAGAAGCAATACTTAAAAAATACGGCAGTATGGACGCTTATTATGATGCGGCTCCTATCATTTGTAAAGTTAAAAAAGAAAACAGCCTGTATATCTCAGCAGAAGGATTAGCACTACCTTGTTGTTGGACAGCAGGAAGAATGTATAAATGGTGGCATAAAGATCCTAAGGTTGAACAGATATGGGATTTCATTCCTGATAAAACAGCATTAGATGCTCGTAATGGTTTAGATAAAGTTTTTAACACAGGAATCTTTGAAGATATACAAAACAGTTGGAATAAGGACAGTTGTAGCGAAGGGAAACTAAAAGTATGTGCAATGAAGTGTGGCGTCGAGTTCGATCCTTTCGCAGAACAATTCAAATAAGTACAGTATGAGTGAAAAGACTTTACCATCAGAAACTTTCTGTGCTTTACCTTGGTTGCACTTATCTAGTCGCCCCGACGGTAAAATGAGAACATGCTGTACATCAAATGCAAGTAGTGTACAAGATCCCGATTCAAATAAGAAAATAGGAGGCGGAGAAGTTGGAGTTGTTAAAAATGACGATGGAGTTCCTGCTAATTTTAATCATACTACTTTAGAAGAAGCATGGAATAGTGGCTATATGCGTAACGTTCGCAAAATGATGTTGCGTGGAGAAAAGCCTGCTAGTTGTTTAAAATGTTATAAAGAAGAAGAAGCAGGACATCTAAGCAAACGTAACTGGGAAACACAGTATTGGGGACACAGATTTGATATTGATGAGCTTGTTGCCGAAACTAATGAAGATGGCAGTATTCCTCCTAAGATAAGATATATTGATTTACGTTTGGGAAGTAAATGCCAACTTGCTTGTGTGATGTGTTCACCACATGATAGTACAGGTTGGATTAAAGAATGGAATGAAATATATCCACAAATACAAAATGAAAAATTAAAAAATACAAGTGGCTGGCATAACAAAGGTCGTAACGATGGAGCAAGTTATAATTGGCATAAAAACAATCCACGTTTTTGGAACGATCTTATGGATCAAATACCTCACATGTACCAATTGTATTTTGCTGGCGGCGAAAGTCTAATAATTGACGAGCATTATCAGTTACTTGAAGAATGTATAAAACGTGGACATGCAAAAAATATGGAACTGCGTTACAACTCTAATGCAGTCGAATGGCGTGACAATTTATTTGATTTGTGGTCTGAATTCAAACGTGTGCGTTTTCATTATAGTGTTGATGCTCTAGGACCGCAAAATGATTACATTAGATATCCTAGCAAATGGGATCATCAAGTTGAACAGATGTGGAAACTAGATGCAACAACTGATAATGTTGAAGTTACTACAGCAACAACTATTATGGCTTTGAATATTCCTTACATACCAGATTTTATCCAATGGAAAGTGGATCAAGGATTTAGAAAATGGAACAAATGGCCACTAGGTGCTGGAGGTATTAACATGCATTTTGCATATTGGCCTCCACAATTAAATGTAAAAACATTACCTTTAGATGTTAAAAAACAAGTTACTGAAAAATATGAAAATGAATTTTATCCTTGGTTGGAAGATAACTGGAGCAGATTTACAGGAGTAGCAGAAGCAGGTATTACTAAAGAACAATGGTTCAATGCTCCTTATGGTAAGAAACGTTATCAAGGTATTATTAAATTTATGAATGCAGAAGATTGGTCTGCACGTATGCCAGAGTTTCAAGAATATGTCAAGTTAATAAACAAGACAAGAGGCTTTGATAAATTTGAGGAAATATTTCCAATATTTAAAGGACATCTTTAATGGAACTTATACGTGTTGAACACAGCGCCAAGAAATATAAAACTTGGGTGCGTATAGAATGGAACATGGGTAAACGCTGTAACTTTGATTGTAGTTATTGTGGAGCAGATCTGCACGACAACACTAGCAAACACATGCCCCTAGAAAGTTTTGAATATACAATAAAAACATTAAGAGAATTTTATAAAGATAAAAAAATAAGAATGAGCCTTACTGGCGGAGAACCATTTGTTCATCCTAAAATTTTAGAAATATTATCATTATTTAAGAAATATAAAGTAGATGAAACTAGTATTATTAGTAATGGAAGTTTGCCTCTTAACAAGTATGTCAAAGCACTAGACTATATAGACAACATTATTTTTAGTTGGCATTTTGAACACTTGCGTATAGATCATATGAAAAGTGTTTTATTAGGATTAAAAGATAGAGCAAAACATATTCATGTTCATCTAATGTATTTGCCTGGCAGACTAGACGAAGTAAAAGGTGTAGTAGGTTGGTTGCAAGATAATGGCATACAATATGTAATGCGTAGAATAAGACCAATGACAAACAAACAAGGCGAATTCAATCCTCCGGGAGCTAGTGGCATGAAATTTGAAGGCATTCAATGGGGAGGAGCAACAGGATATTATGATAAAGAAGAATTAGAATATCTTGATAGTTTTAACAAAGCAGGAACAAATAAGGAAAATTGTGAACTGTTTACAAAAGATAAAAGTTGGTTAGATAATGTCAATACACTAACAAAAAATAAATGGAATACATTCAAAGGTTGGCAATGCATGGCAGGTTTAGAAACACTTATGATTGATAATGATGGCAGTGTTTACAGAGCCACATGCAAACAGGGAGGTATACTAGGTAATATTGAAACAGGATTTACGTTACAAGATGATCCTATTTTGTGTGCAAAGCAATGGTGCAACTGTGCGGCAGATTTAAATACAACAAAATGGAGAGAACATGCCTGAAAAATTTTGTTTTAGCCCTTGGCATCATATGAATATAAACAATAAAGGAACTATTAAGCCTTGTTGTGTATTCCATGGTGCAAAATCACCAGAGCCTGATGAGAATATATTCGAGTGGTATAAGACAGCATACAATGATGTAAAAGAACAAGGTATTATTCATCCAGGGTGTATTCCTTGTAAAACAGCCGAAGATGCTGATATTCCTAGCAGGAGAGAATGGCGAGGATCATTAGGAGAAGGCGAAGCAGATGAAATTACATATCTTGATATGAGTTTTGGAAATACCTGTAATTTAAAATGTAGAATGTGCGAAAGCCGTAATAGCACGAAATGGATCAAAGACGAACAAGAACTTGTTAAACAAGGATTTGATTTAGAAAGACAGATTATTAGAAAATATGAAATGCCTAACGAAAGATTAGATCAAATCGTTGAATACTTAAACAATTTAAAAAGTAAAGACTTTACTCTAGAAGTAAAAGGCGGCGAACCTTTTGTTACTGATCAATTTCTTAAGTTTATTGACAGATTAAGTGATGAGTTCAAAGCAAAAACTGAATTAGTGATTTTTAGTAACGGCACAGGTATAAGCGACTATTACATAAAAAAATTAAAACCATTTAAACTTATTAAATGTAATTTGAGTATTGAAGCGACTGGACAGTTGTACAACTACATACGAGGCGGAGACAAACATAATATGATCAACGCTGTTGATTTTATGACCAAGATGGTAAAATCACTTAATAACTTTCGACCTGGTGTGAGTGTTACAGTTACAATGTACAATATATTTGATTTGCCTAATTTGTTAGCAGAAATAAAACATTACTTGGGACGTAATTCAAACAAACATGATTATTCAAAAGCATTTGGTAGTTTTAGTTATTATCCAACATACCAAGATCCTGCTAATTTGCCTGACATAGCCAAAAAGAAACTTATATTAAAATATTCTAAAGAAGAAAGTTTCAAAGAAGTTGTGAAATATTTACAAACAAGAAAGCGTGATAGAAAGAAGTGGAAAAAATTTAAAGAATTTACTCTAGCATTAGATGAATTACGAAATGAAAATTTGTTTGATGTAGCACCACAATTCAGGAAAATCTGGAATGAAGAATAATTTTTGTATATTACCCTGGATACATCTAAGCACAAGAGTAGACGGTAACGTTGCTCCTTGCTGTAGGAGTATGCAAACTGTAGGTAATATCGCTGACGAAACACTTGAGCAAATTTGGAACAACAAACCTATGCAAAAGTTACGTCAAGAATTATTAAATGATGAACGTCCAGAAGGTTGTTGGCCTTGTTATGAATTAGAAGACCAAGGCAGTGTTAGTATGCGTCAAACAATGAATAAGACACGTAATTGGATGTATCCATATGATGAAGATGAAGAACATACGCAAGTTCCTTTTGTAATACCTGTCTTAGAATTAAAACTTAGTAACCTATGTAACTTTCGTTGTAGAACTTGTAAGCCTGACTTGTCAACAACTTGGTTAAAAGATTGGGCTAAAGTCAAAGATGAATATGAAAGTATAGGTTGGAAAAATGATACTACTAGACAAGAAAATTATAACAATCCTGAGTTTTTGAAGAACATAGAAACACTAGCACCTAGTATGGAGATAGTTGAATTTGCTGGCGGTGAACCTTTAATGGATCCTATGCATTACAAAGTCTTAGAAGCACTTAGACCTTATGGAGAACATATTACAGTAAAGTATAGCACTAACCTAAGTAAATTAAAATATGGAAAGTTTGATGCATTAGAAGCATGGAAAGATTTTAGGAGTGTTGATGTAAGTTTAAGTATAGACGGTCATCCAGAACTTAATGAATATATTCGTACAGAAGCCAATACAAAACAAATTGCAGAAAATGTAAAACGTGTAAAAGCAGAGCTAGGTGATAAGTTCGATGGTAGAGCGGCACTTTGTTACAGTGCATGGAATGTAATGGGGCTACCTGAAGCATATGATTATTTTACATTTGAATTAGACTTACCTGTGCATGGTAATATTGCTTGGGCACCTAAATTTATAAACCCTCAAATACTTCCTGTAGGACTAAAAGATTTAGCAGAAAAAAAGTACAAAGATTATTTAGAAAAAGTAAAGAGCTATAACATAAGTACATCACGTAAAAAACGTATAGAAAGATTTATCAATACTAATTTGAACTTTTTACTTGCAGAACAAAAATCAGAAAATTGGGATCAATTTTTAAGATATAGTAAGAAATTAGATGCTAGTAGAGATACAAATTTATTTGATATAATACCGGAATTCAAAAGATATGAGTAAAACATTTTGTATATTACCATGGATGCATCTTGCAACAAACGCAAGCGGTAATCTTCGTGTGTGTTGTAACTCTACACCTGGAAAAAATTTTATTACAAAAAAAGATGGATCTGCATATAAACTTAATAAAGATGATTTAAAAGAAGCATGGGATAGTGAAGTTTATCAAACTATACGTAAGCAAATGTTAGACGGTGAACGTCCTGAAATGTGTCAGCGTTGTTTTAGAGAAGAAGATGCAGGTGTGCGTAGTGCAAGGCAGGCTTGGAATCATAAATGGCAGGAGGATAAAGAATATACATTAGATGCTCCTTTTGATATAAAATATGTTGATTTACGTTTAGGCAACTTGTGTAATTTGAAATGTAGAATGTGCAATCCTTATGCAAGTAATCAGTGGGTAAAAGAATGGAATTTAATTGAAGATGCTTTAAGCCCTAGTGAATATGAACGGTTAAAAAATATGTCTTGGCCAGAAGATGATAAAACATGGGAAAATTTATTCAGCATCGCAGATAGTGTAGATGAAATTTATTTAACAGGAGGTGAACCTACAATAATAAAAGAGCAACACAAACTGTTAGATTATTTCATAGATAAGGGAACTGCTCACAAAATAAAATTGAAATATAATACTAATCTTACAAATGTGCCAAAACATTTGATATGGAAGTGGAGCAAATTTAAAGCGATACAATTGAATTGTAGTATTGATGCTACTGGAGAATTAGATAGATATATTAGATATCCCAGCAATTGGTCTACAATAGAACGCAACTTTGAAGAAATACGTAAATTATACAATGCAAATATTGAAATACACTGTACAGTACAGATGTATAATATATTACATTTAGATAAATTAATAGAATGGGCATTGCCCTACAAACACAAAATATATTTCAATATTCTAAATCATCCTGAATATCTAAATATAAGATGTTTGCCTGAAGAACTTAAAGGATTAGCACAA
>MDTG01093833.1_pt1 | contig 20664 bp, 18 predicted proteins | sample 811421 | NCBI WGS metagenome assembly MDTG01 (sample SAMN05326645, study PRJNA326480) | marine metagenome | isolation source: seawater | place: Pacific Ocean: South East | collected 2011
GAAGTTTATTTATCCGACCAAATCCAGTTAAAAATAAAATATAATTACCAAATTTACTTTTAATATAAGCAGAATCTTTATCTAATAATTTTATATATTTTTTTTTTAATAACTCTAATCTCATATTTCCACAAACAAGTATATTTTTAATAGTTTTTCCAAATTTCTTTTTGTAAATTGGTAGATCAGATTGCTCTCCTACTGCCAAAAGTATGTCTAATTTTGACAGATTTTCATTATTCATCCTATATTCAATTTTATCCTCTAAATCTATTGCTGTAATTAATTCTTCATCAGTTGAAACTATTTTGAATTTTTTTTTTTTTATAAAATTAATATGTGCTGTATTTTTAGGACCAAAACTTTTTAAGATCATAATTCCAGGATTTGTATCTTTTATTACCTCTCTAAGGGCTCCTTTTTGACCAATAAGTACCCTGTAATTTTTTTTTAAAGCTTTAAGTGCAAATAAAGTTTTAGAGTTTAATTCTCTCTTAACAGACTCAATAATTATATAAATTATTTTTTTTTTCATTTATTAAATGGTAGTCTTTTTTAATTTTTTACATATATAGTAAATATTTTATAAATCATATGAAAAATTCGAACTTATATCGCTTAGACAAGAAAAATAAAATTATAATTAATGAAAAAAAATACTTGTTAGATATCTTAAATCCAACATCCAAGAATACAAAATACTACGAAGCACCACCCGCTGGAAAAATAACTAACATTCAAATTGGAAGAATAATACTTCAAGTTCATCAAATTATAAATCTAGTAAACAGCTTAGGTTATAGATTTAAAAATAAAAATTTCTTAGACATTGGTTGTGGAAACGGGATGATTCCAAGATTAATTTCTTCTTTAACTAATATTAAACATTCATATGGAATAGACCCTTATTTAGATGGTGAGCATCAAACAAGCTGGCCAAAACATAATCATTATAAAATTTTTTTAAAAATAACAAATCAATTTAAAAATAAAAAATATTTAGAATTCAAAGATTACTCAAGATACCTAAAATACGAGAATTTTTCTTTAATACCTGAAAAACAAAAAATAAAATTTAATAAAAAATATCACTACGAATTTAAACAAATTTCTGGATTGGAATTACATAAATTAAAAAAAAAAATTGATATTGCTTATTTAAAGTCGATAGAGCATTTTAATGACTGGGATAAATTATTCTTCAAATTAAAACAAAATATGAGAAAAAATGGTATCATTATTTTTAAACATAGGTCATTTTTTTCTTACCTAGGCGCTCATAGATATGCAAGCATTGGTTTGCCATGGGGTCATATTATGCTTTCAGAAAATAAATACGAAAAATTTGTTACAAAAAATTATAGTACAAGAAAAAATCAAATGATTGATTTTTATTATTCGGGACTTAATTACCCACGGTCATCAGTTAGTGATTTAATGAAGTATGCAACAAAACATGATTTCAGACTAAAGTTAATAACAATTGAACCTCCCCACTACAATAAAAAATCTACAAAATTTATAAAAAAAATAAAAAATTTTTGGGAAATTATTAAAAATAATCATCCAGATATCACCTCTGAAGAAATTTTAAGCGGAATGTATCATATTGTTTTAGAAAAAAATTAATATGTGTGGATATATATTTAGTACTGTTAAAAATAAAAAAAAATTTTTATCACTTAAAAATTATATAATACATCGTGGCCCTGATAATCAAAACTATAAAGAGATAAATAATTGTCATCTATATCATTCAAGATTAAAAATTATAGATATAAAATCAAGATCAAATCAACCATTTACAGATAAAGAAAAAAATTATTATCTTCTTTTTAATGGTGAAATATATAATTATTTGGAATTAAAAAAAAAGTTTAATATTAAAATTAACACTTCTTCTGATACAGAAATACTTTTTTATTTATTAAAGAATATTGGTTTAAAAAAAACTTTAAACGAAATTAGAGGAATGTTCTCCTTTGTGTTTTTTAACATTAAAAATAATACTATTGAGTGTGCAAGAGATCATTTTGGTCAGAAACCATTATATTATACTATTAATAATCTATTTTCATGCTCAACAAACATAAAACCATTAACCAAATTAATAAAAAGGGTTGGGTTTGATAAAGATTGTGTTGAATTCTATTTAAATTCAGCCTGGATAATACCAATTAATAAGACCTTATTTAAAGATATTCTGGTATTACCAGCTGGAAACTATCTTAAATATAATCTAGATACCAAGAAATTAATAGTTAAAGAATATTTTCATCCCTCGGATTTAATTTCTAAAAATTATAATTTACTTTTATCAAAAAAAAAAAATTCTATTTTAGAAAAAAATTTAAAATCCAAAATTTCTAAAGCAGTTAGAAATTGCCTAATAAGTGATGTTAAAGTTGGTACACTTTTAAGTGGTGGCATTGATTCATCAATAGTAACTTATTATGCTAAAAAAATTGATCCTGAAATAACATCATTTACTGGAATTTCAGAGGGAATTGAAAAAATACCAAAAAAAATCGTTCCAAAAATAATAAAAAAAATAAACCTGAAGCACCCCAAATTTATTAAGCATAGTTACACTGATTACTTAAAAAAACTTCAAGAATTAATCACAGTAAGTTATAACCCTTTCAGATGGGGAGGTCTTATACCTATGAGCAAAATATGTAATATTGCAAAAAAAAATAAAGTAAAAGTTCTTCTTTCTGGAGATGGAGTTGATGAAATCTGTGGTGGATATAGAACATTTTCAAATGTAAATCTTAAATTAAAAAATAATTATCATGAGATGATTGAAGTTGAAAATATTAATAAATTAGCAATTGAATATAAAAAATTTTTGAAAAAAAATAGAGAAAAAATTAGAAAAAAATTATTTTTTATTAAATCAAGAAGTGAATTGATGAAACAAATATTATTTATAGAGGATATGAATATATTTTTACAATCATGTACCCTTATGCATGGAGACGAATATTCCATGCATGAATCAATTGAACTAAGAAATCCATTTTTAGATTTAGATCTCGTCTATTTTTTAACAAATATAAACTCGAAGTATAAATCTGAAATTGCTAAAAATGATGATAATGGGAAGAAATTATTTAAAGTTATTGCAAAGCAATTATATGGTAAAATGATAAATAAAGAAAAAGAAGGCACAAGAAATTATTCAAAAAAAATTTCTAACAAAATTTTTTGGGATTTAAAAAAATTTAAATCTTTAAAAAAATATAAAATTGATGAAAAAAAATTAAATAATTTTAAGACGATGTTTAGATTGTTAAATCTTGAAATACTATATCGCTACTCAATATTAAATGATAAAAAATTTAAATTTAATGCAATTTTATCTAAAAATGGTAAAGAAAATTTAAAAAACTTAATTTAACTTATATACTAAGATCAAAAATACTCTAAAATTTAAATTATTTTAAAATTAAAATTAATTGCTAAATTCTATCAAAACTGTTAACTATTAATGCACCTAAATGCGAAATATTCAATTAAATTTTGGTTATAAATAAACATTGAAATTATCAAAGGAAAAAAACACAGGGCATACTATTAATGCAGATAATGCATCTTGGACATTTGACAATGATGTATGGAGAAACTTTGATAAACACATCAATAATTCTATACCTCTTTATTTACTATGCCATAAATTAGGTCTTGAAATTTCTGACTTTTTTTTAGAAAAAAATTCAAAAGTACTTGATTTAGGCTGTTCAACAGGAACATTTATAAACAAACTAAATTCAAGGCACAAAAATAAAAAATTAAAAATAGAAGGTTATGATGCAATAATAAAAATGATTAAGGCTGCAAAAAAAAATAATAAGAATAAAAATAATATAAAAATATTAAATAAAGATATAGTAAAAAATAAACTTCCAAATAAAGTAGATTTTATATCAAGTTTTTTTACATTAAGTTTTATTAAGCCATCTGATCGACAAATTGTATTTAACAAAATATTTAAATCTTTAAATTGGGGGGGGGCTTTTGTTTTTTTTGATAAAGTCAGAGCTCCAGATGCTAGATTTCAAGATATAATGTCACAAATTTACATGAATTATAAACTAGATAGAAATTTTTCACCTGATGAAATATTAAACAAAAGTAATAGTTTGAAAGGTGTCTTAGATCCATACTCTACCAATGAAAATTTTTTATTTTTGAAAAGATCAGGTTTCAAAGATTATATGACAGTTTTCAAATGTATTACTTTTGAAGGCTTTTTGGCGATAAAATAGATATAAATTTATTGATTTAGTAAATTACTATGAAACTAATTTACATTCCAATTGAAGTTAAAACTAGAGAATTAATAACAAAGTTATTTTTTGTAGCTGAAAATATAAATGAAAATTTTATTTTTTTTATTGGAGATAAAATGGCTACAAAAAATGCTGTATCATCCTTGGGTAAAGGAGTTTATTTTTATAAATCAATAAATTGGTATGATACACCTCATATTAATCGTGTTAAAGGCAAAGGTAATGTTTATGTATCATTAGATGAAGAGGGTGGTGTCACGCAGAGTAACATATCAAATTTTAAATCTATATTAAATAGAAGGAGTAGTAAAAAAAATATAACTCTAGTTGATAAAATTTTTACTTGGGGAGATTTTGATTATAAAGGCTGGATCACAAAATATAATAAACATAAAAATAAAATAGTAAAAACTGGATCTCCAAGATTTGATCTCTGGCGAAATGAAGTATACTCAAAAATTTTTAAAAATGAAATTTTACAACTAAAAAAATATTCTCCATTTATTTTTATACCTAGTACTTTTATAAATTCCTCTGAATGGTTAAAAAAAGAGATAGACCATGAAAAAAAGATGAACAAAGGTAATACAAAAGAACCATCCACATTTTTAAAAAAAAGAATTAATCAAAGTAAAGATAGTTATAAAAGTTTTATAGCCTATGTGGATATGATAAAAAAACTATCTGTCAAATTCCCCAAAAAAAAAATAATTATAAAGCCGCATCCAAAAGAAAACTTATTTGATTGGAAAAAAAAATTTGAAAAGAAAAATAAATATCTAAATGTTATAATTAACAATGATTTTGACCTAACTGCTTATATCGCTGCAAGTGAATGTGTAATATTTACTGAAACAATTGCCGGAATGCAATCCGCGGTAATGGGGAAAAAAACAATTTCCTACAATTTAAAAAATATCTCGACATTAAGGAACTATGCAAACAAATGTGTACCCAGCACTACAGACTTTAAGACGCTTGTAAAATATTTAAATAAAAAATCTCTTAAACAAAATTTAAAATATAAAAAAAAAATTCAAAATAGATTTTATATTTCGAACAAAACTACATCAAAAATTATTATGGAAAATATAAAAAAATTAAAGATAAATAACCTTAATATGAATATTTTTTACTTAAAATTAAAAATATACAATGTTTACTACTTAATTTTAGATAATTTAAAATTTTTGTTAATTAGAATAAAAAATAGAATTTTTGATAAGTCTAATTTTAAGAGTTATTCAATTAAAATGCCTGGTGGAATTAGTAAAAGTGAAATAGAGAAAGTTTTTAAAAATTTAGGAATAATTAGGAAAGTAAAAATAATAAACTTTGGAAAAAATGGTTATATAATCCATAGAAGAAATTAAAGGTTTAAATTTATGGTTTATTTAAAGTAAATTTAATAGAAGAAAAATTGAAAATAACATAGTCATTATTTATGAAATTTTATAATAAAGCAAAAACTCTTAAAAAACTAAAATGTAAAAATGGATTAATACCTAAATTCATTATTATTAATACTAAAGATTTTTACGAAAAAAAAGACTTTACTTTAAAAAAAATAATTAAAAATTTTAATAAAAATGATCTCCTGATAGCAAGGTCAAGTTCTTTAGAAGAAGATAATAGTACAAAGTCTAATGCTGGTAAATTTGAAAGTGTAACAATGATCTCTAATAAAAAAAATGATTTGGATATTGCAATAACTAAAGTTCTTAATTCGTATAAAAAAAAGAAAAATTCTATTTTTTTCATTCAAAGAATGATTTTTGATTGCGATTTTTCAGGTGTTTTAACAACATGTAATTTAAGTAACCAAGCCCCATATTATGTAATAAATTATTTTGAAGGACATGACACATCTGCTACTACAGGTGGTAAAGCTAATACAAAAAACTACTTCCAATTTAAATATAATAAAAATATTGGAAATAAAAAATTTAAAAAAATTATTGACCTTGCAAGAGAACTAGAAAAAAAATTTCACAATAATTATTTAGATATTGAATTTGGATTTAAAAAAGGAAAGGTTTATCTATTTCAGGTTCGTCCTATTGTTATAAAAAATAAAATTATTTTTAATAAAAAAAATTTTGAAGAATCTTTATTCAAATTAAAAAATAAAATAATTAAATTAAAAAAAAGAAATCATAACCTTTTTGGCAAAACCTCTTATTTTGGAGTAATGCCTGATTGGAACCCTGCGGAAATGATTGGTATAAAACCAAGGGCATTAGCGCTATCTCTATATCAGGAACTTATAACAGATTTTATATGGGCAAAAAATAGAGAAAAATTTGGATTTAGTGATCTCACATCAAATCATTTGATGTCTAGTTTTTTAGGAACACCTTATATTGATATAAGGGTAGATTTTAACTCTTGGTTACCTAAAAATTTAAGTGATACAACTAAAGAAAAACTTATAAATTATTACCTAAATGTGTTTAAAAATAATAGTAATTTTCATGACAAAGTAGAATTTAAAATCCTTTTTACTTGCTTTAATGCTGAGACAGACAAAAAATTAAGAGATATTAAAACATTAATATTAAATAAAAAAGAAAAAAGTAAAATAAAAAATGAATTAAAAAAAATAACTATTAATTCAATATCTAAAATAGATGATGATATAAAAAAAATCGAAATTTTAAAAAAAAAACAAGAATACGTTAGTAATTCTAAAATATATTCAATTGATAAAATATATTGGTTTATTGAAGATTGCAAAAAATACGGTACAGAGCCATTTGCGGGTTTAGCTAGATCTGGCTTTATTGCTGTTGAACTTTTAAACTCAATGGTAAATGAAGGAATAATAGAAAAAAATGAGCAAGATTTATTTTTCCAAAACCTTGAAAGTATAACTACTAAAATTTTAAAAGATAAAAAACTATCTAAAAAAGACTTTTGCAAAAAGTATGGACACTTGAGACCTAGTACTTATGATATTTTAAGCAAGAATTATGAGGAGAATTACGAATCATTATTTAAAAAAAAACAATCAGCTCGATTTAAAGAAAAAAAAATAAAAAAATTTAAACTTTCAAAAAAAAGTAAAATTAAAGTTAAAAAATTTTTAAAAACATTTAATAAAAAAATTACAATAAATCAATTTATGAATTTTTTATCAAAAGGAATTCAGTTTAGAGAATATTCAAAATTTATTTTTACGAAAAGTATAGACTATATTTTTAAAGAGATAAAATATTTATCAAATAGAAACGGTATAAGTATTTATAAGCTTAGTCATTTAAATGTAAAAATAATAAAAGAGCTTTACTATAATTTAAACAATGAAAGTGTAAAAGATTTTTTAAATACTAATATTAATAAAAACTTAAAAACTTTTAAGTTCAATCAATTTATTGAGCTTCCTCAAATTATTATAAACCCTAAAGATGTTTTTTATTTTACAGAAAAAACAGAAAAGGCAAATTTTTTTGGATATAAAATTTCAGAAGCTGAAACGTATTTTTTACAAAGGAATAACTTCAAAACACTTGATAATAAAATTGTTTGCATTAGAGGTGCAGATCCAGGTTATGATTTCATATTTGATCATGAAATTTCTGGACTAATAACTGAATATGGGGGGGCAAATTCTCATATGTCCATTAGATGCTCAGAATTAAATATACCAGCTGCTATTGGAGTGGGTTCGATTAACTTTAATAAAATAATTAATTCAAAAAAAGTAAATCTTGATCCAATTGCAAAAAAAATTAGTATTTTATAATGAAAATATTAATTATTCCAACAGTTAGAGAAATATATAAAAACCAATTTGAGTACAGTGTTGATATAAAATTAATCAATTTTTTTAAAAAAATTTTCAAAAACTCAACAATTGAAATTTATAATTTAACAGTAAAAAATAATTATGACCTTGTTGTGTTTGCTGGTGGTAATAATTCAATTTTCAAAAATAATGCTGACAGAATAAGAAATAAAATGAATAATTTCGTTTATCGATATTCATTAAGAAAAAAAATAGCAATTTTAGGAATTTGCCATGGAGCACATTTTCTAGCAAAAAAATATGGTCTCAAAATAAATACAAAAAGTAATCATATTGGAAATCATAAAGTTTTTTTTAAAATAAATAAAATAAGTTTTAAAAGAAATGTAAATTCTTATCATAACGAAGTAATAGAGTTTAAAAAAAATAATAAAATAAATATTTTTGGTCTAGCTGCAGATAAAAGCATAGAGTCATTTCATGTTAAAAATAAAAAAATATTAGGTATAGTCTGGCACCCAGAAAGATATAATAATATTAAACCTTTTGATTCAAAATTAATAAGAAAGTTTTATGCAACTAATAGTATTGTCGGCAGGTAGAGGTTCAAGATTACCATCTAAATTCAGAAATAAGCCTAAATGTTTAGTTGGACTTAATTCTAAACCATTACTACTTCACAATATTCAATTTTTTTATAATTTTAAAAAAAAAATTTTAGTAAGTGGATATAAGCAAAAATATCTAAGTGATATTTTAAAAAAAAACAAATTTATTAATGTTATAAATAAAAAATATTCTTCAACAAATATGGTTTACAGTCTTTTTTTAACAAAAAAACTAATTAATGAAGATGTTGTAATTATTTATGGTGATATAATCTTTGATCATAAAATTTACCATCTACTGAATCAAAAAAAAAATATTTTACCGATAAATATAAATTGGTTAAATAATTGGAAAGGGAGAATGTCTTTTAAAAATATCTTAAAAGATGCTGAAAATTTATTTATAAAAAATAAAAAATTAGTGGAAATCGGTACCAAGATTAAAAAAAATAAATTGCCAAAATATCAATTCATGGGAATTATAAAACTAAGAAAAAATACTTTTAAAAAATGTTATAATTTTTTTTTAAAACTAAATGACAAAAAAATTGATATGACATCATTTTTAAATTTATGTATTAAAAATAAAATAATGAACCTGACAGTAAAAAAATATAAAAGTTATTGGTATGAAATAGATACAATCTCAGATCATAAATTTACTGAAAAGGAAATAAAAAAATGGTGATCTGGATTATTGGACTTTCTGGATCAGGAAAAAGTTATTTAGCTAAAAGTTTATTTAAAAATATTAAAGGAAAAAAAATTATTGTTGATGGTGATGTAGTAAGAAAATATATTACATATGATCTAAAATATTCAAAAAATGATAGAAGAAAAAATTCTAAATTAATATCAGATTTGTGTAAATTTTTAGAATTCCAAGGCTTTATTGTTATTTGCTCAATATTGTCGATTTTTAGACAGCATCAAAAATTAAACAGAAAAAAATTTAATGAATATTTTCAAATATTTATAAATACAAATATTTCAAAATTAAAAAAAAGAAATATTAAAAAAATTTATTCTCAAGAGGATGTTGTTGGGAAAAATTTAAAATTTCCTAAACCATATAAAAACGATTTGATTATTCAAAATCGTTTTTTACCATACTCTCAAGAAAAAATTGATTTTATCGTAAAAAAAATAAATAATGCTAAAAGAAATAAAAAGAAATATAAAAAAATATAGAAGAGTAAAATATCAAAAAATACTTTTTTCAAAAAAAAGTATAATTTTAAGAAAAAAAGCAATCCAATATATATGCTATCTTCGAAAAAAAGAAAGTAACAACAATACTTGTGATTCATGTAATTTTTTTTCGAAAAATTTAAACAAAAAAAATTTTATTGTATTTTATAAAAAATTTAATTCAAAAATACAATTAAAAGCTAAATATAATATTATCTCATTTAAAAAAAAGACGAATAAAAATGCATGTTTTAAATCATACATTATCTTTAGTAATTATATGATGGCTAGCAAAAAAATTAATAATATTCAAAAACTAAATACAATCCTAAAAATTAATGACTTATTAATTTTAATTTTTCAAAAGAGTAAGCACTCTAATTTAATTAGTCACTTTGAAAAAAATATAAAACATGAAAGAAAATTATTAAATTTATATATATGATTAACTTAATACTGTCTGAAACTTCTAGATCATTGATATATCTAAAAAAAATAATTCAAAATAAAATAAAAATAAATAAAATAATTTTATATTCTGAAAAATTTGGCAAAGTTTTTAAATTTATAAAAAAAAAGAAATTAGATAATTTATTATTTTATAATAAGTCAAACGATATTAATTCTAACTTTATAAGTAATCACCTAAAATCAGACAAAACTAAGATTAACATTATTTCAACTTATTCAGGTGAGATCGTAAATAATTCTTCATTATTAAAAAAAAAATTGTTACATTGCCATCCAGGTGATTTACCTTGTTTTAAAGGTAGTACGACAATTTACTATTCAATTATATTAAAAAAAAAATATGTGTAACAATTTTTATCATGAATAAATCGATTGATGAGGGGAAAATTTTTTATAAGAAATACTTTAGTTATCCAAAAAATTTGAAAGATATTGAAGTTGGCTTTGATAATAAAATAAGAGCATTAACTTTAATTGAATTTTTAAGAAATAGAAAAAAATTTAAATACACAAATAAAAAAAATAAAATAATTCCTTACTATATTGCTCATCCTATAATTAGACAATTGGTATTAAATAAAAAAAAGTTAACTTAATTAGATTTATTTGTTTTTAAAAATAGATTATTAAAATTTCCTTGTTCAACAACTTTGCCTTTTTCCAGTTTGAATATAATGTCGCAATTTTTAACTGTATTTAATCTATGAGCTATTAAGATAATTGTAATATCTTTTCTAAGATTATTTACAGCATCCATTACTGCTTTTTCAGTTTGAATATCTAGCGCACTAGTAGCCTCATCTAAAATTAGTACTTGAGGTTTGTGATATAAAGCTCGCGCAATTCCTATTCTTTGACGTTGCCCTCCTGATAATCTTACGCCACGTTCTCCTACGGTAGTAAGATATTTTTTTTCTAATTCTTTAGTTACAAATTCATTTAAATTTGCAATTTTAGCTACTTCTTGAACGCGCTCTTCATTGATATGTTCTGACTCAATACCAAAAGCAATATTGCCTTGGATAGTATCATCGGAAAGATAAATTTCTTGTGGAACATATCCAATAATACGCTGCCATGATCTTATTTTTTGCTTTGTTATAATTTGTCCATCAACCTCTAAGGTGCCACTTTGAGCTTCAAGAAGACCAAGAATAATATCAACCATTGTAGTTTTGCCGCTTCCAGTTGTACCGACTAAACCAATGGTACTTTTTGCAGGTATATTAATATTAATATCTTTTAATACTGTAATTCTAGATTTTGGATAAATATAATTAATATTATTCAAAATAATTGATTTTTTAAGAACTAATTTTTTTTGGTCCTCTTTAAAATCTGTTATTCTAAGATTTTTAAAATCGCTACTAACTTCATTAAGTGAGGGAATAATAAAACTTATTTTTGTAAAAGAAGCATAAATTTGTTGTATAGCAGGTAGTAAACGATATCCTGCAAAAGCATAAAGACTAATTATTGGTATAGCATCATTAAAATTACCTTTTTGTGCCATTAAATATAATATTATTAACATTATGCCGCCAAATGCTATAATCTCAAGAGCATAACGAGGTAATTGGCCAATAATATTTGAGAAGGCTAAACTTCTTGCATAACTTTTAGAAGATTTAGAATAACGCTTAGCATAGATTTCCTCCAAACCAGCAAATTTGACACCTTTGATCGCACCAAAAGCTTCATTTAAAATTGTAAATCTCAATGTGTTACTTTTTAAACGCTCCTCACCAATTTTATTGAGGTATTTTTCAGTTAGTAAAAAAATTATCAAATATGCCACTGACAGGGAAAGACCGACTATTAATGCAAGTTTTGGGTCAACTATTATTAACAAAATAATTAAAGCTATAGAAATCATTCCTTTTGCTATCATGTCAATCAGCGGCTTCATACCCTTTGAAACGATTGAACCAATCTCAGACAACATTGTTTTTCCAAGGTCTGCACTATTACGATTTAAAAACCAAATGTATGGCTGATGAAGATAACTTTCTACAAAACGTTTACTAATGCTATGTTCTCGCATTTGCACAAACCTCAATTGAATATATGTTGTAAAAGCCTTAAACATAAGTGAAAAGACTAATAAAAAAAATACAAATACACCCATAGTAAAGAGAAAATCTCTGTTATTTTCAACACCAAATATTTTTGAAATCTGAAACATCTTGTTTAAAATAAAATTAGTTTCTATTACATCAGGATTTGTAACTACTGCCATGAATGGTAATATTGAAGCTACACCTATCATATCAAGCAATGCCATAATTAAAATTAACAACAATAACAAAAATGCATTTTTACGCTCGCTTTTTGAAAGTAAGATTAAAAATTTTTGAAGAGTTCCCATAATAATTTAGTCTAAATTATATTTACATATTTAATTTTTGCATTAATATTTTTTTAAATCCAAACAAAAAATAATTTTTTAACCTATTCCAGGAAAATTATTAGTTTTAAATAATTCTTTTTCTTTTAAATTTAAGCGCTCACAAATTCTGTACATTGTAGATAGTCTAAAAAAGGTGTCCCAAGCATTAGATTCATCCCATTTCCTTTGGATTTCTGTCCAATTAGTAGTTATATATCTGTGTTTATACCGAATAAGATTTAAATTTATTAATAAAGACCAAAGCCTTAGATGTTTTGGTTGAGAACTAATGTGTTTTATTATATTTGAAAGTTTATTCCACAGATTATTTTTCATTAATTTAGATTCACAAAAACCCCCGTCAAAATTCTGCTCATTGATAATCGTATTTAATGTTTTTATTAAAACTTTTTCCTGACCAATGTCATTTACAAACTTATTTGTTAACATAAAAATAGCATCATAATCATAACATGCCCCTCCACCAGGCCAGGGTGCAAAATGCCCATATCTATCTGACATTAAAAGTGTTTTTTTTGCTGCTAAATTCCATGGAATTTTATCAAATTCTAAATATTCAAAAATTTCATATTGATGGTATCCATTTTGAAATTGAGAGTAATCCATATTTTTTTTTTTACCCCAAAAACCATTTGTATTTACTGAATTGCAATTAAATTCTAGCCATTCATTAATTTGCTTTGTTCTGTTAATTTTCAAGTAATTATTTGCATATATATTAAATATTGCAAAAAACATTGAATGATTACCGCTCTTTGCAGCACCTTTGTGAACTCTCATTTGCTCTAAACTCTTTTTTATATCTACTTCTAAAATTCTTTTTAATATATCTAAATTTTGATAGTTAAGTTGACCATTTAAAATATTAAGAGAACTTAAGGTAAAACAATAAAGTTGAAGAAATAATTTGTCAGATCGCCAATCAATATTGTTATTAATTTTTTTTTGATAGAAATTATAAAGATCAATATTTAAATCATATATCAATTGTTGTTTTCTTTTTTCAAGCCAATTATATTTTTTAATTAAAGATTTACTAAATATGACAAAACATCGAGCAAAAGGCGAAACATCAGATCTCTCAAAAAGTTTGAATCCTTTTGATGTTTCAAGTGTATTAATAAATTTATCAGTTTTCTGAATAGTATTTATTATGCTCAAATTATTTATTTCCAAATTATTTTTTTTTTCTTTAGCCTGGATAACAAGACTATGTTTTGTTAAATTAATTGTTTCAAGATTGCAACGATCATAATTATTTAATGAGAAAATTTCCAAAATTTTATTTGTCTCATTCTTATCAAGTTTTGGGCATTTTTTTTTTAAATATAAAAAATTTTTTTTAAAAATTACTCTAGTAATCATTGACTTAAGTAAAGACAGTTCAATTTTAATATTGTCTTTAAAAGAGTTATTTTTTTTATTGTTTTTTTTTAGCGATAATTTTTCTATTAAGTCTATAATTCTAGAACTAGCATTTTCTTCAGTTTTATTTTTTTTTAAATATTGATACAAAATATCTAAAGAATTTTTTTGATTTATATAATCTTTGTTAGCACTAAAATTTTTTAGATAGTTTATGATATTCTCCTTATTTTCTATACATTTGCTTATTGCATTTGGTAAATAAGTTTCAGCTCTAGGATTCTTAAATGGACGATATGAGATTACAGTTTTGTCTAGCAACATAGCTTCGATTGCGGTGCTACAGTTATTATGAATTACTAGTTTTGAAGCTATTAACCAAGGTATAATGTTTCCAGATCTAATTACCTTTATATTTTTTGAACAATTCTTTGTTTCTTTTTTCCAAACTTCAATATTTTCTGATGGATGTGGTCTAACTATAACTTTTTGACCAGTATCTGCTATAGCAATTGATAATTCAATGATTTTTTTAAAAATTGATCTTTGAAATGCAATCCTTTCAAGCTGATATTTTTTTTTTGAAGGAGTATCAAGCCAACCTCTTAACTTAATTTCATTTACATAATAATCTTCTCCTAGGGCGTGATTGGTAGAACCAAAATTCCCATTTATAAGAATAAAATCACCATAATTATTTATTATTTCGTTTACTTTTTCTTTAAATAGTTTTCTTAAATCAGGACTTAATAAATCAAATTTAAGATTGCCAATCGCTTCTGCTTTTATAGGTTTTTTAAAAGTAGATTGGATAATTTTTTTATCCTCTTCACCCCAACATAAAAAAAAATCTATATAATTATAAATTTCAGAGTTTATCCTATACTCTTTATATAAATCTTGTGTCCATCTAACTAAACCCTCCTCATCTTGCATTAAAACATAGTGTCCTGAATTTTTAATAATTTTTGAAATTTTTGTTGCTTTTTTATGAAAACCATTTCCAAAATACACTCCAGAGGGTAGATATCTAACTAGCTTATTAACATCGTATTCTGGACCGATCACAACAGTCCATCCTCTCTGGCATGCTTGGTATGCAAGATGTAATTTAGCTTGAAAATCTCTTGAATAAACTTCTATAGGCAAATAAAGAATTTTACTATATTTTTTAAAAAAAGATCTTCGTTTTAAAAACATGTAACACCCACTAAATTAATTATTGAAAAAATAAATATAATTTTAAATGAAAATCTTAAAATCATAAAAAGTTTTTAATTCTATAATTAAGCCAATTTAGCAATTTGAAAATCTCTTTTTGTATCAATATTAATAGAATATTTATTTTCTACTATATAACCATAAACTTTTTTACCAAAAATTGAATTATATTTTTTTAAATTATTAATTTCAAAAAAATACATGGATCCTGCTCTTATATACACTTCTTGAAGTTTCTGTCTATTTTTAAAATTGAAAGCTTTATCATAAGGTTTAAAAAAATTTTCTTTTTTAATCATCATTCTACTTGGGTGATTTTCAGTTTTACAAATTGTTATTGCTGTATCAACTTTTCTTTTTTTTAATTTTTTGTAAGCGTCAAAAAAATTATTTAATTTCCTGAATGGGGATGTTGGCTGTAAAATTAAAATATGAGTAAAATTATTATTATTTTTTATCTCATATTTAAGTAAATCAATCATCAGAGAATTATCTTTTGCAAGCTTTTTAGGTCTTTGAGAAAAGTAAATATTATATTTATTTGCAATCTTTTTTGCACTTTTATAGTCAGAGGTTAAAATTGTTTTATCAATAAATTTTAATTTTTTTGAAAAAATACAAGTATGTTCTAGCAAAGTATGCTTACCAATTTTTAAAAAATTTTTATTTTTAATACCTTTTGATCCTTTTCTTGCTGGAATAATAGCTAATACTCTCATACTTTTTTTTTAAAATTCTTATAAAAAAAATTTGCCATTATTTCTTCGGTTTTATTTAAAGACTCATAAGTAAATCCACCTAAATGAGGTGTAATAATGATATTATATTTTTTACTAAGTTTTATAAATTCATTTTTTCTATATAAACTTTTATCATACTCTCCATCAATAATATCTGTAGCATATCCCGATAGTAATCCTGACTTTAGTTTTTTTACTATTTCTTTTTCATCAACAGAAAAATATCTTGATGTATTCACTATAAAACTATTCTTTTTTAAAAATTTAAGATGCTCTTTTTTCAAAATTTTTCTACCATCATAAGATGAGGCAGTGATAATAATTATATCTGATTTACCAATAAATTTTTTTATGTGGAAATTCTTATTTTTTATATCATATGCTATTGTTTTCATTCCAAGAGCTTTGGTATATTTTCCAATTCTTTTTCCTAATCTACCATAACCAAGAATTCCAACTGTAAGATCACCTAAATCATGACTTATAAATTTATACCTTTCAAATTTTTTATTTTTAATAATAAATCTATTAGATAAATTTATTTTTCTAACTAAACTTATAAGTAACCCAATAGTAAGGTCTGCTGTAGAATATATATTCTTTATTTTACTTCTTACGTTGTTTAAACTAAGGATTTTAATATTTTTATTTTGACAATAATTTCTATCTATATGATCCAAACCGGTTGTATTGGATATTATAAACTTTAAATTTTTAAACTTTTGTAAGAAATGTTTATCTATCTTATAGCCTAATCTTACAATTAAAACTTTAATATTGTTATTTTTTTTATTTAAAATTGGAGAAATTTTTTTATAAATATTAATTGCTTTAGAGCTAAAATATTTTTTTTCAGTAATATAAAACATTAAAATAATTTATTATGTTTTAATTTTATTAAATTTATTACTTAAATTCATTTTTTTAAATAGTCAGATATTGTCTTTTTTTGTAGTGATTAATAGTTTTCTTTTGTAATCCATAAACCAACTTATCTCTTTCTGAAAAGAATTTTTCTTCAGCATCATAATTTCTAAAAATTGGTGTTTTAGCTGAAAAGCCTGAAGTAAAATGTAAAAATAACAATTTTCTTGGTTTTGAAGATTTTCTACTTCCAAAATGATAACATGAACAAGTATCTACCAGGGCACACTGATCATTATTCAATAATATTTGATTACTTGAAAGGTGCAAATTATCAGCATATTTATCCTCAATTTTTTGATTTCTTTTCTTAATTATTCTTTTTTTAACTAAATATTCATACAACTTTTTACTATCTTCTTTATCCATTACGTTTAATGGTCCATTTTCTTCTTGTATCTCTTCAATTGGTATAAATATTTTTAGTTGCCTAAAATCCTCAGGGTCTCTATGTAATTGTCTACTTCCGATTAATTCTTCAGAGTCATTTGGCGAATACCACATTTGAAAAGATTCTAAAATAGGCAATGTTCCTAAGTATTTTGAAGCTATATTAACAAATGGATCAGCCACAATTTTAACATCTTGATTAAACTCAAAATTATATTCTAACAAATAATTTTTTTTATTTGGATGATTTGAATATAAATCGTTAAAATTTTTGCGGACATCATCATATTTTTTTCTAAATTTTTTTAACATATCTAAAAATTCTTTTTTTTTAGAGACTTCATTTAGATTTATTGTCACAAAACCTTTCTTATTCAAAGTTTCAACAAAACTTATATCTTCAATCTTTTTATTAAAATTTTCTCTTTTTTTAAATTCAACTCTATATAAATACCTCATTTTATTATAAAATTTCAATGTATCCTCTGGAGTGTCTCTTCTATAATTACGAAGATAAAAAAATCTTTTTATGTTACTTTTTAAATTTCTTAATTTATCTATTATATACTTATGCATTAATATTATTTTAAATTTTATTCCCTAAAACTTTCATAACTAATGAGCTTTCATTACATTTAAAGTCTTTAAAAGGAATTCTTTCATAATGTTTCCAATTCCAATCTACTGAAAAACCAAATGGAGTTATATATTGGAAAGCCAAAATAATTCTTGATTTATTTCCCAACCTAGATCCGAAATGAAAACAACTACTTGTATCACAAAGTAATAAATCTCCTGGTTTACCAGTTATGATATTTTCATCTATATTTACATTCTTTTTTTTTAAATCTTGAATTATATGATCATTAACTCTTTTATTAGATTTGGTCATTTTATAGTTTATTAAATTTTGAATATTAGTGCTTTGTTTGAGATTTATAATGTTTAAAGGTCCAGATTGTAAATCAATTTCATTTATAAATAAGAAACCTTTTACTTGTTTATAATCCTCATGATCAAGGTGATATTCTTGACTACTATTTTCGAAAACTTTGTCATTAGGCGAATACCATAAAGATAAATTGGTAAGCAATGGAACACAATTTAGATATCTAGATACTATTTCAATTAAATATTTATTAGTAACAAATTTAAATTCAGGACTTTCACAATTAAAATCTTTTGAAGATTTTAAAGAAATAATACCATCATCAGAACGAATTAAATTTTGAAAGTTAATTTTTTTTAAATCAAAATTAATTTTTTCTAACAATTCCCTAACATTTAGGTGATTTTCAATAAGATTTTCATTGCTAAATAATTTATATCCTTCGTTCTCATTGATAAATTCACCTGTTTCCAAATTAGTTTCGGGAAAATTTTTCTTATAAACTCTTGAATAATAGGTTTTAAAATGCATATATTTTGAAAAAATAAAGTACAACTTTCTCAAAAATTTTTTTTTATATCTAAAATACTGACCAGGTCTCTTTAAAAAAGTCTTAAATTTATTGTAAAAAAGCATCAAAGTATTTTTTCTACCAATTCTAGAATTTTTTTATCATATGGCAGTTTATCTTTATGATAAAAATAATCTAATTGCCTCATAGTCTTTGAATAATTATTTTTTAATTTACTATTTTTAAACATTTGTATAAACATTTTTTCATATTGTTTTTCATTAAACGATAACTTTACATTATTTACATTTTCAAAACCTGAAAGGTGTATAAAATTTTTAAACCACCATTTTGGGTTATAAAATCCATCATTTTTTTTTTTAAATGCTATAGCTAAATACGATTTATTGAATATCAAACCTTCAATAACAACACTTGAAATACATCCTACAATAAATTTAGCATTTAATAAAAGTGGGATATAATTTTTCTTTAAAATATTAAGATCATTCTTAAAATATGGTACTTGATTATCTGTAAATACAGTCTTATCAATGAGAACATTTTCTAGATTTTGGAGATCTTTTAAAATTTCCAAATTTTTATCTTGAGGATGTAATCTATAAACAATCTTTGTATTCTTAAATATTTTTTTATTTTCTGTTAATATTCTATTTAGTAATTTTAGATAATAAATTTCATCAACTCTTATTTTGGCTGCTATAAATAAAATGTAATTTTTATTATTTTTTACAAATTTTTCTTTTTTTAATCTGAAATAGTTATCAAACCTACAATTTCCAATTAAAAAAACATTTTTTTTTCTAAAATTATGAATGTTAATAGCGTGCATTTTTGTCTGCCTTCCCCAAACTCCAATGAAATCAGGTTTATACTTGTAATATGTTCCAGTTGAAAGGTTATCCCAATTATCAATTATATAAAAAGTCTTAAATTTATAAAAATCTGATAATTTTTTTATTTTTATAACCTCTGGTTCCTTACTATGAGTCGGATAAATAACTAAATCTGGTTTGTATTTTGAGAATATATTATCAAGGTTTTTCTCAATTAAAATTTGCTTATAAAAAAAATTACTAACAATTTGTGATATGTATTTTATTGATAAAATATGCATGATTAATTTTTTAAAAACAACTGATAAATACGAAATAAAAAAAGACTCTTTTTTTTTTTCCTGTTTAAAAATTTGTTTTAACCCTGCATAAGTAGGAAAATGCCAATCACCCATTGCTTTAAAAGTTTTACATTTTTTGTCATTTGAAAATCTTAGATATTTTAAGAAATAGTTTGTCCAAACTGATGATTTCTCATCAAGCTTATAAAAAATTTTATTTTTTACTTTTAGGTTTTTTTTGAAAAAATTTGTTTCTTTAAAAAGATAATAGACTTTATATTTTCTTTCTAGCTGTAAAAAACATTTGTTTGTTATATATTTATAATAGTACCGTGATGATATTATAACAAATATAGTTTTTTTCATTTTACCTAAAAAAAAAATTTTTAATTTGATTAAAATAATCTTTCTTACCACTTTTGATTAAATTATGAAAAAATTTCTTATTCAATTTTTCTATTTTAATACCAATTGTAAAAATTGTATTTGGTCTAGTTGGGCCAGATAAGTTTTTGAATGTTGAAAATAAAGGGAACCATCCATGTTTTAATAAAAGTAATTCAAAACTATTGTGTGTAAAGATTCTATGATGATTAAAGTTAAAAAATTTTTTTGCCTCACTTTTAGGCCTGCCCCTTCCTTCTAATACAATAATAGATTTATTTTTTGCGTATTTTGAACATTTTGACATAACTTTATTAATATCATAGCAATGTTCCAGGCTTCCAAGAATTAAAATTAAATCAAAAAAATTTTTTTTAAA
>MDTG01440787.1_pt1 | contig 20663 bp, 11 predicted proteins | sample 811421 | NCBI WGS metagenome assembly MDTG01 (sample SAMN05326645, study PRJNA326480) | marine metagenome | isolation source: seawater | place: Pacific Ocean: South East | collected 2011
ATTGACCTGCACCGCCTGCAGGTAGGCACACACACCGGCGTTCTCGGCATACTTCTCCGAAAGCGGCGCCAGCAGCGGCTGCAATGCAACGGTGATGGTTTCCTCGTTGAGCTGACGCAGTTGATTACTGGTTTCTCGCTTCCACTGCGGCAAGCTTGCCAGCTCTTCATTGAGGCATTCCTCAAGCGCGGCGATGTCGGCGTGAAAACGCTCCCGATCAGCCTCGGGCAGTTGCGCAAACTCGGCTTCATCCAGCGCCTTGCCTTCGAGCATCGGGGTAAACGCGATATTGCTGCTATCACGGTACAGGGCAATGCTCTTTTCAAGCGACATGCGCTCGATAATATCCAACGCCTGGTCGTAGCGTTTATTGAACGCCCGGTCGACCGCGTTCTTCTTCTGCTGGTACGACGGATGCTCGAACACCGCTGGGAATGTCGCCAGCAGGTTGTCGATCAGCAGCCCGATATCGGTAATGAACTCACCGGCAGTCCCGGCTTCCAGCTCTAATGCACGCGGCTCGCGCGGCTCATCAAAATTATTGACGTACACCCGGTCAGCCGGTGTCGCCATGCGCTTGCCTTCAGCTTTGAGGTAGCGATTAACAAATGAAAAACGCCCGGTGCCGGGCTCGCCCATCACAAATACGTTGTAACCGGGACGCGGCATCGCCACGCCAAATTGCAACGCTTCAACGGCACGCTCCTGGCCGAGAACACCACGAAAAGGTTCAAGATCATCTGTGTTGCTAAAGTTGAATTGCTCAGGAGAAAACGGGCGGGTTAGAGCTTCAGGCGCTAACCGCAGGTGGGTAGCAACAGAGTCTGGCATTGGAAATCCTTGTACGAGGGGCACACGCATGAGAAATCATGGCTGTATCGAGCCGCCTCGACAAGCGATAACCGCATATCTGTGCAAGGTTGTGTAGCGCACTGGCAAAACTCATGGGACATGGCAACACACCACGCAGTTATACGACGTTGATTCGCCGCGTCATATTCGGCTTTCACAACGGCTAACTGCCACCATACTGATACAACGCAGCTTTCGCCCGATGCCCAAGCGTTATGCTCAATACATCTATCAGGGATTCAGACGCATGAGCTTATTTCAGGAAGTCGCAGCATTACTGGTGTTATCGGCCTTGTTTGGCGCGATTGCCTTGAAGTTGCGACAGCCCTTGATCATCGCCTACATCGTTGTCGGCATTCTTGCAGGCCCAAGTTTCATGGGCTTGAGCAGTGAAATGGAGCCACTGGCGCTGCTCGCCGAGATAGGCATTACCGTGCTGTTGTTCGTTGTCGGACTCAAACTCGACACGCAACTGATCAGCTCTCTGGGCCGCGTTGCACTGATCGCCGGCACCTGCCAGATAGCGCTGACCCTCGGGCTCGGTTATGGGCTGTGCATCTTGCTTGGCATGAGCAGCAGCATGGCGCTGTACATGGCAATGGCGCTGGCCTTCTCCAGCACTATTATCGTGGTCAAACTGCTCTCGGATAAGAAAGAGATCGACTCGCTGCATGGCCGAATCGCCATGGGCATCCTGATTATTCAGGACATTGCTGTAGTCGCGTCGATGTTGGTTCTCAACCTGCTCAGCCCTAAACAAGCCACGGCTGAACAACCCATGAGCCTTTTCTGGCTAGGTGTGCTGGCGCTGATTACCGTGGCCGGGATTTACCTGATCTCGCGCAAGGCCATGCCGTGGCTGCTAAAGGCCATGTCACGCTCCCCCGAACTGCTGATGCTTTTTGCCGTGGCGTGGGGCACCGCGCTGGCTGGCATTGCCGAATCGTTTGGTTTGTCCAAAGAGCTTGGGGCATTTGTCGCGGGCGTGTCTCTGGCCTCGACACCGCTGCGCGAAGCCATCTCAAGCCGCCTGACCAGCTTGCGCGACTTTCTCCTGCTGTTCTTCTTCCTCTATCTGGGCATGCAGCTCGACTTCAGTCATATCAACGGTCAGATATTTCCAGCGCTGGTACTTTCGGCATTTGTCCTGATCGGTAAACCGCTGATCATCATGCCCATTGTCGGCGCACTGGGTTATCGCAAGCGCACCGGATTTGTCGCGGGGCTGACGCTGGCGCAGATCAGTGAGTTCTCGATTATTTTTGTCGGCGTCGGTGTCGGCCTCGAGGTGATTGATCCCACAGCGCTGGGCCTGATCACGTTGGTGGCGCTGATCACAATTACCCTGTCGACTTACATGGCGATGTACACCCAGCCACTGTTTGCGCGCCTGGCGCCAATGCTGAGTTTGTTTGAGCGTAAAGTCGCCTACCGCGAGACAGCCTCCGACACACCGAATCGGGTGCGGCATCCGGAAATTATTATCTATGGCATGGGCCGCTACGGGCGACTATTGGCCGAACAGTTTCAACAAGCCGGCAAACGCGTGCTCGGCGTGGACTTTGCGCCAGACGAGTTGAAGCTGGCGAAAGCCCGTGGCTTGAGTGTTTGCTACGGTGACGCAGAAGACGCTGACTTTCTGGCTCATCTGCCGTTGCATGACGCAAAACTCATGGTCAGCACCATTCCCCAGCGCGAGGTCAACGCGATTCTGTTTCGCGCCCTGCGCAGCAACGGTTTCAAGGGGCAAATCACCTTGAGCGCTTTCCATGAGGGCGACGCCGAGGCGTTCCGTCATGCCGGCGCTGGCAGTGTGCTTATCCCGTATGCAGACGCCGCCGAAAGCGCTGCCCGCCGCCTGCTTGACGAGTGCATGCCGGCATCCAAGCCAGCCGCGCCGCCGCACGTTGCTGCTCTGCCGGCACAGGACTAATACGCACACAGACAATATCCGGATCACCGCAACCGGCCTTGAAAGGGCCGGTATGCGTGCGTTGCGCTTGACACTTTGCGGCTCCATCGCCAAAGCTCAGGCATCATCGGCGGACAACCACGAGAGTTACTTGAAACGGACTTTATCCCTTGCGCTGCTCTGCATCGCCGGCGCGACGCAGGCAAACCCAATGCCGAACGAAGCCCGCCTGAACGAACTGGCCAGCGACCCGTACTGGATTGCACTCGGCCATTACGAAACCGGCAAGCTCGGCGGTTGGCGCAGTTACGTCGATGAGCAGAAATTCTTCCTTGCCGAAGATGGCGCCAGCAACCCGCAAGCAGAGCTGCGCGCCACCCTTGAAGCGATATACCAGCCTGCGCCGCTGAACGACGAACATGCACAGTGTCGGTATCCGGCCCGTACTCGGTGGCTGAGCGAACAACTCCAGCTCAGCGACTTGCCGCAGCCAACGTGCGCCGAATACGACAAGTGGATGACCGATGTCGCCCCTAACAGCACCGTGCTGGTGTTTCCCGCCGCCTACCTGAACAGCCCGTCGTCCATGTTTGGCCACACCTTGCTGCGCATTGATCAGGCCGATATCGACAGCAACAACACCGCCCTGCTCAGCTACGCACTGAATTTTGGCGCGTACATCGAGGGCATGGACAACAGCATTCTGTATGCATGGAAAGGCCTGATGGGCGGCTATCCGGGGCTGTTCTCACTGGTGCCCTATCGCGAGAAACTGGCCGAGTACCGCAGCCTGGAAAACCGCGACCTGTGGGAGTACCGGCTGAACCTGACGCCGGTTGAAACCCGTCGCATGATCCAGCACGTGTGGGAACTCAAAGACATCCGCTTTGATTACTTCTTCTTCGATGAGAACTGCTCATTCCGCCTGCTCGAACTGCTTGAAATCGCGCGTCCCGGCCTGGAGCTGACAGACCAGTTCCCGATCACCGCGATTCCGACTGATACCGTTCGGGCGATCAAACAAGCAGGCCTGATCGAGCGCACGGATTATCGCCCCTCACGGGAGCGTGAACTGGTCACCCGCACAGAACCACTCAATGCCAGCGAGCTTGCATGGGTTGAACGCCTGGCCGATGAAGACATTGCCCTTGAAGACGAAAACTTCAAAAAGCTGGGACAAGCACGCCGCGCGCTGATTACCGATGCCGCATTCCGCCTGCTGCGTTATCGCGCCAGCGGAGAAGGTCGCGAACCGCAAACGGTGAAACGCAGCTTCAACCTGCTGCGTGAAATCAACAGCAATCCACCGCCCGAACTTGCAGTAGAACGACCAGAGTTACCGGAAGAAGGCCATGAATCCCGCACCTGGCAACTGGGCGCAGGCAGCCGCGGCGACAAAGCGTTTGCCGAGTACGGCCTGCGCATGGCGTATCACGACCTCAACGACAACCAATATGGATTCCCGGCAGGCGCGCAGATTGAAATCATGCAGATGAAGTTGCGCCAGTACGAAGGCAACCACTGGCAGCTGCAGAACCTCGATCTGGTGAGTATCCGCTCGCTGACGCCACGCAGCGAACTGCTCAAGCCTTTGTCATGGCAAGTCGCCGCTGGCTTCGAACGCGTGCCCGGCAAAGACGACGATGAAGTATTAGCCGCGCATATCAACGGCGGTGCGGGTGGCAGCTGGAACCTGACAGACAACGTACAAGCCTTTGCCCTCGCCACCATGCGTATCGAGCACCACAGTGACTTCGCCGCCTATCTGGTACCTGCCGCCGGTTTCAACACAGGTCTGCTGTGGCGCAACCCGCTGGGCAACATGCTCGCCGAGATCAATAACGATTACTTTATCAACGGCGAAGTTCGCCGCAGCTTGGCACTGAGCCAACAGTGGGAAATTTCATCCAACCTTGGCCTGCGTCTGGCAATAGAACGCGAGTTCAGCCACTTGAGTACACCGGAAAACACCTTGAAGCTCGAACTCAGGTGGTACGACTATTGAAAGTGAACAATAGCCGCTGAAAACTGCTGCGTGCGCAGTCTCACCTTGGCCCGCGGCTCAGCCTGAAGGGAACGCGGGCCATACAAGATGAGCTAGCAAAATCCTGACTCATCGCGCTGCGCACGACCCCAGCGAGGGGTGCTTGAGCTGGAATCGCTTCACCAATAACCCAACACTTTCCACCACGCGCCGCCGACGACCGCCCAGATCAGCAAGTTGACAACACTCATGATGAAGCCCGCTATCCACCAACGACCCAGCGACACAAAGCCGGAACCAAAAACGATTGGCGCGGTGCCAGTGGCGTAGTGAGTGAGCGACATCATCAGTGAAGAAGAGAACGCCAGAATCAGCGCCAACAGCAGCGGCGGAGCGCCCAGCGCAATACCGGCGGCGAGGAATGCAGCGTACATCGCGGTGATGTGTGCGGTTGTGCTGGCGAAAAAATAGTGGGCGTAGAAATACACCAGCACCAGCATCGCAATCACCCCAGCCCAACCGAAGCCCAGCGCACCGACGTTTTGTTGAATGACGCCTGAGAACCAGCCAATCAAGCCTAGCTTGCCCAAGTAGCCGGCCATCATTACCAGCGCCGCGAACCAGGTAATGGTATCCCAGGCCGTCTTTTCCTTAAGGATGTCATCCCAGGTCAGCACGCCGGTCACCAGCAAAATTGAGAGCCCGAGGAAAGCCACAGTGGTCGCATTGAATTTGAACTCCGGCCCAAAAATCGCTGCCGGTACGCCAGCCCACAACAAGAGCAGGAGGGCGAACACCCCAAGCAAAATTTTCTCATTGAGTTTGAACGCGCCCAACTCACTGAGTTTTTCCTTAGCAAATGCCGTCGCATTCGGGGTTTGCTTCAATTCAGGCGGGAAGCAGAAATACAAAACCAGCGGCATCACCAGCAGCGAGACGATGCCCGGCACCAAAGCGGCCAGCGCCCACATGCCCCAACTGATCGTGATATTCGCCTCGGTGCCCTTGGCAATCAAACTCACAATCAGCGGGTTGGGCGCTGTGGCAGTAATAAACATCGCCGAAGTGATTGGGTTGGCGTTGTAGTTCACCAGCGCCAGGTATTCACCCACTTTGCGCTCAGTGCCCTTCTCCGCTGTTGAGCCAAAGCTATCTGCAATCGAACGCATGATCGGATGCATGATCGCCCCGCCACGCGCCGTGTTACTCGGCGTAATCGGCGCCAGCGTCAACTCGGAAATGGCCAACGCGTAACCAATCCCGAGCGTGCGTTTACCAAATATGGAGATGAAGTAATACGCGATCCGATTGCCCAACCCGGTTTTGATCAGGCCCCGCGAAATCATGATGGCGATACCAATCAACCAAATCAGCGAATTGGAAAAGCCACTCAGTGCATCGGCTATCGCCTGGCTCGGCTTGTCACTCGTCACCCCGGTAATAGCAACCAACATGATGCCGATAATTGCCAGCGCGCCGATCGGCATGGCCTTGCCGATAATCCCCGCAATCGTACCGATGAAGATCGCCAACAGATGCCACGCCTGCGGGGTCACCCCTTCTGGAACTGGAATCACAAACCAAATAATTAACCCAAGAGCCAATGCGACCATTGAGGGGATCGGCTTTGCGTAGGACATGCGGCGCTCCTTGCTCCAGCGCAGAAAAATTAATTCACCAATGCTGCTGATTCACTATAGCTGGCGGCCCGAAAATTGCGGCGCAGAGCCAGCCACGGCGCGCTATTGTCTTGGTTGTTGCCGGAGCCTGATGTGTCTTGCATCAATAGAGATGGATGTTCTGGCAGGGGAGACATGGCGGTTGTGAGCAAGATTAAGAATTGACTGCGCTGAAACAGCGCCATCGCCCGCTGCAATAGCCGGGCTTAGTTAGTGGCTACACAGCAGTTTCTAAAACAGTGTCACAGCGCTCGACTGACTGGGTTAGTCAGGAATATTGGCTGGGTTATAGGCTGTGGCGCTTGACTGGCTTCAAAACTCAATCGATGTACTCAACATGCCGGGCCATCAGATTGGGACGGTTCATGGTGTCGATTTTGAAGATGCGGCTGTACATCTCATTAAGCTTGGTGGCAAAGGCCTCATCATCCATATCGATCCAGTAACGAAGTGGTCGATTAGTTATTTGGTCATGCTCGACGGTGACGGGGTCCAAGTGACGGTATTTTTCGTAGCACGGTAGTTCTGGTAAAGGCTGGCTGATATCCATGAAGTTTTGCAGGTAATCCCACAGCGCAAACGCTGAGTTCGGTGTGCGGTCGGCAGCTACCAGTGATGCGAAGTTGATTGTGATGTTGCGATAGCGATGCGCTAAGTAAAGAAAGTTCATCGGCAGCCCTTGGCGGTCAGGCGATGTACTTAGGTAGGCATCAAACTCATAGAAGGGCGCGGTGATTTCACCGATAGTGCCGTTCTTTTTGTATTCACCGTTATTGTCGTAGTCGAATACGGTAACGATTCCCGTTCGCCGATTTAGCTCCCAAACAGGGCCGCGAGAGGGCTTAAACCATACATGAGGAGAATAGTTTATTACTAATGCGCCGAGGCCCCAGCAAAGTAGCGGGACCCCCATGAATACCAAAAGTATTGGTATAGTTTCCATGGTTGTTTTTAACCATGGCTCATTTAATGCACTGAGAAATACAAGATACACAAAAATAGATAATGCCAGCGTCAAATAAAAAAGAACCTTACCCACTCCATACAAATATATCCAAAAATGTGAGCGCTTTGACAATACCGCATAACGAAACCGCTCCTGATCAAATATTCTATGTAGCTCAGTACCTTCCATAGGCCTTTTTTTATATATGCCTAAATCTATTTCCTCTTCCCTTTCCTTATCGGACTGCTCCCAAAACCGCATACTCTTAGGCGTAGGATCAGTCATGATTTTTTCAGGAGCTACATCCTGTGTACGTCCCCAAGGTAAACGGCTCGCACCTATCTTACGCAGCCAAGATCGTTCAGCCGAGCATCGCTGGTCAGGAATATTGGCCGGATTATAAGCTTCAGGCGCATAGTAATACTTATCAGTTCTCATGTTAAAGTATCCAAGGCTTATACGCTGGCCCAAAAAGGCTGGTCGTCATTATCAAAGTCCGGTTGATTATTGGCTTCAACTTCCAGTAACGACGTTCTTATTGAGGGTACTAGGAAGTACCAAGGCTTACCATGTGAATCGATTAGCCTGAGTTGAGCCTTGATCGCCAAGCTAGTTAAGTCAGGCCTCTGATCAGCCGGAGTTTTGAAATAGAGGTCTATAGCGTTGGGCCAAACTCTCTGAGCCACTGGGCTAATACGCCGACCCACCTGTGAGACAAGCCGGTTACCCGTGCGGATCGGAATAGAGGTAGTGGTGCGCAAGCGGCTTTCAGTTTTGAAGTTAAAGCTACCCAGTTCGTTCACTAGGCCGGGTAGACTACTTTCGATACGCACCATGGTATCGGCGCTACTTACTGAGTAAGGAATTTCTGCATGCGCATCCAGCTTGGCATTTGGGTCGTAGTCTGGGCTTTGCCTGACCTGAATCTGTATACCGGCAAACAACCCCAGCAAACGATAGAAAGCCTCTTGTGGATCACGTAGGTACGCTGTGGTTGGGCTTTCGTTATCACCGAAAGGACCGTTAGTCATCCAGTCTTCAATAGGCGCACTGCTGAGCCAATATACGACGCCAGCACCTGATACGATTAGCATCAACGCTGCCCAGCCTAATGGATTAAGGCCTAGTATCGGAGCAGCAGTCGTTAGCCCCGCAAGTACACTCGCCGTAGCGCCCCCTGCCATCAGCAGGTAGCCCCACATGGCGTCGTCACCCCACTGAAACCCGTACCAGGCATCATATAAACTGAGGCCTATGAAAATGACGCCGGCAAAAGTTTGGCCTATTAAGCGAGCAGTAAATTCGGTGACAATGCTTTCGCTGAGTGTTAATCCCAGCACTCGTTTAACAGCGCCTTCTGGAATTGTGAACAGCACTTCGCGTGTGGAAGCAAATATGGACTGATTACTCACGAATTTCGTAGTAAGTGCCTCCATTGCGATTGTTAGGTCTAATCCCGCTCCTGCTATACCAAAAATTGCCCGAACTTTGCCTTTTTCGGCTTTGGTTGATTCAAGCGAGATCCACTCATTCCGCACATTCCAAAGCTCCAACATCAACACCCCAGTAGCAAATGGTGTTGAATTAAGCACTTTGTAAGCTTTTGATGCCTTTTGTTTGGCAAGGTCATCTACTGCCTCTTGCAATATCCCTTTACTGCTTAGTGCCTGGGTTGCGGAAACATCTGCTTGTGCTGCAGCAGTATTCGCCTTATTAAACTGCTGGTTCAGCTCACTGACCATTTGCGCCGTTTTATCGGTTTTAAGCATGGCCACCAGTAAGTGATCACTCGTTTCAGTAAGACCTGAACGAGCAGCCTGACTAGCATTAGTTGTGGCGAGTAATGTGCCGTCAGCACTTTGGAATTGACCATAGAATCGACTAGGGCGACTCACTGCATCGGTGGGAAGATCTGCCAGGCCGAAAATATAGTACTTTTCAATACTCGGAGTTCCCTTGCGAATAAACACGGCACCGCCAAATGTTGCCGGCAAAGTGCTGCGCATTAAGCCAAGGCCTTGACCATGCAGACGTACATTGATTTGACGGCTCTGCTTGGCCAGCCTCGACCGTTGCTTCTCATAAGCGGCGTTAGCTTTTGCATGATTTTGTGTGCTGGTTTGTGCGTCCTTTTGTGCAGGCTGCGCCTTTTCATTGGCGGCATCTACGGCTGACTGAGCATTGGTGACCGCGCCCTGTAGGCTTTCATAGATACTGACTAAAGCGCTCGCCCCCGCTTTGAGCTGCGCAGTCAGACTGCTATTCAAGCTACCTCTGCCCAGCAGGCCAATCAGCATTGCGCTGTCCAGCGTATCGTCCGCCTTCAGCGCTGGCGTGTCTTGAGCTTCAAACTGCGCCAGTCCAGTTGCGCGAAAGCGTCCGTCGCCTTGGTTTTCTTCGTTTTGCTCAGGTGCTTGATAGGGAGCATAAAGCGCCTCCATATCCACCTTTGGCCACAGCATCATCGCCAGCGGATGCTGGGTATCACTAGCAACCTTGCTAATAAATTCCTGCCCACGGCTGGCTTTGGGGTTGTAGCTACTAATGCCAGTGAATGCATCTGTCAGGTCAGTGTTTACTGCCAGCGGATCAATTTGTGCTGGGCTGGCGGCGAGTGAAGCTAACAGGAGGGAGGTCGCGTAAATAGCTGACAAGTAGTCAAAGCCATCCAGGCTTAAGTGATCCGCTAAGGCTTGCTGGTATTCACTTTCATCCAAATAGCCGCTGAGGTTGTTCTGCATGTTATTGAGTTCGAGCCAAAGCATCATTCGCTCTGGGGTCGAGGTGCAGCGATTGATATCGCGTTTGCCTTGTTCGTTGATTTTCTGCAAAGCCTGATGCAGAGGGTTGATCTGCCCATTCAAGGTTCTCGGAACCATCAACTGCTGCAGCAATAAGGCACTTGCGTGGTTGCTATGCTGGCATGCGCGCTGTGCGCAAAGAGCCAATGCTTTTTGCAGCCCGCCAATGCGTGACGATAGGTGGCGCATACGATGCATGTGGTCTTCCAGCAGCACTCCACAGAGTTGTCGGCCGCGGGCGAGACTCAGCCTATCGACTGCTGCATCTTGGGCTTCCCAAAGCACACCACTGTCCGTGTCTGGATCAGCGCCTGATTCGTCCGCGTTGTTGTCGCTGACAGATGGGGGGTGGTCGGTTGCTATGAGTTCGGTCAAACAACTGCTCCACGCTTCAAGCTCCAGCAGACGCGTGTCCTCTTGCGGTTGTATATGCTCACAGCTGTCGAGGTAGCTTTGAGCAGCCTGCTTACTCTCAACCGGGAATTGGCCACTGAGGTCGCAGATGTATCGGCCCGGGTGATCGAGGAATCGTTCGTAACCAGGCTCACGTATCCGCTGCGGCGCAGTCAGGCTGACTGGAAAGGCATGATCACCTAAATTAAGCCGCACTAGCCGGGCCTTGCTTACCGCCGTTTGATTCGCGCTGTCATGCATATCAAACGCAGCAAAGGCATCCAACATGTCCTGACCATCGGCTTTGCCTACGTACATTTTCTTAAAGTCAGACTGAGATACGCGTAAGTCCGGACTGTTGCAGCGTTGGCTGCGTACGCTCGTATCTTGCTCCAGGCGTTTGAGTCGGGCAGAGCTGAGTTGCACCTCGGAGAAACAAAGCTGTAAGTCGGTCTGGCGCGTGTTATTCCACTGCGAAGGCAGCCAGATATCGTCCAAGGCCTGGCCGGTAGCTTTGCGTGGCCCGCTCTTGAACGATTGACCTTGCCGATAATGCCCAAGGTTTACGTCGTGATAAGAGGTTTTGTCGGCAGATAACTGCACTTCAAGCTCTCGCCAGAGAGCCTGCCGATAGAACACGTAAATAAAGCCACTGCGCAGTGAAACTGGCGTGCCCATATCATTAAAGCTTTTGCTACCGGGCAAAGGCACCATGGGTACAACAGGGACAATCTGGTTGTACTGGCGCTGGTGCTCCTGCTGACGGGCAGTCGGCCGCACATCGTCGAGTAACGGTATGCGAATGGGGGCGCCTTCAGTTGCGGCGATCTCAAGCCATAACTGACGCTTGGGTTGGCCCTCCCAATCCCATACATGCAGCACGCTACTGAAGGTTTCGCTTGCCTGATGCTCGGGCTTGTCCTGCTGGGCCAAAGCCTCCTGCAGTTCCTGGTCAGTTTCGTCATAGAACACCAGACGCTGACTGTCTGGATGATCTTTACCCACGACCTGAATAATCAGTTTTCCGGACTCACAGGCAGCGCCATTACTCAGGGACGATATATTTGCGCTCATGCGAGGCCTTCCTTGAAGGTCGAACTGCCTTGCAGGGCGACTTGCAGAGAACTCAAGCGCTCGTCGTCATTGCCATCAGGCAGCATGCGGGGCGGGATTGCCGCGCTGTTAGCGCTGCGAATATTCAAGTACCTGCTCAGCGATTGAGCAGAGACAAAGCCGCTCTGCATGCCGTCCTGCAAATAGCTGAACGCTTGATCGAAAGAAACCTGAGTTTGTTGCTGCCACCACTGGAACAGAAATTTTTCCATTTGCTGGCGCTGAAGCGCTTGGGCTTGGTTCGCACCCAAGGTTAAGGGCTTCATCTGGAGATCTGACTGCCATTGCTCAGCGTGAACGTTTTCCAAGCGATACCAATGTGCTTGCCGTTCAGCACTTTCACCCCAGGTCGCGCCATACCAACTCAACTTGCCAATCGGCCCAAGCCAGATCGGCCATTCAGCAGCTTCGAGAGCGGTAAAGAAATAGCTCGCGGTGCGGGGGCTGAAATAACGCAGTACGCCTCTTCGCTCGCCCCCAAAGCCGATAAAAAGGATATGCCTCAAGTGCTTTAACACCACCTGCACAGGATGTTGGCTATCAATCTGCAAACCTTCCCACGCACCAGGGTTAGAGAGAAACGCTGTGGCAATGGCCGGATTTTCAGCTGCGTTGATCAATTGCGGGCTCTGATCCGCATAAGGCTCCAGCTCTGTGCCAGTGAATAGGCCCTGCGGATCAGGATCGTCGCCCTCGCGGTACAGCCTTTCCAGAAGATCATCCTGATAATCAAGCAACAACCAGCGCTCTGAAACGCTCATAAATTGCCCCCAGCACTCATCGCTGCTCTGCATGGGCAATCCGCTAGCGGACACTGCAATGGAGTCCCTCCTGCAGGTTTCTGGCACAGCTCTACAATTGGCACGTCCTCACGCAAACGCTGTTGCAAAAGTGCACCCGGCACATCTGTATCCGCAGCCTCCACCTGCCCCGGCAGCACCGGTGCGGCCCCTCGCCCACTGCCTGGGCTGCCACCTGCATTGAGCCGGATGGTTGGCCCCACCGCATTGATGCTCGACGCGCTAATAGTGATGAAACTGGGGCCGGCTTTGAGGGTGATTTCAGCGCCGGCTTCGATGACTATTTTTTGTCCCGCCTGTATGTGTATTTCACTGCCTGCGTGGCTCAGTTGGGCGACGCCGAGTTTGATGTGCTGATCCTGGTCAACGCTTAAATGATCATCGGTTTTTATCTCCACCTTGCGATCCGCATGGGTGGTGCGATGTTCTTCGGCTTTGAACTCGCTGTAGCTGTTGGCGGTAACCGTGTCGTGGCGCTCGTTGAGCACGGTGATTTTCTGGTCGTGCTCGATCTCTTGATCCCAGTCGCGCTCGGCGTGGATAAAAATCTGCTCCTGGGCTTTTTTGTCTTCGACTCGCAGCTCGTTGAAGCCCGCGCCGCCGGGTGAACTGAGGGACTTGAAGGTGCTGATGGTTTTGTTGGCGGGCAGCGGATAAGGCACGCTGTTTTCTTTGTGATACAGGCAGCCACTGATCAATGGCTGGTCGGGATCGCCTTCCAAAAAGCTCACCAGCACTTCCATGCCGACGCGCGGCGTGACGCCGCTGCCATATTTGGCGCCTGCCCAGCTTGAGGCTACGCGCAACCAGCAGCTGCTTTTATCATCAACAATGCCGGCGCGGTCCCAATGAAACACAACCTTGACCCGACCGTATTCATCGCAGTGAATTTCTTGCCCTTGAGGGCCAGTAACCACTGCGCTTTGGCTGCCGAGAATACGCGGTCGGGGGTGGCGTAAAGGGGGCCGATGAATCACAGCCCAAGGTGTAGCAATAAAGACATTGCGATAGCCGTGGTCGAAGTCATCCTTGAGCTCAGCCGTATCGCTGCTCACTGACTCTTCGAGTACTTGCGGCTGTTTGCCTTCATGACGCACTTCATTGATCAGCCACAAGTCGTTCCACTCAGACTTTGGATGATTGCTCAGAGCAAGAAAATGGCCACTTACCAGACTCGGCTGATCACTGCGCCCCTCAACCAATTCATAGTCACTACGCTGGCGTTCAAGAGCCCGATTGGTGAGTTGTTTGCCGTGGTCTTGCTGAGTAAAGCGCCCCGGATAATCGTAATCCTCAAGGTCGGGCAAGAAGGTGGTTTCTGCAGCGCTTTCAAGCTTTGTGCTGGGCTTTTCAAAGTCATAGTCACGGCGGGTTACGCGTGTGGTGCGGGTTTGCGTACGCAGGTTAAAGCGTTTGATCACCGGCTCATCGGCGACCATACCGGAGTCTTGCTGATAGGCGGTGGGAGCAAGTTTTGGGAAACCGGTCTGGTCGTCTCCAAAGGCCAGAATATGGCCGTCGCGACTGTGCTGAAAGTGGTAGTGAATCCACTCCTCTTCACACAGGCGCTGAATAAAATGCAGGTCTGATTCATCGTACTGCACGCAATAGTTACGGGCCGGATAAACCGCGCCAAGGTGAAACTGATAAGCCGTGCCGAGAATGCCGTGGGCTTCAAGCACTTGCTCGATGATTTGCTCGACGGTCTGGTTCTGGAAAATACGCTGATTGATACTGTGCTCGAGGTACGCCAGTTGCGGGCGAATGGTGATTTCATAGCGGCTTAAACGCTTGCCTGCATCACCTTGCCCAGCTCGATAGATCAGGCCGTGTACACCGCTACCGGTTGCCGACAGCTGCAAAAAAACCGGCTTGTGCATCAGGCTTTCAAGCGCAAGATCAGGCTGCTCACTGACCAGCTCAACATCGAAAGCATACGGCTGATTCAGTGCTTCTCGGCCGGTAAATCCCAACACTTTAAAGTCGTGATCAAGGCCTTCGATCGCCAAGGTGAACGAGGCTTGGTTGGCTGGCGCGAACATTCCATGTTCCTTACGTGATGAGCTGCAACTCTCAGCTGAAAACCTCACGCAGCCTAATACCAATAACGCCAGGCATTGGCTGCATGTGGTGTAGGCGCTTTCTCAAATCGTTTTAGAGCACAGCGCCCAACCGGACTTAACCGGCAACCGGCGTGCGCCAGTCGTCTGATCCGGAGGTGCCTGACACTTCGTGAGTCCAGACAATTTTGCGGTAGGTGAAGTACACGTCTTCAAGGTGGGTGAAGTGCGAAAGGCCCGGGTCCTGGCAGTTCGGCATACGCGACTGGATATCCACCAAGATCGCGTCTTCCAGCTCAATGGTGAAGTAGTGCTCTTGAGTTCCGGCTGCCGAGGTACGGAACCACTCAAGGCGGCACTTGCTGAGTTTCTCGCCAGAGGTCAGGGCGCTGAACAGCAACGGCGAAGACTTATCAAACACCTTGGTAATCATCAGCGGCTTATGCACCCGCTGGCCAGTCGGCTGACCGGATTGCGGGTCACGCGGGATGATCACCTGATGCTCGAACGCTTCGACCAGAACCTGATCTTCATGACCTTCCTGATAGATGTTGCCGACTGAGTCCTGAGTGAAGGTGCCAGCGGTGATCAGGCCTTGCTTGGTGCCTTCGATGGAGAGATAGGCGGGAGTAGGCATTAGTACATTCCCTGAACTAATTGAAGGGAGTGCGCGGGCTATTTTAATGGCCAGCGTCACCCCTTACCTACACAAGAAATATGCCACGCACTAAAAAACCACAAGCAATCAGATGCTTAGCTTTTTCATGAGCTTTTGCGGCCACGTGCTTCAGCTTAAATCACTTAAAAGTGGGCAAAAACTTGCTCGATCACTTACGTAAAGTTGCCATAGCGCATTCGCCTAGGCCCCACTGGAGATTGACGGGCAATTGATCAGCTTGAGTGACAAAAACGATGCAACAAACTGCGCATCATCGTTTCGCTCAGAACGGCGAATTGAGCAGGACAATGAACGGATGGGTACAAGCCGCTCAAGCCCATAACGAAAACGCCCCGAGCTGAACTGAGTCAGTCGGGGCGTTTCCTTGATACAGCTTAAGCCGCGCTAAACAGCCGCGCGGCCCGGCTATCAGAACTGCTCTGCATCGAGCAGGTACAAGCTTTCGCTACCGGCTTTGACCGAGGCGCTCAGCGAGTGAATACGCGGCAGCACACGGGCGAAGTAGAAGCGTGCAGTGCCAAGCTTGCTGACGTAGAAATCATCTTCGCCTTGCTTGCTCAGCGCAGTGCGCGCCATCAGAGCCCACATGTAAGCGTAAGCGGTGTAGCCGAAGGCATGCAGGTATTCAACAGAAGCCGCACCGATTTCATTCGGGTTGCTCTTGGCGCGTTCCAGCAGGTCAGCAGTCATCTGCTCAAGGATGCTGATTGCGCCCTTCAGCGGCTCAACGAATTCGGCCAGCGATGCGTCGGCAGAATCAGTGAACGCCTTGATCTCGTCAGCGAAGTGCTTGTAGAACGCACCGCCGCTACCGATGACCTTACGGCCAACCAGATCGAGCGCCTGAATACCGTTGGTGCCTTCGTAGATCTGAGTGATACGGCAATCGCGAACCAGCTGCTCCTGGCCCCACTCACGGATGAAACCGTGACCGCCAAAGATCTGCTGGCCGTGAATAGTGGTTTCCAGTCCTGCGTCGGTCAGGAAAGCCTTGGCCACTGGCGTGAGCAATGCAACCAGCTCTTCGGCACGCTTGCGGGTCGTGGGGTCTTCGCTGAACTTGGCGGTGTCGAGCTGCATGGCAACGTAGCTGGAGAACGCGCGACCGCCTTCGTTCAGCGACTTCATGGTCAACAGCATGCGACGTACATCGGGGTGAACGATGATCGGGTCAGCAGCTTTATCAGTCGCCACAGGGCCAGTCGGCGCACGGCTCTGAATACGCTCACGGGCGTATTCAATCGCGCTCTGGTAAGAACGCTCGCCAGTCGACAGGCCTTGGATGCCTACACCCAGACGCTCGTAGTTCATCATGGTGAACATGGCTGCAAGGCCGCGATTAGGCGCGTCGATGATGTAGCCGGTAGCACCGTCGAAGTTCATTACGCAGGTCGCAGAACCCTTGATGCCCATCTTGTGTTCGATGGAGCCGCACGACAGGCTGTTGGCCTCGCCCAGCGAGCCATCAGCGTTGACCATGAACTTCGGTACCAGGAACAGCGAGATACCTTTAGGGCCTGCTGGCGCGTCTGGCAGCTTGGCCAGAACCAGATGAATGATGTTCTCGGTCAGATCGTGCTCACCGCCGGTGATGAAGATCTTGGTGCCGCTGACCTTGTAGCTGCCGTCAGCCTGTGGCTCGGCCTTGGTGCGGATGATGCCAAGGTCGGTACCTGCGTGCGGTTCGGTCAGGCACATGGAACCCGCCCACGTACCGGCGTACATGTTAGGCAGGTACTTTTCTTTGAGTTCTTCGCTGGCGTGAGCGTTGATCGACAAGCACGCACCGGCAGTCAGCATCGGGTACAGGCCGAACGACAGGTTGGCCGAGTTGACCATTTCTTCGACCTGCGCCGAGATTACTTTCGGCATGCCCATGCCGCCGAACACAGGGTCGCCACCTACACCGACCCAGCCGCCTTCAGCGTAGGTCTTGTATGCCGCTGGGAAACCATCCGGGGTTTTCACCGCGCCGTTGGTCCAGGTGCAGCCTTCTTCGTCGCCGCTGCGATTAAGTGGCGCGATGATACCGGCAGTAACTTTGCCCGCTTCTTCAAGAATTGCATTGGCGGTGTCTTCATCCACCACTTCGGCCAGAGCCGGTAATTCGGCCCACAGCTTAGATACTTCGAATACTTCGTTAAGCACAAAGCGCATATCGCGCAGGGGAGCTTTGTAATCCGCCATGGGTCATTCCTCAAACATGAAAAACAGATTTGCAACAGACTTTCGAGTGTACCCGAACAACATTACCGACACATAGGGTCGAGTTGTGACTATATATCCACGAAATGTTCGCAGATTATTGAAATAAAAAGACCCGCCGAATGGCGGGTCTGTAAACGTTAGGCCGTTCGTCAGAGAGCGAGACTTTCGGCGCTCATGGCCATCATGCAATCACTGCCCGCCTGAGCGGCTGCCAGGTGCGCAGTGGTACGTGGCAACAGGCGCTTGAAGAAGAACTCGCAGGTCGCCAACTTGGCTTTGTAGAACTCGGCATCATCGGTGCCCGCGGCCAGTTTTTCCGACGCAACCAGTGCCATGCGCAGCCACAGGTATGCCTGAATCACGTAGCCCGAGAACATCAGATAATCGACCGATGCCGCGCCGACCTCGTCCGGATTTTTCATGGCGGCCATACCAATCTGCTGGGTCAGTTCGCCCCACTGCTTGTTCAAGCCGGCGAGCTGCGCAACGTAAGGTTTGAACTCGGCGTTATCAGCCTGCGCCTCGCAGAACTTGTGCACGATCTTGGTGAAGCCACGGAGCAATTTGCCTTGGCTGCCCAACACCTTACGGCCCAGCAGGTCGAGCGCCTGAATGCCGTTGGTGCCTTCATAGATCAGCGAGATCCGGCAGTCACGCACCAGCTGCTCCATGCCCCACTCGCGAATGTAGCCGTGGCCGCCGAACACCTGCATGCCAGTGTTAGTCACTTCAAGGCCGGTCTCGGTCATGAAGGCTTTGCAGATTGGCGTCAGCAGCGCCAGCAGGTTTTCAGCCTCCTCACGCGCCTCGTCACTGACACCGTGGTGAGCCTGATCAAGCAACTGCGCCGTGAAGTAGGCCAGCGCACGGTTGCCCTGGTTGAAGGCCTTCATGGTCAGCAACATCCGGCGCACATCGGGATGCACAATGATCGGATCAGCCGCTTTATCCGGTGCTTTTGGCCCGGTCAGCGAACGCATTTGCAGACGGTCGTTGGCGTATTTGATGGCGCCCTGGAAGCTGGCTTCGCCCAGACACAGACCCTGCATGCCGGTGCCCAAACGCGCATGGTTCATCATGGTGAACATGCAGTTGAGACCCTTGTTGAGTTCGCCAATCAGATAACCGCGGGCACTGTCGAAGTTGATCACACAGGTAGCCGACGCCTTGATGCCCATCTTGTGTTCGATCGAGCCGCACGACACGCCGTTGCGCTCCCCGGCGTTACCCGCCGAATCCGGCAGGAACTTGGGCACGATAAACAGCGAAATACCTTTGGTGCCAGCGGGTGCATCCGGCAGTTTGGCGAGGACCAGATGAACGATATTCTCGCTCATGTCATGTTCGCCAGCCGAGATGAAAATCTTGCTGCCCGTCACCGCGTAGCTGCCGTCAGCTTGTGGCACGGCCTTGGTTTTGATGATGCCCAGGTCGGTGCCGCAATGCGCTTCGGTCAGGCACATGGTGCCGGTCCACGTACCCTCGGTGAGCTTGGTCAGATAGGTCTGCTTCTGCTCCTCGCTGCCGTGTGCATGAATCGCCGACATGGCGCCATGCGTAAGGCCCGGATACATGCCCCATGAGGTGTTACTGGCGCCGACCATTTCGCTGACCATCAGACCCAGCGAGCTTGGCAGGCCCTGGCCGCCATAGGCTGGGTCCGCCGCCAGGCCGTTCCAGCCGCCTTCGACATACAACGCGAAGGCTTCCTTGAACCCTTCTGGCGTGGTGACGACGCCGTTGTTGAACTGGCACTCCTGCTCGTCGCCAGTGCGGTTGATCGGGGCCAGCACTTGTTCGCAAAACTTGGCGCCTTCTTCAAGGATGGCGCTAACCATGTCTGGCGTGGCATCGGTTGCGCCCTGCGCGGCATAGCTTGAGTGAAAATCAAAAACTTCATCGACCAGAAAGCGCATGTCGCGCATCGGTGCTTTGTAGTCAGGCATATTCATTCTCCGTTAGCAGGCGCGTATGGCACCTAATTTAAGGGGCGCGCAATAATGTCCCTACGCTACTGCGTGTGAGCGACGGGAACAACAGAACTCGCCTTGCTGAATGCACCTGCATAAATGAGCGCGACAAACGGCAGGCGAAAAAAAACCGCTGCGTTTAACGGCAGCGGTTTTTGCACCTGCGATGAACCCGGAAACTACCGCATCACAGCGCAGTTTCCGGCGAGCTGATTAATAGCCCAGATCGAAGTTCTCTTCGCTCATGTCCATCAGGTTGTTGGCGCCCGACAGCATGGTTTCAACATGAGTGCGGGTACGCGGCAGGATGCGGGCGAAGTAGAAGCGCGCAGTCTGCAGCTTGGCCTTGTAGAACGCTTCTTCGCTGGTACCGGCAGCCAATTTCTCAGCAGCCAGACGCGCGATGTCAGCCCAGAAGTAAGCCAGGCAGGCGTAGCCGCTGTACATCAGGTAATCAACCGATGCAGCGCCCACTTCTTCACGATCTTTCATCGCAGCCATGCCGACCTTCATGGTCACATCAGCCCATTCTTTGTTCAGTTTGGCCAGCGGCGCAACGAACTCGCTGATCGCTTCGTTGCCTTCGTTAGCCTGGCAGAACTTATGCACGATCTTGGTGAAGCCTTTGAGTGCTTCGCCCTGAGTCATCAGAACTTTGCGACCCAGCAGGTCGAGTGCCTGAATACCGGTAGTGCCTTCGTACAGCATCGAGATACGGCTGTCGCGAACGTTCTGCTCCATGCCCCACTCGGCGATGAAACCGTGGCCGCCATAAATCTGCACGCCGTGGTTCGCCGCTTCAAAACCAACTTCGGTCATGAATGCTTTCGCGATTGGAGTCAGGAAGGCCAGCAGTGCGTCTGCCTGCTTCTTCTCTTCTTCGTTCTGGCTGTACTTGACGATGTCGACCTGCTTGGCAGTGAAGTAAACCATTGCGCGATTGCCTTCGGCGAACGCTTTCATGGTCAGCAACATGCGGCGCACGTCTGGGTGAACGATGATCGGGTCAGCGGCTTTTTCCGGCGCTTTCGGGCCAGTCAGAGCACGCATCTGCAAACGTTCACGCGCATACTTCAGGCCACCCTGGAAACCGGCTTCGGCGTGGGCCAGGCCCTGCAGAGCAGTACCCAGACGCGCAGTGTTCATGAAGGTGAACATGCAGTTCAGGCCTTTGTTGGCCGGGCCAATCAGGAAGCCAGTAGCGCCGTCGAAGTTCATCACGCAGGTCGCGTTACCGTGGATACCCATCTTGTGCTCCAGCGAGCC